>JAAUYH010235633.1_pt1 | contig 10538 bp, 6 predicted proteins | sample 7278061 | NCBI WGS metagenome assembly JAAUYH01 (sample SAMN14350203, study PRJNA611818) | marine sediment metagenome | isolation source: surface marine sediment (0.6m) | place: French Polynesia: Moorea | collected 2018-08 | reverse complement strand
CTAATTCTGAGTTGACAGATTTCAGATAATTCTGAAACCTACGTTCCTTAATGTACTCCAAATCGAGCGCAGTTTTTTCATCGTGGCAATGTCCGTGAAGAAGTTGGAGATTCTTATATACATCTTTTCCACCAAGGGCGGTAGCGAGTATATGGTCGGTTTCCAGTAAATTTCCTTCGCGGAAGCGTAGGCAACACCAGGGACATACCCCTTTTTGTTTGTTAAGCAATGTTGCTTTACGATGAGGCATATCTGGGCTTCTACCCATCCTGGTACTCCAATAAACTAGTTTGCCGTTGTATGGGCTATATTCGCCTTTAACCTTCACATACTCAGTGCTACTGCTTCCAAACTCAGTATGTGTTAGTAACCGAAGGGGGTTCGCGTTCCCTTTCCTGGTTGCGAATACCCAGTTATTTTTGCCTATTTTTGTCCAGTATTTTTTACGAGCTTTGTACCAGTCACCAACGCGGTATCTAGCCCAAGTTCTAAGTTTCTGGAATATGAGGTTATCCTGCCTTGTAAGTTCTCCCGTTGTTTGGGCATCAGAAAAGGAGTAATAATTTACCCATCCTCTGATGATTGGGTTAAGCTCGTTTATGAGTAGAGCTTGTGGAGAGTGTTTATGTTTTCGTATGACAATCTTGATGTCAAGTTGGTGTTTCTTACAGGCATCCTTTGAAGGTGTGATGAGTGTTATAAAACCCACTGGTTGTTTTGTACTGGGTTGTTTGTGGCTTCTATATTTTCCTGCTGGAAATTGTCGGATATGGTATCCCAAGAAGTCGAACCCAGCTTTACCGTCTTCACTTAACTCTGGATGTAGAGTGTGAGCAATTCTGGTTTTTGAAGGTTTTAATTCAAGCCCCATGCCGTTTAACCACTCAGAGATTAGTTCTCTGCATCTTTGGACAACGTTCAGGTCGCTATGTAGAACCATAAAGTCGTCGGCGTATCTGATGAAGGTTAAGGATTTAACTTTCGATTGCCAACTTAGTTGTTGTCCTTTGTCATTCCTCCTTATATCGAGAGTTTTGGCAAATTCCATCAACATAGTTTCCATTCCATGAAGGGCAATATTAGCAAGTAAAGGGCTTGAAACCCCACCTTGCGGTGTACCCTCAGATGTGGCAGTAAATACTCTTTGGTCTATGACCCCAGATTTAAGCCAGGCTTTGGTTTGTTGCCTAACTTTACCCGTGTGACCGAGTTTTTGGAGTAGAGCTAAGTGGTTGATGCAGTCGAAACATTTGGAGATATCAGCATCTAGAACATATTTAGGTTTGTTCATAATGCTGTTCTTAATTGTCCAAACTGCATCTTGGCATGAACGTCCTGGTCTAAAACCATAACTGTTAGGCTCAAAACGAGCCTCCCATTCAGGTTCGAGTGCATTCTTTAGTAATGCTTGTAAGGCTCGGTCGTAGTTAAACTAAGCGCGAGAGTCACCCCTTACGCTCGTCTTCAAAACCGTACTTGAAACTTTTGCTTCATACGGCTTCTCTCCGACAAACCCCTTGTCATGGGTACAAATCATCTTCAAGTTATTAGGATGTCGTATTCATTCCATCGCCAACCGTCAGGTAGTTTAACTGGTTTAAATGGTTTGTCATACGAACCATCAGTCTTTGATTTCTTGTCATGGCAATGTCGATGAAGTAGTTGTAGATTTTCGTATGTATCCTTTCCACCTTTCGATGTTGGGATAATGTGGTCTTTTTCTATCAAATCTTCTTCTTTGAAATATAATCCACAGTAATTACATTTGCCTTTTTGAGATTTCAACATTTTTGCTGTTGATGATGGTGTTCCTGGGTATTTTCCTCTTCGGGATGACCAGTATAAAAAATTTCCATCAAAAGTACTAAGATTACCTTTAACCTTTGTGTGTCTTACAATGGGGGTTTCAGTATGTTCCGTAAGGGAGAATATAATTTCTCCAGCTTCTTTGACACCAAATACCCAATTTCTATCTTTTTCTGAGTGCCAGTATTTATTCTTGACCCATTTTTTGGATTTCATTGGATGTCTTCTCTCTGCCCATCTCTTAAGTTGAAGGTATAAGATATGGTCGCAGTAAGAGTATGTCTCTTTACTGCAAGCTGCACTGTAGTAGTTTGACCACCCTCTAATAATAGGATTTAGATTGTTTATTAAGGCTATTTGTGGACTACTTCTATGCTTTGTTATTACTTTACCTAAGTTCTTAATATGGGCTTTGATTTTATCCTTTGAGGGTTTGATAATTGTTTTAAAGCCGAGGATTTCTTTATGTGATGATTTACCACTATGATGTCTTCCAACTGGGAATTGTCTGATAGTAAATCCTAAAAAATCAAAACCTGTATTTCCTTCGTACTTGTTTAGAGTATGGGAGATGCGGGTTTTACTTGGTTTTAGTTCCAGCCCAATATCTTCTAACCAATTTTCGATAATTTTCTTGCAGTTGAGAATGACCTCTAAGTCTTTATGCAGAATGAGAAAATCATCTGCATACCTAATAAGGCTTATTGATCGTTCATTCTTGTCTTTTCTTCCTATCCAAGTTCTCGCGTATTCCTTGATTTTGAGTTCCATTCCATGTAAAGCAATATTTGCTAATAATGGCGCACCTACTCCACCTTGAGGTGTTCCTTCAGATGTAGCTGACCAAGTTTTATCAATCACTCCACTTTTTAACCAGGCTTTAACTTGTTTATAAAGTGTTGGATAGGTCTTCAGTTTTGCAAGTAATTTATTATGGTTAATTTTGTCAAAACACTTTGCGATGTCGGCATCTAAAACATATTTTGGTTGGCTTCTGATAGCCAAAAAGATTGCTTCTATAGCGTCGTGTCCTGACCTAGCAGGTCTGAAACCGTAACTATTTTCCTCAAATTGTGATTCCCATTGTGGCTCTAATGCTAGCTTTACTAGGCATTGTTTAGCTCTTTCCTTTAAGGTTGGTATTCCAAGAGGTCTTTTTTCTCCACTGGGTTTGGGTATCCAAACTCGTCGAGTTGGCTTACTTTTACCATTTATTTGGAGGTTGTTGACCATTTTAAGGCGTTGCTTTGGATTTATTGATTTAACACCATCTATACCCGCAGTTTTCTTGCCCGCGTTATCTTGACTAACCTTTCTGGTTGCCCAGAGCTTGCCAAAATATGAGGTTGTAAGTAATCTCTGTAATGAGTGAACTAATTTGACATCACCACGTTGACTTGCTCTATAAATTCTTTTCTGTAACTTAAATATTGCAACTTCCACGATTTTCCAATCGATTTCATCCCAATTATTCCATTTATACTTCGGTGAGTTCATAACTTCTTAATTACATAGAAGCATTTATTTGTGTTTGTCGCAGTGTGTACGTCGGCGTATCCTTGAAATTACTCTTCTCCGTTTATGGAGCTATACTCGTTACTCCGAGTTAAGGCATTAGCTTCTTACACAATCCTTATCCGTAGTAGCTTGTGCTGGTTACTACTCAAGCGTTCGACCTATACTTGAGAGCTAAAACGGGGTTACTTCGTTCCTAATACCCATTCTATTCAACCTTAGTCTTCCTCTTTTCACCGACCTATGTAAGTATTTCCAGTTCAGAACAATGATGCTGCTGGTACATTAGGTTTGTGCTTTTGCACCCTGCCATATTCAGCCGTTTGGCAAGTTAATACTGACGATGATTCAAACGATTAATCCAAGCTGTTAAGTTCTTGAAATAGATTCCTTTCGTAGACATAGTTGATTTGCTTGCTCATCACCACATTCGGCTAGTAGTGAGTGGAGCGTTTAACCCAGCTTCAGCGTATGGTTTACCAAACACCAAGTCACTGTGGGTTATGCTGTCAGTCGAATACTTCGACGGTAGGATTTACACCTACATGAATATTAAGTTGTCAAGGTTCAAGATTTGAACACTTGCTAGATTTACGTTAGTTTAGAGAAGTCTCTAATTGTCTCCCTATAAGGGATAGACCTAACTTTGATCTAAACGAGTCGCACCATTGTGGGTATTCCTAGTGGACGTTTCTCATTCTTTCCAGGTTTGGGTATCCATACTCTTCGAGTAGCTTTGCTTTTACCTGTTAATTTGAGTTTTCCTACGAGTTTCATACGTGCATCTGAGGATAGAGATGCTACTCCATCCACTCCTGCCGTCTTTTTGCCTCGGTTGTCTTGTGTTACCCGACGAACCGCTAGAACCTTATTAGACCATGACCTCATCAGGGTTTTTTGGAGTTTTCTAACTTGTCTTACATCTCCACGACGAGATGCTGCACGGACATATCAAGCTGGCGAGGAAACCTCGCCAGTCTTGTCCTTATAAATGCGCTTTTGCAGCTTAAAGATATATCTTTCGACTTTGCGCCAATTGATATCCTTCCATCCCACAGTATTCAATTGTGAATCTGTATTAGGCATATTTGCTACTACTTGAACCTTTATACATTGATATATTGCGGGTCACGTCTGCAAGGGGCTGTCTCTTGAATTTATTTCAGGAGCTTGTAATCCCCGCTTATCCTGGGCGTTACCCCATCCCTGCTTGCTCCGTCCTATACGCTGAGGAAACCTCAGCGCGGGCGGTGCGCTTTTCAGGCATTACTCGTTGTTTCGAGTTAGGCATTTGCTTCTTGACCCATCTTTCTCAGACTCACCATACGGTGCTGACTAATACCTACCAGTTATTCTGGGGATGAGTATGAGTTACTTCGTTCCTGTATTCCTTTGGTTTGAGTCCTTTAGGGTTCATCTCTCCGCCTATTTACTCTTGATGTGCGGTATTTGAACGCTAGAATCAAATACTCTTGGGAGTGTCCCGTTGTTTCAGGTGCAAGGTGTGGCATTATCCACTAGCTTATGTTCCTTGCTGTTAAATTGAGACGGTTCTGTAGATGATTTTGCTTAGAATGTTTCTACCCCACGATGTCCCTTTCCTTGATATTATCTCAGTCCAGGGTCGGATATAGGACTCATGCTTGCGGTTAGGCGTTTTCAGCAATTATCGCTCTGTCCGCTTTCACTCCCGCATATTACATCTGGGTTGTCATCTCAGACGTAAGGGAAACTTCTCACCTCCGTCGCCAGAGGCGACGCTGTGTGCTTTTCGACCCGCACAAGGTCGCAATGGCTTGGTTTTCTAGGATAATCACCTCAGGAACTCAGCGTACATGAATTGGAGTAGACCATGATTAGACACATTCAAAAACTGAATAGTGAATCTTGGAAGAAACTACCGTGGAAGAAATTCCGCAAGAATCTCTTTCGGCTACAAAAACGAACGTACAAAGCAGTTAGAGAAGGCGACGCAGCCAAAGCACGGTCATTGCAGAAGCTAATTATGCGTTCCCGCGCAGCTAGATTTCTCGCGATACGTCAAGTAACTCAATTGAATAATGGGAAGAAAACGGCTGGTATAGATGGAAAATTAGCCCTCACCTACAAGGAAAGATTTGAGCTAGAACAAAAGCTAGAAACCCAAGCTGCCAACTGGCAACATAAAGGGCTACGTTCTATATCAATCCCCAAGAAGGATGGCTCAAAACGGATACTCAAAGTACCCACCATCAGCGATAGAGCTTGGCAATGTCTGGCAAAGTTCGCCATAGAACCAGCCCACGAAGCTAACTTTCACGAACGGAGTTACGGGTTTAGACCAGGAAGAAGCGCACACGATGCTCAGAAATTCCTGTTTAATAATCTACGTTCCTACGCCAAAGGATACCAAAAACGAGTCATCGAGTTGGATATCAAAAAGTGCTTCGATAGAATTAGCCACTCATCCATCATGAAACGGCTCATTGCTCCTAAAGCTATAAAACAAGGTATCTTTAGATGTCTTAAAGCTGGGATCGATCCAGAATTTCCCGAACAAGGAACTTGCCAAGGTGGAGTGGTTAGCCCGTTATTAGCAAATGTTGCACTCAACGGAATTGAAAATATACATAAATCCGTCTGTTACGCGGATGACATGATATGTGTACTCAAACCCGAAGATAATGCAACTCTTATACTTGAACAAATTCAAGAATTTCTAGCCCAACGGGGAATGGAAATCAGCGAACGTAAGACCAAAATCACGGCTGTGACAGATGGATTTGACTTCTTAGGATGGCACTTCAAAGTGCAAAACAACGGAAAGTTCAGAAGTACTCCCTCAGAGGAGAACTACAAATCATTCCGCAATAAAATCAAAGCTATTGTCAATAGCTCTAACTATGGCGCAAAGGTAAAGGCTAAGAAATTAGCTCCAATCGTGAGAGGATGGAGAAACTACCACCGCTACTGCAAGATGGATGAGTCTAGAAATAGCCTCTATTTCATCTAAAACAGAGCGTTCAAGGTATTTAACAAAGAACGAAAACAAGACCGTAAATCAGCAAAAATATTGTTGAATCAGGCGTTCCCGATCGTTTCCTACTCCGAAAACAAGTTTGTGAACGTTAAGGGAGATAAATCACCATACGATGGCGACTTAGTTTACTGGTCGCAGCGTAACAGCAAGCTCTACGACGGATACACAGCTAAAACACTCAAACGACAAAGCCATTCATGTCACCATTGTGGACTAAAGCTATCGAGTGAAGAAAAAGTACATCTTCACCATCTAGACGGCAATCATGACAACTGGGAATACAACAACTTAGCAGTTGTACACGAAAGCTGTCACGATTATATACACATGACATGAGCAAAAGCTACTGCTAAGAGCTTCGGAAGCTGGATGAAAGGAAACTTTCACGTCCAGATTACATGGAGAGGTGCGGAGGGTAATACCTCCCATCGACTCCCACAACAGCAATCAGTAATCAGTAATCAGTGTTCTGGAAGTAAGCCTATAAGTTGGGCTACCCTCTCGTCTCTATGGGGTGAGAGGGATACCAGGGTGAGCGAAATTTACTGTGGTAAAACTATAAATAAAAATGACATTTGACTCCAAGGCGATCGCAACTCATAGTAACTGGTCAGAAGTTTACGATGCTGCTAATTTATACGTGCAGCAGGAAAGATGGAAAGAGACGATCGCAGCTTTCTACCGCGCTATTGAGCTTAATCCGAGTTTTTTTTGGTCTCATCATAACTTAGGGGATGTGTTGACTCAACTGCAACGATGGGATGAAGCGATCGCAGCTTATATTAATGCTATTCAACTCGATGTTAATGCACCGTTAATTTACCAAAAATTAGGTACGGCTTTCAGAGAACGAAGTAATTTAACTAAATCGATTCAAGATTATCGTCAAGTTGTCAGAGAGCCAGAGAAATATCCCGCCTATGGCGACTTAAGAGAGCGATCGCCATTGTTATGGCAAATAGCCAATACTTTATTAGGAAAGACATACTGATACCAAGTCAAATTTTTGACTGCTAAACAAACCGCGATCGCTTAATTTAAGTTCGGGAATGACTAACAATGCCATAAACGAAAGAGTCATAAACGGTGCTGTTAGAGTAGAACCAAGCTGTTTGGCGCGAGCATCTAAATCGGAATATTGCTGGGCTACCCGATCGCCATTTTCAGTACTCATCAAACCAGCTACAGGTAAGGGAAGTATTTCTACAGCATCTCCCTCTGCAACGGCTATACCACCTCTTTTGAGAATAATTTCATTAACCGCAGCACAAATATCTTCATCTGTCGTACCTACCGCCACAATATTGTGGGAGTCATGAGCTACACTCGAAGCGATCGCACCTCGTTTCAAGCCAAAGTTTTTCACCAGGGCAATAGCAGGTTTAGTATCTTGATAGCGGTTAACTACAGCAATTTTGAGAATGTCTCGGTTAAGGTCGCAGGAGAGACCTTCGGTAGTCGCTGTCGCGATCGCGCCATCTTTGATTAAAGCAGGTAAATGGAGTTCTGCGGTGGTTAATTGACCGTCAATAGCTTCAATTACTCTGACTGTAGAACTAGAAGCAGGTAGATGAAAATCGGCAACTTGTTTGGGGGAAGTAGCAAAGCGATTGAGGGGTTCAATTTTAACTGACGGTAATAAACTTTTACCCGATTTAGCTGCCAAAACACCCTGGCAGTAGGTACGGTGCACTGCCAAGTCCTGAAAATTATTGATTACGATAAAATCTGCTGGATCTTGAGGGCGCAAAAGTCCCACAGGCAGATTGTAGTGAAGAACGGGATTGACACAAGCTATTTGTAACACTTTCATCAATTCATAACCCAAATAAAGCGATCGCCGAACTAGCTCGTTAATATGTCCTTTAACCAGATCGTCTGGATGCTTGTCATCACTACAAAACATACATTGCTCCCAATCCTTCTCAATTAAAGGATGTAAAGCAGCAAAATTTTTGGCAGCCGAACCCTCACGAATTAGAATTTTGATTCCTGCCTGTAGTTTATCTTGAGCTTCAGCTAGAGTTAGGCATTCGTGGTCGGTGCTAATCCCGACACTGCCATAGCGTTCCGCTTCTTCACCTTGCAATCCTGGTGCGTGTCCGTCTACAGGAAATCCTAATTCACGAGAAATTTGAATCTTTTCCATCACTTCTGGCTCTTTTGTCAGTACTCCTGGAACATTCATCATTTCACTGAGATAGGAAACATATTTTTGCTCGAACAAGAGGCGAATATCTGTAGGAGTAAGTTTTGCTCCTGCGGTTTCATAAGAGGTAGCAGGAACGCAAGAAGGCGCGCCAAAAGCAATTTTAAACGGAGTTTGAGCCGCATTATCGACCATGAAACGAACTCCTGCTAAACCGAGAACATTAGCAATTTCATGAGGATCGGAAACCGCCGCTACTGTGCCGTGTATCGTAGCGAGACGGGCAAATTCCGTAGGAACGAGCATCGAACTTTCAATATGAACGTGAGCATCTATAAAGCCGGGAAGGATGTACTCTTCATAGTGCTTATTTGACTCGCGAGTAATTTCCTTAATATACCCTTCCTCAACCGCTATCGTTCCTGGAAAAATAGTTTGCTGACAAACATCAACAATATTTCCCGATATTTTAAAATTACCCATGGCTTTTTTCCTCTAGATAATAGATATCGGGCAGTTGTCGGTATTTTTGGTCGAAGTCAATACCATAACCAACAATAAACAGATCCATTACCGTAAAACCTAAATAATCGATTTGGACTGATACTTGACGGCGTGCTGGTTTATCTAATAAAGCACACAATTTCACAGAAGCAGGCTGAAAGTTTTGTAAATACCGTAGTGCTGTATCTGTGGTGATACCAGTATCGACAATATCTTCTACTACAACAATATCTTTTCCAGCGATCGCTTTGGCTGGCGGACTCATCGCGATCGTTGCTTTACCAGAACTGACCGTTGACGATCCATAACTAGACAAGCGCATAAATTCAATGTTCTTGATGGGGATATTGAGTTCTCTGACTAAATCGGCGAGGAAAATAAAAGAGCCTTTAAGTATACCCACCAGTACTAAGGAACGGTCTTGATAATCTCGATCTAGTTCCCTGGCTAATCTTCTGACGGTACTGACAATTTCTGCTTGAGATATCAGATGAATCAAATTTCTACCCATGGCAAGTAATAACAAGATTGGTCAAGCAGATGGTTTCTCTTTTATAGCAATCCTAATTTAAGATGAGAGAGTGACGTGGTTAAGTGTCCTTTGTTATTCGTTCTTTGTCATTGGTTTATTCTAAGATTGCTATATTTGACTAAGTTAGGAGACCATGTTTAGAGATTAATTAAAAAGTTTGAGAAACCTGTGAAGAAATCAAGTAATCATGGGAAAAAAGTGTTCCTCAAGGATAATTCTAGGAGCTAACCTTGAAATGTTCTAAGAAGTTACAACAGGTTAAAGCTACCAATTTTTAGGTCATAGCTGGCAAGAGGGCGATCGCGATCGCTATTTATGGCAAAACTATAAGCTAAGACGCATTTAAACTGGGTTCTTCTAAACTAAGAACATTGACTGTAATACCTTTACTATTCCCTATTCCCCGTTTTCTGTTCCCTTCCTTCAAATACCAATTTAAAAACTTAACAGCTTATCAACATAAATATCAGGATAAAACAAGATGAAACAGTGGTACGAAGAATTATTTGAAAATTATGGAATGAAATACGATCGAGAAAATTTTGTCCAAGGAACAATCGGAGAGTGTGATTTTCTCGAACGGGAAATAAACTACAATAAAACATCACGAATATTAGATATCGGATGTGGAACTGGAAGACATTCAATTGAATTATCAAAACGAGGATATAACGTTACTGGAATTGATTTGTCAGAATCTCTTTTAAAAAGGGCAAAACAAAAGGCATCCCAACAGAATCTGCAAATTAATTTTGCACGGCATGATGCTAGAAAACTTCCTTTTGTTAATGAATTCGATCTGGTGATAATGCTATGCGAAGGTGCTTTTCCGTTAATGGAAACCGATGAGATGAATTTTCAAATTCTACAGAATGCAACCCAAGCTTTAAAACCAAAAGGAAAATTAATATTTACTACCTTGAACGGATTATTTCCTTTATTTCATTCTGTTAAAGATTTTCTTGCTTCAGCAACAAAAGAAGGAAATGCAATATATAGCGATGGTTCATTTG
>JAAUYH010089486.1_pt1 | contig 10539 bp, 8 predicted proteins | sample 7278061 | NCBI WGS metagenome assembly JAAUYH01 (sample SAMN14350203, study PRJNA611818) | marine sediment metagenome | isolation source: surface marine sediment (0.6m) | place: French Polynesia: Moorea | collected 2018-08 | reverse complement strand
TTACCGCTTTGAATATTGTACTACGAAAGTATGGAATTAGATATAGAAATTTTGACTGAATTTCATCCCTTCACGGGACGTGAGGGTCTTCATTCAGAAGAAAGATAAACCCCTTCGATAATTTCTAAGGGAGAAGGTGGCTGATATCGTTTACCTAAAACCTTATTACCCAGTTCTCGCCACAGTGTTTTTACATCAGTTCTTCGCACCGAACGAGATAACTCAATCCTGATTTTCTTGTAGTTAATGCTATGGGGGACATACTGCTCAACTAAGCGATTCAACAACCATCGCTGTCCATATTTGAGAGAGCCATGAATCAAAAAAGCTGCTACTGACTGGACTTGGATCAATCTAAGGAATAATTGGACTTGTCGCTCATAACCTAATTTCAACAGCATACGATAGAGTTGCTCACTATTAGAAGTTTTATCTAACTCTTCTAACTCCTGCTTAACTCTCTCTCGTTTTTGTTCCGCTTCCTTAATCTGCTGCTGTAGCCGAAAACCTTCTAGGGGACGAAGTTCTCTCCTTCTCTCTAAGTGACGTAGATACTCAATTTCATCACTTAGGTAATTATATTCCTGTTGCAGTTCACTATAGCGACGTTTGAGATGTTCATCAAGGGGCATTAGAAGTTACAAGTTAAGTTCCTTTTCTAATTCTTCCATTCTTTTGGCAGCTCGCTCTCTTTTTTGCTTGGCTTCGGCAATTTGTTGTGTCAGTCGGAAACGCTCTTGGGGACGAAGATCATCTATTTTTTCTGAATTACTTAAAAACTCTATTTCCTGATTTCTATAATCATATTCTTGTTGCTGTTCCTTGAGTTCCTGTTCTAGATGACTGCGTTGTGTAGGGGTCAATGGTGATTTGACTAACTCCACTACTGGTAGTGAATTAATAACAACAGCTTTCCGAATATCCCCCCGATAATCAGCTAAAATTATATCCCCCAATCCCTCAGTACGAGCAGTTGGTTCTTGTATTCCTCCATGCTTGACATTCCAACGTCGCAAAGCATCTAACACATGATTCTTAAGATCATCGACAGTAACCATTTTTTTACCATTTCTGTCCGCCTTTCCACTTAATCCTTCCAACAAATAATAGGTAAAGACACCATGTTGGACTTGTTGCCATTCAAGTGCTGTTTGTTCGGCTGTACTCGCCGCAATTAAGGCAAAACCTTCTGCCAAATCATAAACATTCTTAATAAACTCAGGGTCAGTTAAATCCCTACCAATATCTACACCACTATGACAAGCATCTAGAGATAGTACTAACTTATTTCCTCCGCTATCTCTCATATGTCGTTCCACTTCCGCAACAGATAGCGCTCGTTGGTTTAATAAGGTGAGTTGGGTATCCTGAGTAATTAAAACAGGTTCTTTTTTCTTGCTTTCTTTTTCCGCCCTAGTTCCATGACAGGCAAAATGTACCCATACTAGGTCATCAGGTTGAACCGCCTGACAAAGTTCAATTAATCTTGCTTCTACATTGTCACGAGTAGGAAACAAGCGATTATCTGTATCTAACTCATCGTGGAGACAAACCACTTGATAGCCTAACTGAGTAAGTATTTGCTCTAGTGCTAACACATCGTTAACGCAAAACTTTAAGGTTCCAAAGTTAGGGTCACTATAGCGATTAACTCCAACTAAGAACGCCCAGCGATTAGTCATTTCATCTTAGCCTCATCACTTTCTTCTTACGGCTGCTTTGAATAAAGCTTAATTCTAGCATTTAATTGAAAATCCTCGACTAGCGGATGCACTGACAGAACAATTTGAGAAAATCCGTGAAGAAACCGAAACTGCAAACCTGGATATTGAACCCCCACCAGATGGCGGTTTCTCGGAATTAATTGGTATTGGACCTAATGCAGCCAAGAAAATTAGTTCCACTCGTCTCCCTTCAGATGTAGATGACTACGATGAGAAAGTTTCCTCTGAGCGCATTATGGCGATCGCTGATTTATACTATCTGTATCAGCTAGAAATGACTGGGGTATTCCGTGCGGTGAAAAAATTACAACAGCTTTTCCGTGCAGGTACAGTAAGGCTTTCTAGTGGGGATGGTGCTTACGGATTATATCGCTTTGATCGCCGTGGCAGACTACGTTATACCCAAAAAGATCGCTATCAAGCTTACCTTCGCGGTCTAGGTTATACCACGATTCCTCCTGTAAAAGGTGCCAAACCCAATACACAATTCCATAATCTTCTGACTCACTTTATTAACACCGTTGCTCAATATTGGCGTGATAAAAGAGTTTCTGATGTCATTCGCGAACGTGCTTACGATCCTAGTTTTGGTAGTGTGGCTGTGGTTCGACGGGCAGGTTTAGATTTACGAAATAACTTAAAATGGGCTTCCTACGGTCATATTAATGTGCTACGAGTTGAAGTAATGCAGCTATTAGATGAATGCTTCCCTATTCTCAATGCTGATGCTATCAAACGCTTATTTGGTGCAGAAAATGCTTGGGATGTAATTAAAGAAGTGATGTTGCGCTACTACAACCAAGATGTTCAAGCTTCCCAAAGATATCCTCTTGCTACCACTGGACGTAATATTCTGCGTTGGTTAGCAATTGAGCATATTCTTAAGAGTTCTCAAGCACAATTTGAAGCTTTGTTACAAGAAATCGCTAATGATGCTGAAGAATGGCTCACCAGTGCTGAAACTTTAGGTATTGCCTATCGCCGTCACAAAAAACCTATTACTCCCATAGCAAATCGTCGTCGTCATCGGATGAAAAAAATCCAACAGGTGTAGTATCCGCAATTTATGAATTGCGGATACAGTAGTTAGCTGTAGATTTTAATGCCAATTAGCCCAATCTTGAGGCTTGAGGAAAGTTTCATACAATTCAGCTTCAGGGGTATTGGGTTCTGGCTGATAGCAGTATTCCCAACGTACTAGAGGTGGTAAAGACATTAAGATGGACTCTGTACGTCCATTGGTTTGCAACCCGAAAATAGTACCTCGGTCATAAACTAAGTTAAATTCCACATAACGTCCTCGACGATATAGTTGAAAGTCTCTTTCGCGATCGCCATATTCAGTGTCTTTTCTTCTTTGGGCGATGGGTACATAAGCAGGTAAAAAGGCGCGACCACAGTCTTGTACAAAACTAAATAATTCTTCCCAAGTGCGGGGTTCAATATCCCCCAATTCCTTGCTGTAATTAGCTGCTAGACTGTCTTTATATGGTCCTCTGTAGAGACTACCTTGTCCATCTTGATAATCAAAAAATAGTCCTCCTATACCTCTGCTTTCCTGACGGTGTTTGAGATAAAAATATTCATCACACCAACGCTTGAAGACAGGATAATATTCTTGATGATGCTTATCGCATACAGCTTTATAAGTGCGATGAAAATGAGCAGCGTCTTCCCCAAAACCATAGTAGGGGGTTAAATCTGCACCACCACCAAACCACCAAACAGGACCCGCTTCAAAGTAACGGTAGTTTAAGTGGACGGTAGGAACATAAGGATTACGGGGATGCAAAACCATAGATGTTCCTGTAGCATAAAAGCCTTGTCCTTCTGCTTCTGGTCTTTGCTTCAAAATCGAAGGGGGTAAGTTTTCTCCCCAAACTTCAGAGAAATTAACTCCTCCTTGTTCTAAGATTGCACCTTCTTTCAAAACTCTGGAACGCCCACCCCCGCCTTCTTCTCTTTCCCAACTATCTTCTTGAAACTTCTCTTGACCGTCTAATTCTTCTAAGCCAAGACAAATTTCATCTTGTAGCTGTTTCATAAACTGACTTACTCTTTCTTTGGAGTCAGCAGGAGGATTTGAAGATTTAGCAGTATCAGTTTTCTGGGGTTTGATAGCAGTCATCTGTTAATTTTCCCTATTATGGGCTTAGTGATTTTCGTAATAGTTCCTGAGTCAAACTCTCTCAATTTTGAGCGACTCAAGTTAATACTGAATCAGAGTATTGCTACTTCTTGGGTAAATAGCAAAATTTCTTAACGAAGCTCAAACCTATGAAAAACTAAGTAATTTCCCCTTAGATTTTCTTAACAAGCTATCACGTAAGATAGCGAACGAAAACCAAGTTATTGTGGTAGAAAATCTGTCTGTATCAAATAGACAAAATTTCTCTTGATATTCGTGTTTGGGATTCTCCGTCTTGTAGCACTAAACATATAGCTCTTGACAAGGATGAGGAATGAGGCTTCATAAGTAATAAGTAATAACAATCAATCCCCAATCCCCCAATCCCCCAATTCCTAATCCCCCAATTCCCCATTCCCTAGATTTGTCAAGAAATCTTGAGAGAATGTAGCGATCGCGCCTCTCCCAAAAAAAGTCTCAAAACATTTTGAGCTATATACTTATAAGACTTGCTTTCTCAACAGAAATTTCTGATTTATTATAAGGTAGAAAGATTTGCACATAGCAATCCATGGTTCTTTTTGTTGCATCATAGGCAACAAATTCTAAGATAAATACTAGGCAAGTAATTACAGTTATCAGCGTGGTTTCAACAAGCGTTCCCCAAAGCAAGAAAGATATTGTTACTCCCCAACGTCGTACAGGGGCATTTGCACTAATTGATAGTTTATGCCGTCACGGAGTGCAGCACATTTTCGGTTATCCAGGGGGAGCAATTCTCCCTATCTATGACGAATTGTATCGAGCAGAGGCGAGAGGAGACATCCAGCACATTTTAGTGCGCCATGAACAGGGTGCATCCCATGCAGCCGATGGCTATGCTCGTGCTACTGGTAAAGTGGGAGTATGTTTCGGCACTTCTGGCCCTGGAGCAACTAATCTAGTAACAGGTATTGCTACAGCACACATGGATTCGATTCCGATGGTGGTAGTCACTGGACAAGTACCTCGGAATTCTATTGGTACAGATGCGTTTCAGGAAACCGATATTTTTGGTATTACCCTGCCCGTAGTCAAAAATTCTTACGTCGTAAGAGAAGCTAAGAACATGGCTCGTATTGTGGCAGAAGCCTTCCATATTGCCAGTACAGGTCGTCCTGGACCTGTGTTAATAGATATCCCAAAAGATGTTGGTTTAGAAGAAATTGACTATATTCCTGTAGAACCAGGGGATGTACAATTAACAGGCTACAAACCAACCGTCAAAGGGAATCCCCGTCAAATTAATGCAGCCTTGGAATTAATCGAAGCAGCCAAACAACCTTTGTTATATGTTGGGGGAGGCGCGATCGCATCATCGGCTCATGGGGAAATTCAGGAATTAGCAGAACTGTTCCAAATTCCTGTAACTACTACCTTAATGGGATTAGGGGCATTTGATGAATACAACCCCCTGTCCGTAGGAATGTTAGGAATGCACGGCACTGCTTATGCTAACTTTTCTGTGAGTGAGTGTGACTTGTTGCTTGCTGTTGGGGCAAGATTTGATGACCGCGTTACAGGAAAACTTGATGAATTTGCTTCTGGTGCCAAAGTTATTCACATTGATATCGATCCTGCGGAAGTAGGAAAAAATCGCGCTCCTGAAGTTCCTATTGTGGGAGATGTCAAAACAGTACTCCAAAAAATACTAGCTCGGGCTAAAAAGTTAAATTTACCTGTTGACTCAGCTAAAACTAGACCCTGGTTAGACAAAATTGCTCACTGGAAAGAAGACTACCCCCTAGTAGTACCCCACCCCGAAAATAGCTTATCTCCTCAAGAGGTAATAGTAGAATTAGACCGCCAAGCTCCCCGTGCTTACTACACCACAGATGTGGGTCAACACCAGATGTGGGCTGCTCAATTCTTAAAAAATGGCCCTCGTCGCTGGATTTCTAGTGCTGGTCTTGGCACAATGGGTTTTGGTATGCCATCTGCTATGGGAGTACAAGTAGCTTTTCCTAATGAAGATGTTATTTGTGTAAGTGGTGATGCTAGTTTCCAAATGAATCTACAGGAATTAGGTACTCTGGCTCAGTATGGCATCAAGGTCAAAACCTTAATTATTAATAATGGTTGGCAAGGAATGGTAAGACAATGGCAACAGGCTTTCTTTGGAGAACGCTACTCCTCTTCTAATATGGAAGTGGGAATGCCAGATTTTGAATTGCTGGCTAAAGCTTATGGCATTAAAGGTATGGTGATACGCCATCGCGTTGAATTAGCAGACGGTATTGCTCAAATGCTGGCTCATGATGGTCCTGTTTTAGTAGATGTGAGAGTTACTAAAGACGAAAACTGCTATCCTATGATTGCTCCAGGTAAAAGCAATGCTCAAATGTTGGGCTTACCAAAGCGCAATACAGTAGAAGACAGAATTAAGTTTATTGAATGTAGTAACTGTGGCGCACGTAATACCGTCAACAACAATTTCTGCCCTGAGTGTGGCACTAAACTATAAGTTTCGTTAGCTTCTGTAACAAATTTACAATTTTGTTGTAATCCCTCGCTTCACTGCAAGTGAGGGTTTTTTGCAGGGTTCAAATTTAATATTTTTTTTGGCTCTTTTTTAAAGATTACTTAAACTTACCGCTATACTATTGGCAATACTAGAAAAATAAAGAGAGATTTTACACACACAAACAAAACTCCCACGATAGTAAAAATCTTGAAATTATGTTTAAGAAAAACACTCTGCTGATTATTTTGTTTAGCATTTTAGTCTTTGGAGGGGGTTCATTGGGCATCAAATTTTTGGCTCAAAACCCTAGCAGCGAAATACCTCAGCAACTACAAAATGATTCAACAGCTATTAAAGCTAGTCATAAAAGTAACTCAAACCCCAACAATTCTAATGATTCTTTGATTGAAGGGGCGGATTTTCAAGCTATAGTTTCTGAGAACATCAACCCCAATAGTGAATCTCTGGTTGGGGAGTCGGATTTAGCCAAACCTCATTACGATAAAGGAGTTATTTTGAGCATCTATGGAAAACATCAAAGAGCGATCGCCAGCTTTGACCGTGCTTTATCTATCAATCCCAATTTTGCTTTAGGTTATTATAGTCGAGGCATTTCTTGGGAACAATCAGGAAATACTCCAGCAGCTATTCAAGACTTTCAAAAAGCAATTTCTTTGGCTCAAAAACAAGTTAATACTAATTTACAACAAATGGCACAACAGAAATTAGATAGTCTTTCTAACAACTAATAATTAGTTGGTTCAAATTCATTAGAAAATGTTTGAATCATACTACTTATAGGGACGTAGCATACTACTGTCCCTACTGTCTCCTGATTACTGATTATGGGGATTGGAGCTTAAGTATCAGGTAACTCCTAGCCAAGATATCAACACGGGGAAGCACAAAAAAACCTGGATACCCAGGTTTCTTATTTTTAATATTAATTTTTGTTATGAATGAATTTCTTGATTTTATTTGGCTCTAGTCATTTTCCCAGCTTTCATAAGCGACTAAATCGCTAATAGTGTCTCTAAGTAAATATTCACCTCTTTCTAATTCACACTCGACACATACCCATTCCCTAGCAGGAATATATTTACAAAGAGTGTAGATTGGTTGTTGGCGACTCAGAATTCCCTTCTCAATCAGTTGACGAGCTTCTTCTTTTATGGATTCGATAGTATATGTGGTAGTGGGATAAAAACTAGTAGCACTCATAAACATGACCTGAATAATTTTTAGGTTTGATTTACCTTCTATCAATATAAAACAATATTTAGATAAATAAAACAAAATTTTTGCTGTATCTAAAAATACAAACGATAAAAAAATGTAAAGAATTTTTTGTCCTCGAAGGTTTTAGGATAAAAATAAATTGAAATCATAGGTTGTGATGATTGTTTTGACGATCGCCCTGTTATCTCTAGCTATTTGGTTATTTCTCTTACTTTTGTGGGGTCAGTTTTGGTTAGCAGAACCACAATTAATTATTAACACAAGTATATTACAAAAATTTCCTATTGTCAGAATCATCATCCCTGCAAGAAATGAAGCGCAATTGCTGAATCAAAGTTTAACTTCTGTTTTAAAACAAGACTATTTGGGAGACTTTTCTGTGGTGCTAATAGACGATAATAGCACAGACTCGACTCAAGCGATCGCCCAAAAAACCGCCGAGACACTACAACTGACAGATAAGATCAAAATCATTTCGGGTCAACCTTTACCCAGTGATTGGAAAGGAAAGTTATGGGCGATAGAACAAGGAATCAACTACGCACTTGGGCAACAACCCCAACCAGACTATCTATTATTGACAGATGCAGACATTAAACATCATCCTCAAAATCTAACAGAGTTAGTCACTAAAGCAGAGACAGAAAAGCTAGAGTTAGTTTCGCTGATGGTATTACTCAGATGCGAGAGTTTTTGGGAGAAATTGTTAATCCCTGCTTTTGTCTTCTTTTTCCAGAAACTATATCCTTTTCGTTGGGTAAATAATCCTCAAAGCCCTATTGCTGCTGCTGCTGGTGGTTGTATCTTAATTCGCCGTCAAGCTTTAGAAAAAATCGGCGGAATAGGTACGATTCGCAATGCGTTGATTGATGACTGTACTTTGGCAAAAACCGTCAAATTTGCCAACCCTAAACAACCTTCTCCTATTTGGTTAGGACTTAGTTCATCTGTTGTTAGTTTGCGCCCTTATGACTCTTTAAAAACGATTTGGGATACGGTAGCACGGACAGCTTACACTCAGCTAAACTATTCCCCCTTCTTACTTATAGCTACTTTATTGGGTATGGTTTTAGTTTATCTAACCGCCCCCATCGCGGGTATTTTTGGTCTAATCATTCAGAATTACGAGATCGCCTTTATCGGACTGGTAACTTGGTTGCTAATGAGTATTGCTTATCTGCCAACTATCAGACTCTACAAGCTATCTCCTTTTTGGGTTTTTACCTTACCAGCGATCGCAATTTTGTACGCTTTAATGACTCTCGATTCTGCCATCAGATATGCAAGAGGTCAAGGGGGTGCTTGGAAAGGAAGAGTCAACAAAAGGATGAAGGATGAGGAAGTAATAAGTAATAAGTAATAAGTAATAAGTATATTTCTCCCCAGTCTCCCCAGTCCCCATTCCCTATTACCTCAATCCTCGCTCCTCATAAGTTATGTCAATTTTTCCTGACATTTGCCAAATTTATAAGTATTATTTTAAGCGTTTGATCAGCCATTAGGAACTATTAATGTTATGAATTGATGACATTATAACTCCTGTAAAGCTGATTCCTTCGTTACGAAGCCTCGATCCATATAACCTTGCCCTTGATCCCGAAGGGGAAGTTAGTTTTAGATATAGATAGTTAAAAATACTCACATAACTTAAAAGTCGAAAGACTGCTAAAGTTCATTTGATCTATTCCTTATGGATTTAGCCTGACCCAGACAGTCTGAAAGCTGCCAACGGTTAGTTACCGTACATAAAAATCGGAGGCTGCATAAAAATGGCAAAGAAACGCCCCCCTCTAGAAGAGATGACATTAAGGCAACTACGCAAAGTTGCCAGTGAGCTTAGTATATCCCGCTACAGTCGGATGCGTAAAGCGCAACTGCTGAATGCAATTCAAAAAACCATACAAAAAACTGAACAACTATTTCAACAACCATCGCCTACTCAGGAGGAACAGCAAGTGGAAGCTACAAAATTTCAAGTTGGTCAAGAAACAATTGCTGATGACACACTATCTTCTGTCGATCAAGATTTAGGAGAACTGCCTGATGGCTACGGTGAAAGCCGTATTGTGCTATTACCTCGTGATCCTCAGTGGGCATACTGTTATTGGGATATTCCCAACGAACACAAAGAGGAATTACGCCGTCAAGGTGGACAACAACTAGCCTTGCGAATCTACGATGTCACTGATATCAATCTGGAACATCAAGCGCCCCACAATATTCAAGAATATCTCTGTGATGAACTAGCAAGAGAATGGTATCTACCCATCCCTGTCAGTGATCGCGATTATGTAGTGGATATTGGCTATCGTTGTGGAGATGGACGCTGGTTAAGTTTAGCTAGGTCAACAGCAGTCCGTATTCCTCCTGTCTATCCTTCTGACTGGATTGAAGACAACTTTGTCACAGTTAACTGGGAACAAGAGTTACGTGGTCAAACCGTATATACCCTCGTACCTCCTAGCAAGAAACAAGCTGCTGCTGCTGTTGGAAGTAACGAGATTTACGAGCAAATCTTTGACATGACCAAATCAGTAGAAGCAATGAGAGTTGCAGGTTCTCTATTTGGTTCAATGCAACAAGTTCCCGAACAAGCAATAAGTTCTTACATCTTCCCCTCTGGTGTAGGAATGTGGGCTGTTCCTACTGTTTCTGGCTTGAATATGTCTGGTGTGGGAATGAATATGTCTGGCGTTGGATTCTCCGCGTCTGCTGCTCCTGTTCGTCCCCGTAAATTCTGGCTTGTTGCAGATGCAGAACTTATCGTCTATGGTGCAACCGAACCCGATGCTACAGTTACTATCGGTGGTCGTCCTATCAAACTCAATCCTGATGGTACATTCCGCTTCCAGATGTCCTTCCAAGATGGTGTTATCGACTATCCCATCGTAGCGGTAGCTGCGGACGGAGAGCAAACTCGTTCTGTTCACATGAACTTTGAACGT
>JAAUYH010075682.1_pt1 | contig 10540 bp, 9 predicted proteins | sample 7278061 | NCBI WGS metagenome assembly JAAUYH01 (sample SAMN14350203, study PRJNA611818) | marine sediment metagenome | isolation source: surface marine sediment (0.6m) | place: French Polynesia: Moorea | collected 2018-08 | reverse complement strand
CAGCTCGTTGTCGCGGCGGGTGCGATAGACGTGCCGCCGGGCCTCGTGAACCGTGGTCGAGTCCGGCTCGGCATTTGCAGCGAACTCGATCAGGTGGCACGCCAGCCGGTAGTTGCGGCTCTCGATCAGCTCTAGAGCCCGGTCGATGAGCGGCTGAACGCCGCCGGCGAGTGCGGCGACCTCGGTTCCGAGCTCGGCCCGGGGCGCGGGCTTGAGGTGGGCCGGGTCCTGGTCCCACCAGCCGCCGTACTGCCGCCAGATGTTGCGGACGACGTACTCGGGTTCGTCGTACACGGGGAGCATCCAGGGAGTGGACATGGCTTCGGGCACCGACACGGTGTGGATGATGGCGTCGAGGGGCTCGCCGGCATTCATCATCGACAGCGTCTCGGCCACCAGGTGTTCGAGGGCGCCGGCCAGGTCTCCGAGCACTCGGCGGATCCGATCCGTCCCCTGCACCGGCAGCCCGTGGGCGCCGAACAGCCAGTCGGCGTCGTAGGCAATCATCTTGCGTAACGCCGCCGCCCACTCGGCCGGATAGCGCTGAACCTTCTGGGGGTTCCCGCAATTCGGGAAGACCCAGGTCACGAAGTCACCAACGCACAGCGCCCGGTGCTCGGGGATCCACGCCCAGGTGTGATCGTCGGTCTCGCCCCGGTCGTGGTGGAGCTCGACATCGAGCCCACCCACCGCCAGCCGATGGTGGTCGGAGTATTCGACCGTCGGCCACAGCGCCTCCTCGGGGAGGAACAACCTCTCGGTCCCACCGATGCCCAGGTTCTCCGATGCAGCGATACCGCCGAACTGGCGCAGGTTGATGGCGTTGTTCCAACCGTTGGTCAACCGATAGCGCTCGAAGCGATCTCGCACCGCCTCGTGGGCGACGACGTCCGGGGCGTCGTGGGAGCGGTCGGACGCGTCGACGGCGAAGGCCCCGCTGCCGCCCACGTGGTCGAGGTGGCCGTGGGTGTAGACGATCGTATGAACGGGGTCGGTCGACCAGCCCCGCAGGGCGGCGACGACGTCGCGGCCCGTGTGGTCGCCACTCGAGTCGAAGCAGAGCAGGCCGACCTCGGTGCTGAATGCGATGACATGGCTGAACGACTCGACGATGGCTATGCCGTCGGCGACTTCGCTCAGGGTCTGGGTGACCCGATTGAACGACTCGTCGAGCTCGCCGGTGTCGATGACTCGGCTCGACAGCTCGACAGGATCATCGGTCTCGATCGGCGGGCGCTCCTGGAGGTTGCCGATCATCAGGATCCGCTCGCCGGTCGACCGGTCAACTCCCGCATGCGCTCGAACACATCGACACCGAGCTGATCCCAGACGTGGAGCAGGTCGACCAGCACCCAGTTCTCCCTGATCGACAAGCTGCCGTCGACGGCTGAACGCTCGACCCGCCAGAAGTCGAGGCTGCGCATCGTCAGCTCTTGGCCGGTGGGAACGATTCCGAGCCAGCCGTCGCCGGAGAGAGTCATGGACATGCCGGGCCAGGCGGTCACCCCGACGTAGTCGCCGTCGCCGAAGAAGTGCGACTCGCCGGCATAACCGCCCCGCCGGTCCGGCATTGCCTTGAGGAACGGGATCTGATGATGGCGACGGAAGCCGTCGACCCGGCGCATGGTGCCGATTCCCGCCGGTCCGTACCAGCTGAACTTGGGGTGCCACCAGTGCTCGAGACGCATGACCTCTTCGGGTTCGGCCGGGTGCCGCCCCATGTCGCCGAGCATCCCGACGACGTGCTCGACGCTCGCAGCCGACCGCGCCTCATCGCGGGGCGCCGGCACCAGCCCATCGTTCGTGGCCGGTGCGGGAATGTGCCACTCGCGACCCAGGCTGGGCACCATCGGCCACGCGTGTGCCTGCATCATCAGCTCCGGGATGTCCCACAGCGCCTGCATCTCGACGATCCGCCCGTCTTCGAATCGGAAGAACTCGTGGTAGCGCATTCCCGCCTGGTGGTTCGTGGGCGGGATGTCGAGAAAGGGTTCGACCCAAGTGCCCGTGTAGTAGCCGGCGCAGCCCACCCACTCCGACCCGTCGGGATCGGGCCCGGCCATCACGATCATGTCACGCCGCTCGATGTCGGGCATGGCCTCGGCGAGCGGCTCGAGCGCCCGACCCCAGAGCTCGTCGGGGCCGCCCAGATCCTCGAACGGGAAGGCGATGTGCACCTCGGCCTCGCTGTCCATGACCTCACCGAGCCCGGAACGCACGGTGTCGGCGGACGGCCAGTCGTACATCGCCTGCCGGAGCGGAGCCAGCGCCACCTTGTTCGCGTCGTGCTCGTTCATCACTCGGGCGTCACGTAGGCGGCGGTGAGGCCACCGTCGACGTTCAGGTTGGCGCCGGTGACATACGACGCTTCGTCGCCGGCGAGGAACACGGCGGCTCGGGCGATCTCGTCCGATTCGCCGAACCGGCCCATCGGTACGTGTACGAGCCGCCGCTGCCGTTTCTCCTCGGTGTCGAGGAAGCTCATGAGCAGCTCCGTCCGCAAGGGTCCCGGCGACAGAGCGTTCACGCGGATGCCCTCGCGGGCATGAATCACGGCCAATTCCCGAGTGAGTGACAGCACGGCCCCTTTCGAAGCCGTGTAGGCGATCTGCGGGGTGGCCGCCCCGACCGACGCCACGAACGAAGCCGTGTTGATTATCGATCCGCCGCCCCGGCGGCGAAGCGCCGGGATGCCATGGCGGCACCCGAGCAAAACGCCGCGCACGTTGATGTCGAGGGTCCGCTCGATGATCTCGTCGGGCGTCGTGACCGCGTCGTCGTCTCCCGACAGCATCACCCCGGCGTTGTTGAAGAGGATGTCGAGGCCCTCGAAGCGCTCCTCCGCCGTCGCAACCATGGCGGCGACGCTCGCCCCTTCGGTCACGTCGACGGCAACGGCCTTGGCCGTTCCGCCGGCTGCGGTGACCAGCGCGGCCGTCTCCTCGTTGGCCTCGACCGCGATGTCGGCACAAACGACGGCGGCGCCCTCCTCGGCGAAGCGAAGCGCGGAGGCGCGGCCGACACCGCCCCCGGCGCCCGTGATGATTGCCACCTTCCCCTCGAGTCGCATGTCCCCTCCCTCAGATCCGCTCGAAATAGCGGTGCCGCTCCCAGTCGGTCACCGCCCGGTTGTACGACTCGACTTCGGATCGGAAGTGGTGCACGTAGTGGTCGACAACGCCGTCGCCGAAAGCGGTGCGGGCGAAGGCACTGGCGGCGAAGCGGTCCACGGCCTCGCCCAGGGTGCCTGGCACCCGGTCGGGCCCCGTCGCCGAGTAGACATCGCCCTCGAACACGTCCGGGGGCTCGAGCTGCTTGCCGATACCGTCCAAGCCGCTGGCCACAGCGGCCGCGTAGGCGAGGTAAGGGTTGACGTCGCCGCCGGGGATACGGCACTCGATTCGACGGCTCGATCCCCCGCCGACGATGCGGAAGCCCGCCGTGCGGTTGTCCATCGACCAGGCTATTCGGGTCGGTGCCCACGAGGCTTCGACGTAACGCTTGTAAGAGTTCACGGTCGGGGCGTAGAAGACCATCAGCTCCGACACGTGCTTCATCCAGCCGGCCAGGAACCACCGGAACACGTCGCTGAGCTCGCCGCTTTCGTCGAAGACGTTCGAGCCATCGGGGGCGGCCAGGCTCAGATGGAGGTGGCAGCTGTTGCCCGACTCGGATTCGAGCGGTTTGGCCATGAAGGTGATGCTGCGACCCTGGGCGTCGGCGAGCTCCTTCATCCCGTGCTTCATCAAGACATGCCGGTCGGCCATCGAGAGCACGTCGGCGTACCTGATGTTGAGTTCGTGTTGCCCGCGGGCGGCCTCGCCCTTGGAGTTCTCCACCGGGATGCCCGATTCGCGTAGCGCCCGGCGGGCCGCCCCGACGAAGGGCTCGACCCGGGCGCCCTGCAACAGGTGGTAGTCCTCGTTGTACCAACCGGCCGGCGTGAGCTCGGCGTACCCGCCCGCGTGCGCGTCCCGGTAGTTCTCGTCGAACAGGAAGAACTCCAACTCCGAAGCCGCGTTGACCGTCAGGCCCATGGCCGTCGCTCGCTCGACCTGCGTACGCAGGACCGAGCGGGGCGCAACCGGGACCCGAGTGTCGGCGGAGCCCTCGCTCAGATCGCACAAGACGATCGCCGTGCGCTCGGCCCAGGCGGCCGGCCGAAGAGTGTCGAGGTCGGGGACCAGGTGGAAATCGCCGTAGCCGGCCTCCCAGTTCGCATACGCGAATCCCTCGACCGGCTCCATCTCCATGTCGACGGTCAGCAGGTAGTTACATCCGTGAGTGCCGTGGCCTAGGGCCTCCTCGAGAAAGAACCCGGCGTCGAATCGCTTGCCCATCAAGCGGCCGTAGTGATCGGTGAAGGCGACCACGACCGTGTCGACGTCGCCGAGCTCGACCGCCTGGGCGAGATGCTCGGGGGTCACGCTGCTCCTTCCGGTAGTCGGGCCAACAGGTCGACCCCGCACTGCGCAGCGAAGTCGATCAGGTCGATGAGGACCCAATTCTCGTGCAGCCTGTCGCCTCGGCGCACATAGAAGTCCATGATGTTCTGCCCAATCGGGCCGCCGGTCGGGTCGATCCCGCGGAACGGCACGCCGTCGAAGGTGCCCTGCAGGCTCGGCCACCCGGTGAACGCTGCGGTGAGTCCGTCGGCTATCCGGGCCTGGTGGAAGCCGCCGCGCCGATTCGGGAAGCTGGCGACGGACGGCCCCTGGGCGTACCGCTGGAACTCGTCGAAGCCATGCGCAGCTCCGACGCCGGCGGGCCCGTACCACCGCATGTCATCGTGCCAGTACTGGGCCATCCCCATGCTCTCGAGATCGCTCCCGTCGAGACGGTTGCACCCGCCAAGCATGTCCTCGACGAGGCGGAGGGAGCCGGCGGATTCGGCTGCGTCCTGGGGCCCTAGAGCCAGCCCGTTGCCCAACTGAGGAGGCGGGGCGTGATCGGGGCGGGGCACCGACGGGAGGAGCTGGACACCGGCTTGCGCAGCCAGCCCGACGATGTCGAGCAGCATGCGGATCTCGACGATGCGGTCACGCTCGAATCGGTGGAAGACTCCGAATCGCAAGCGCACGTCCCTCCTGGCGGCGGGAATGCCGAGCCATGGTTCGACCATCGAGCCGGAGATGTCGCCGGTAGCCGCCACCCAGATCTGCCCTTGCCACTCTCCGCCGAGGAAGACGTACGGTTCGGTGCGGGCCCCGGGCAGTGCTCGGCTGATCGGCTCGAGCACATGCGCGAACACGGCCTCCCGGCCGTCGAGACGACCGATGGGGGCGGGGCCGTGATACTCGACTTCGTCAGCGATCAGCGAGTGGCTGTCGGTCCAGGCCGCCCGCTTCGCCGACTCGACGTCCACGACGTGGTCTGGCTACCAGAGCCGATCGGAGGCGAGGGCGGCGCCCTCAGCGAGTGCTTCGAGCTTGGCGTAGACGATGTCGGGGTCGATTCCGGCGTAGCCGGCGAAGGTGGAGAACCCGCAGTCGGTGCCAGCCAAGACCCGTTCGCGGCCGACGATCCGGGAGAACGTCTCGATGCGCTGGGCGACGAGCTCGGGGTGCTCGACGAAATGCGTGGTCGAATCGATGACCCCGGGAATGAGCACCTTGTCGTCGGGAATGTCGGCGGCTGCGAATGTCGCCCATTCGTGGGCGTGGCGGGGGTTCGACGATTCGAAGAGCAGGCCCTGAGGCTTGGCCTTCAGTGCGATCGGAAGCACCTGAGACATGGGCGCGTCGCAGATGTGGGGCCCCTCGTAGTTGCCCCAGCAGATGTGCATACGCATGCGGTCGGCTGGGATCTTCTCGACGGCATGGTTGAGCGCTTCGACGTGGATGGCCGCCAGCTTCTCGTATTCCTCGTCGGATTGATCCTTGAACATCATGTGGCGTCCGAGTCCGAGGTCGGGCGAGTCGAGCTGGAGAACGAATCCGGCCTCGACGATCGCCTCGTATTCGACACGCATCGCGTCGGCGATGGCGTAGAGGTACGACTCGTGATCGGGGTAGTGCTGGTTCGGTTGAAACAGGGCGATGACCCCGGGCGAGGCCGCGTTCATGAAGCCCTCGACCGGCGAGTGGGCGTCTACCGCCGACCGGAAGTTGGCGAGGTCCTCCTCGCACGGACCGGTGTCCTTGACCTGGATCGGTCCGACACATTCCGGCCGCCGGTAGGTGGGTGTGCCTCCGGTCTGGGCCAGACGCTCGAGGAACCCGGGGAACTGTTCCAGGTCGGCCGGTGCCCGACGAGGGCTGTCACCGGCGAAGCCGGTGATGCGGTCCTTGATGTAGGTCGCGTAGCTGAGCTTGCTCATCTCGCCGTCGCTCACGACGTCGACGCCGGCAGCCACCTGCTTGGCGACGACCTCGTCGACGGCGGCGGCGATCTCACGGCCGTGGGCATCGAGGTCTATGTCCTCCTCCCGCTCCAGGGCGAAGATGCCTACGGTCACCGCCTCCGAACGCGGCAGGCTTCCGACGTGGGTCGTGAGTATGCGATCCGTACTCCGGATCATGCGACGGCGGCGGCTCGGGGGACGGCCCGATGCGAGGCCCGGTCGAAGAAGTGCAGGTTCTCGACGTCGACGTTGATCTCTATGCGGTCTCCCTCACGAGCGCGGGTGCGGGGGCTGAAGCGGGCCGTGCAGCGCGTGCTCGACTCGTCGCCGAGCTCGTCCAGAGCGTCCGGGTCTCCGCTGTCGACGGTCGGCGAGTCGATCGAGAAGTGCATGAGGGTCTCGGCTCCCAGCGCCTCCCGCACGTCGATCTCGGCGTGGAGGCGCTGACTCGCCGGGTGCTCCGGGGCGAGGGTGGCGTCTTCGAGATCCTCGGGCCGGAACCCGACGACGAGCGGCTGCCCGAGCATTCCTTCGAGACCCTCGCGGGATTTCACGACCGAGGCCGGAACCGCGAGCGACTGGTCACCCATGCTCAGCGTGTAGTTGTCTCCGTCGCTGCTGAGGGTGCCCTCGGTCAGGTTCATCGACGGGGAACCGATGAAGGCTGCCACGAACACATTGTTCGGTTGGGCATAGAGCGTCTCGGGGTCGTCGACCTGCTGGAGTACCCCGTCCTTGATCACGGCGACACGGTCGCCCATCGTCATGGCCTCGACCTGGTCGTGGGTGACGTAGAAGGTGGTGACCCCGAGGTCGCGTTGGATGGCGGCGATCTCGGCTCGCATCTGCACCCGCAGCTTGGCGTCGAGGTTCGACAGTGGCTCGTCCATCAGGAAGGCCGACGGCCGACGCACGATCGCCCGCCCCATCGCCACCCGCTGGCGCTGGCCGCCAGACAGCAGAGCGGGCTTCTTGTCCATCTGCTCCATGAGCTCGAGGATCTTGGCCGCCGAGTCGACCTGCTCGACCGCCTCGGGCTTGGCCACCTTGCGAAGCTTCAGCGGGAAGCCGATGTTGTCCCGCACGCTCATCTGCGGGTACAGCGCATAGTTCTGGAAAACCATGGCGATATCACGGTCCTTGGGCTCGACGTCATTGACGCGGCGATCGCCTACGTACAGGTCACCGTCGCTGATCTCCTCCAGCCCCGCGATCATCCGGAGCGCGGTCGACTTGCCGCACCCTGACGGTCCGACGAGCACCAGAAACTCTCCATCGCTCAGCTCGAGGCTCAGGTCGTGAATCGCCTGGAACCCGTTCGGATAGATCTTGTTGATCGAATCGAGGCGCACCTCAGCCATGTTTCCCACTCCGTTCCCGGCAATCGCAGATTCGCTCCGTCGCTCATCCTTCGCTCCTACCGTCGTATTTTTCCCAGCCTTCTCCGTTGAAGACATCGACTCCCAGCTGTGCAAGCACGTGGGGGAAGTCGACCATCACCCAGTTGTCGACGATCTTGCCGTCGACCACCTTCCAGAAATCCATGTAGCGGATCTCGATCCTCTTGCCCGTCGGGGCTACGCCCATGAACTCCCCGCCATGGGTGGCCTCCTGACGACCGAACGCCGCAGCCCACTCGCCCATGAAGAGGCGGGCCTCGTCGATGCACACCTTGTCGTGGAACGCCGCCTGGAACGGCTTCTGCCAGTTCTCCTGGAACTCCTTGACACCGTTCTTCGTGCCGCACCCGGTGTTGCCCATCCACCGGAAACCGTCAGCGAAGAACTCGCCGATGTCGGCGATCCGATGATCGTTCAGCCCGTCGACCATGCCCTCGATGACCGCCCGAGTCTCCTCGGTCTTGCCCAGATCGGTATCGCGGCTGAGCACCGCCTGCTCCGGCCGGTTTCCCCGCTTCGCTCCCGCAATCGCTGATTCGGTCGCGGCCTCGGCTCCGCCGAGGTGCTCCTCGGTCCGCTCTGCGGCTGCGCCGGAAGCGCCCATCCGTCGCTCGTCCCTCGCTCCTCGGGAGACAGTCATAGTTCTTCGACTCCCAGGAGTTGGCGCATGCGGGCGAGTACATCGAGGCCCTGCATCGACAGCCAGTGGAGAAGATCGATGAAGATCCAGTTCTCCGCGAGCTTGTCCCCCTCGCGCCGGTAGACGTCGACCACGCGCATGTCGGCTCGAGTGTCGTTGCCCGGGAGGCCGAGGAAGCCACCCGTGGGGGTGTTCGTGAGGTTGGCCCACCCGAAGAAGCAGGCGTAGTTGCCCTCCGCGAACCGAGTCACGTGGCCGTTGAACACCTTGTCCCTCAGGTTCATCCTGAAGGGGTACTGGTGCTGCTGCTGATACCGATCGATCGTGTACGTGGCGCCTATTCCCTCCGGCCCCGACCAGATCATGTCCTCGTGCCAGGTCTGGGCGAGAGCTTCTCGGGGCATCCGGTTCTCACCCGCTTCGTTGCCCACCTGGTTGGCCATGTGCAGGTCTTCGATCATCCTGTCGACCAGGGCCAGGGTCTCGATTCCATCCGCAGGAGCCTGCGGGTCGAGCATCACGCCGTCGTTTGTCCGGGGACCGGGATCGATATGTGACGCCCCGGTCTGCGGCGGCAGCGGGTAGTGGCCCGCCTGCCTCATCACGCTCAGCACATCCATGAAATGTGCCGTCTCGGCAATGTGGTCCCCCTCGACTCGATGGAATTCCGCATAGCGGAGAAAGCACATCTGTCGCGTCGGCGGGATGTCGAGCCAGGGCTTGTCGAACAGTCCAAGCTGATGTCCCATCTGGCACACCCAGGCCTGGGACTCGTCCTCCTCGTTCACCCCAGCGAGAAAGACGTCGGGACGCCGCTGCAGGGGCGAGAAGCTGTCGACGAGCGGCCGCCAGAAGACGTCGGCCACGGCGTCGGCGCCGCTCTGCTCGTAGAAGGGATGCATTCCTCGCCAGTGGTAATCGTCGGTCGTGTGCTTTCTCAGCACGGTCGCGAACTCTCCCGGCGCCGCCGCATCGAGCGCTTCGTAGAACTCGAGCACGATTCGCTTTGCGTCTTGTAGATCGGTCATCAGCCCTTGACCGCGCCGGCGCCGAGGCCTTTCACCAGGTGCTTCTGGAACAAGATGATCACCACGATGATCGGCAGCGTTATCGAGACCGATGCCGCTGCCCCCTGGGTGATGCTGCTCGAGCTCTCACCGGCAGTGAGCGAGACGATGCCGACGGGGAGGGTCCAGTTGGTCGGAGCCAGAACGCGTACGAACAGGAACTCGTTGTAGGCGAGCAGGAGCGTGAACAACGCCGTGGCGATGATCCCGGGCCACATCATCGGGATGATGACCTTGCGGAAGGCCTGAAGCCTCGTCGCCCCGTCCATCATGGCGGCCTCCTCCATCTCGCGAGGAACGTCCATGAAGAAGGTACGTAGCATCCATATCGTGAACGGTTGGTTCACCGCGACCAGCGCCATCACGATCACCAACCTCGAGTCGAGGATGCCCAGACGCTCGGCCGTGAAGAAGTACGGCAGGACGAAGGCACTACGCGGTAGGGCGCGGAACGCCAGCGCCACGACCAGGATGATGGCGCCGGAGACCCCGGTGTATCGGGCCAGGCCGTAGCCGGCGAGCAGTCCGACGCTGATCGAGATGAGCACGGTCAGCGCGGTGACTATGAGGCTGTTGACGAAGTAGTAGTACTCGTCGGCTACCTCGAAGACGCGCGGGAACAGCCAGAGCGCGAAGGCCAGGATCGCCACGACCGAGACGTACCAGGGCCAGCCGACGCGCATGCGTCTCCCGACCAGCCCCAGAATGGCGGCGATGGCGGCGAACACGAGGATGAACGCGAGGACGCCCCACATGTTCAGCTCCTCGTCGTCGAACCAGAAGGCGTTGTAGGCCTCGGCGGTCGTCTCGTAGCCCCACAGGTCGGGCTCCTTCTTGACCGCCGACTTGAGGCTCTTGATCGACGTCTGGGTGACCCAGGCGAAGGGGAGGATGCTCCAGACGACGAGCACCAGCAGGGTGCCGTGGATTCCGAAGCGCCTTGTCCATGTTTGCTTCCCCATCAGGTGCGCTCCCGGATCTGATCGCGGTACGAGACAACGAGGAAGGGGATCAGCACGATGAATATGCCGATCACGTTGAGAACGCCGATCGCATTGCCCTTGCCGACACGCCCGATCTGGGGATCGAT
>JAAUYH010012797.1_pt1 | contig 10540 bp, 7 predicted proteins | sample 7278061 | NCBI WGS metagenome assembly JAAUYH01 (sample SAMN14350203, study PRJNA611818) | marine sediment metagenome | isolation source: surface marine sediment (0.6m) | place: French Polynesia: Moorea | collected 2018-08 | reverse complement strand
CGCCCTGTACTGTAGTGGGACAGTGTCACAGCAAGGATACGAAGCGAGGTTTTCGGCCCGTCGTGCATGGGATGAACGACTATCTGCACCGTATGATCCGCATGTTCTATCGTCTCATTGGTCGATATTCTTTTAAATCTTTCTAAACACATCTCACGCACCGACCGAATAGTACCCCTGTCCTGACGCGAGTGGTGCATTAGAATCACTCGTTTCTTGTTGTCGGTTCTCGCCACTGCCACGACTTCCGACGAGCGTGCTGAGAAAATAATTTGCAGCCGTCGCTCTCATTTTCGTCTAAAGTCTCCTAATATTTCGAAAAAACTTGAAGAATATTCAAGCTCCACAGTAAATTATTCAGAAAGAAGCACAAGAGAATCACAACCCTGAAGTTCATTCTACCGTTCTTACTTCCACAATGCTTCATTCCGAGTTCGCATTTGGTAAACATCGGTCAACTCTTACCTTACTTCTATGCTGTCATCGCTACTAACGAACAAAGTTACACAATTTGGCAACTTTATGCGTCAGGTGCAATGAGAGCTCTCAAGGTCATTAGATTGTTAATATTGAAACAAAAATAAAAGGCAAGGGTATTCCAAGGGGTTTAAAGAAATGTACTTCCTTTTAACGTAGAGATATCGAGCATTTACCTCGCAAAAAGAATTACTCGAAGTTGGACGAATTTTACGAGTTAAACAGTCGTCGTTTTTATTCATATTTGCTTTTACAGTTAATTATCAACACCACTCGAGCGGTATTATAGTATTTACTTGAACGAACCTGCGTCATGATAGCTCGTTCATCGGCCATATCACGACGAAGTATTCGTAGTACCATTTCGAGCAGAGCGCCAACCATTTCTTTGTAAAACATGGCGAGGTCCGATGATTCAATTATCTGCATTACCTCGTGTTTCAGCAGCAATGCATTGGTCAGATGGTACACAAAACTGGAGTATCGTTATGCTCGTTCTCGCCTCCATGCTTGAGGTCATGTCACTGTCATTCAATGGAATCGTTGAATAGAACGAATGGTCTTCGATTGGAATTTCAGGGATTGCAGGTATTGCGTATGCGAGGTGGTTGAGTGCGAACAGTTCCGTGGCGTCGAAAGAGCCGAAAATAGAACTAGGGTCGTGAGGATGGGCACAATGGTGGAGTGCGGAGTAATCCTGCTCGTTTGGTTTGAATGTTCCGATATCGCGACGGGGAGCGGCGAGCGGCTCATAGATAGGGTGAGAGCTGTAGGTGCGTGACATGAATAGTTGATGAAATTAGTGAGGTAGTTAGAGAGTTAGTGAGGAATGTGGGGCGGAGTGATTTGTCGAGAGGAAGAGAGCACCAAGATGTTTTTAAGTACTTTTTGAGGGGTGAGCAATGAGGGAAGGTCTGATTGGCATCTGCGTCACAGAAAGTGGGTTAGCTTTGGAACAGGAGGGCGGGTGGAACGACGAGGACCACGCACACAGTGCTCCATCAAAGACGGTAGCACAGAAAGTGATACGAAGACGTCTGCATTGATCAAAATCGATGCATTGTCAGGGGTGAGGTTAGTTGTGCACACGATAGGGGGAGGCAGTGCGCAACTGCTTGACTTGCATGAATTACGTCAGGGAGGGCAGACCAGCGGCCTGTTGCCACTTGCCTAATTCTTTTTTATGACGTGACATTTTTCGAAATGCAGGCCCGTGCCCCATCGTCCACATTCTGAGTTTCACATTCGTTTTTCTAGCTGTGGAACGCCTTCGGAAAATACAACTCGATTTTTGTGCTTCATTTTTTGACAGTGCTGAGTAATTGTTTTGTAGACAACGTATCCGTCGCCCATTATCGCTGTAAAGATCGGCTGCAATCCGGCTCCAGTTTTCGATGAGTAAGAAATACCTTCCAAGCTGTAAATTTGTAATAGTCCTGTCTTGCTGGCGTAAAGGGTTGGACGTGGTTGATGGTGTGTGCACATTGAAGGGGGGATTTTTACCGCATGTTCTGCACTGTTGTTCAGCAGGGAAGCACGGTACAGTGTTCATGCAAATAGAGAGTTCTGGTTTTACTGCAAGAGTGATGACTTATTGTAAGGGAGTACTGTACACGAAGTCGGGAAATTAGTGTCCTTGCAATACTACAATGATACAAAGGGTGTGGAAGGGAGTTCTAGGAAAATAATTTTACAAACATCCTGTAGTATTTAGGAGAAACTGATGCTTATTACAACGCATTGTTGAAATGAAATTTCCTATTTTCGAATAAAAAAATCAAATATTCATTGAGTTCCAACTGTTAGTAGAAATTAAAAAAGCTTCTAAACTATTTGAATACTATTGATTTTGGGATCATACCAACAAATAACGTAACATACTCTTAGTAAATTCTCGACCCTGAAATTTCGAAACTACTGCTAAAGACTTGAATGAAACAAATTCAGCGTACTGTTTCAGGAAACGGAGCTAAATGTAGAGAAAAGAGGTTCAAGAGACCCTAACGACGGGCATTCGTTTCATTTTTTGAATTTGCCGTTTTGTTTTAAGATTTATTTCCTGGAGAAATTTTGTTCTCTTACTCTTTCGATCATTCTACAACAAACAAATAATTGCAGTGATTTAAAGAATATTATAATAGAAATAGTGCAAGAATGTTTCTTGTATTAGAGGCACTAGCAAACAGGCCGATCCCGGGTATCATCAGGATAAAATTGGATCGAATAACCCTTAGTTAATTTTGATTAGTTGTCAAGTTAAATTTTGAAACAGTAATTTTAATAAACAATTATGAGTACCGATAATCCTTGATGACGTGAGGGATAAAAAAGAAGTTTGGTATTACTACAGTATTTGGGACACTAAATCAAATGACATATTCATGGAATGAAGGATTCTCAACGGACAACCAAATAAATATTTGATGACTATTGTAAAGATCTCCAACAAATTTTGTGAATTGAAGACGTCTAACTTAGATCTGCTTGGAATTAATAATTTTCTAGCTTCGATGGAGTACCACGTGCTATAGTCATACCAGAGGTTGAGTAAAACTTCGGTTGAATGCTGTCAAACCAGATTGACTTTGAAAGAAGAGAGCAATAGTGAAAGCAAGTTCCACCAAGACTTCTAAAATATTACTAATTTCGGTGTAAGAAATGAATGCATTGAATGCAAAAATTTACTCAAACTCTATCTCACTCAAGCACTGTTTCGCACACGCGCCTTACACATTCGAATAACATGTAAATCGCCGCTGTTTCACACATATGATCTTTAGTGATTTACTCTACTGCTTTGAGAATCACTAACTTCCACAATGGCTAGGATGCAACATGCGCAGAGTCGAAAAAATTAAATAGGTCCATGTATAGCTCTTTTTCGAGTAGTGAAGGTGTTTTTTTCTATCAAACAGTGATTTATTTCAGTAAATATTTGTCTCCTTGTTTCTCCTCATGCCATAACTAAAATGACTTGTAGTACAGCAATTAAGAAGTAGAGACAGATATTAAAAGCATGAAGTCTGGCAACTAGCCCAGACCCGGCGATTCAATTAGATTTCTATGATCTTTAGTAAATGATCGATGCATCATAGAATTTATCGGTGAGTATCAATGAAAATAGCTTATTCGATTGATTCTTCATTAATCGAAAAAACGAGTCTGTACAGTCATCGAAATTTTATCAAAGTAGATGTATGTTTGTCTTCTTCATTGATTGAATTAGTATTTTAAAAGTAGTTCTCGGAATCAATTTGAGTGATTCGTGAATCATGAAACAGAAAGCTAGTTTGTATGTCTTTTCTGGCGATAGAAAGCATATCATACGCCGTTTCAGAAGCTGTTTCCGTCGACTCGTCTCACTGTACGGAATAGATTTTTCTAATTCATCCCAATAACGTTTTTGCATCATTTCAGAACAATATCAATCGTTTATTTTGACGAGAAAGTAATTTACTATCAATACAAAAGTAGATGAATTTCATTATATGTTTTTCGTCCGTGGACTAGAGTAGGATAGCAATATTTGGCAAGTACTTTTGTGTCAAACTTAAAGATATAGCATTTTAAAATACTTAATTTTTTGTGCTCAGTTGAATAAATTCGGACTGCAAATCTCCTAAAAAAATTCTCTTCTACAGGCGGTGATTAATACTTCCTACGATTAAACGAGGGACTGGGAATTCGGTAGTGGGTGGAAGGGCGACTTTACACATAGCTACGACAAATTTTCGTTTATTTGATAACAAGGTCATGATTTAAATACCTCTACGTGCGAGCAACGACAGATATGGAATAGAAACCATTGCAATTGATGTAACGAGTATGTAATTTTTATAAAAAGTGTTTCGGCGAGTTTGCATAGCCTAATATTATAATCAGGAACCTATGCACAAGTTTTGTCAATTTAGCTCATGAAAGACCTATCTACTACAATAATTTTCGCATTGACTCTGGAATTCGTCATATCGGTCCTAGATTAATCCGGTAAGTGGGTATTGAGTCATTTTAGCTTATATCTTTGCGATACTCTGAAAATTTGACTGTTGAAGTATTCTAACTGCTCAACTTGACCTTCCAGCACTAACTAATTCGGCATAGACAGATTTATTAGACAGTACTGGCTGTGACAACGAATATCTAGTCTAGGCCGCGAAGGAACCTGAGCAATACCTAGTGCGATCTTAAAAACGTTTGAAATTGAGAGGAAAAAAGAGCTACATTGCTCTCAGTGGATTTGAAACTATAATCTGTTATCTAGGATATCGTATTGTATGCCGGCACCACCGGTTGCATAGAAGGGAGAATATTTTTGAGAAAGGTGTTTTAGGAAATATGGCTCTCGTCTCACATGGATCTTTTGAGAAGCCGCAAGTTAAGTTTCAGATTCATGACAAGTGCAGCGCAAAAACTACTCTCATGCAACACAAACCTTCACCACCACACACTCACAACAAATAACTTGGAGAAGTCTGCCTTAGAACAATATTTAGTTAAGCCAGGGGGCGGTCACGTGCTAGGCACCTCCGGTGAAGCGATAGAAAACAAGGTAATCCTTCAAGAGAAGGTAGGTTGCAACCGAATCAATAGAAATCGGTTGCTAGGAGCAATAGGGTCGACAATAACCGGATATCCGTGGGAGAACCGCCTTCAGAGCGATACGCTCCCAGTCGGATGGGTCACGTATAGCGGTCCAACACACGCCTTAGGCAGAGTAGCAGCGAAGCTAAAAACTACCTACGAGCAACCGAACCAATAACAATCACCTCAACGGAGGTTGACCAACAACCAAATCGAAGATCGTGGTGGACGATATGCCAAAGGCAGAGGGGGCGGCGAGTCTCAAAAGCTGTCTTGAGGCGCGGACGCAAGACGAAAGCACACACCGCTAAGTGCACTTCACGACAAAAGGTTTACTTTATGAGGTTCACCCGAAACTGTGTTCCAGTTTCTTGTCCTCGTCACCCTCCCAATTATGGTTCTACCAACTATTTATACCTCTCACTGTGTGACACTTGAATTAATCAGCATACATGGAGACTTTCAGAATACCTTCGATAATAGTTTCGTGTTCGCGAGAATGCTGACGCCATGCTACCGGCGAGAGTGACTTTCTGACTGAGTCCAGAAGCAAGAAACCTTAGTTAGGTATCCCATATTAGGAATCTATATTTCCTCGAAGTTCGTACTTGTTTGCTTAGACTGTCTCATCATCAGGTGTCTGCTTTCAGCTTCCCGCCCATCGAAAATGGCAGGATCAGTGCCACCCGTTGTGTCTAGCAAACACTCCCAAGGATAGACTATACCGACGTTTCTTCGTTTCTTACGCTTCTCTTCCTAACCGAATTGTTTGTAGCTTTCTTAGCTGTGCAGAGCCGTTCTGTTTCTCTTTTGTGCTGTCTTTTCATCCGATCTAGAAATTAGTTACCGATGGCACAAACTGGAAAGCTGTTACATACATTTGTAGTGCATTAGAGTTTCAGATACAGTGAGATACCGTTAGCCGTTGTAGTTTCAGCGTACAGGCGTTTTGAGTTACAACAATTTATGGAAAAAATAGCTTTGAACGATCAGGCTACAACTCGGTTCAGCTACAGAATCAGTACCTCTGCGATTTGATTCTGCCTGACCACAAGCACGTGGGAGTTGCAGGAGAAAATGACGGAATATGTAAGGAAGATAATGCCTAGATGATATTCTCCGGCATACAAAGTATACTAAAAATCATCGAAAATAAAGTAATAGCCTCTATCGACAACGGTACTCCAGGAGATCCATTGCACTATATTGAACCTTAACCAAACCACAAGTCAGTAATCAAAGCATAAACTTTAGCCTGTGAACTTCTCTCTAGCCTAGTTACATCTTAGAATCAAGTAGTTTCTAAGTACTGGTGGCTTCTATCTAAGTTAAGCAATGTGAGACCGAGGTAAACCGAAATTAAGTTCCATAATTCGATAGAAAGTGGGAGTGAATTTCGCTATAATATTTTAAGTCTAGATCACTGTTTACGTAAAGGGCTGAGTTGTGCAAGAGCATGGAAAAATGTGCCTCAAGACGTTTATTCGATACATAAATGATCCATTCGTCTACAAATCACTTGCAAATAGTTTCGTTACACCAAATAAGATAGATTATATAAGTAGAGATTCCCTTCACGACACAGAACTATTATTCAAAAAACTTTCATTGATGGTAAATAATTGGCAAATTTGAATACTGGCTTGCATAAAATTACTAAGTTAAAAACTGAGATTAAATCAAAAAAAACTGGTGTAAGCGGAATTGAAAAGAAATTTAAATTATCTTCAGAACAAATGGGTACTTGACTACAAACACACAAAAAATAAGTAGACAGACATGAACTACAAGTCGATTGCGACAACGTTAATTTTTCTTCAGCTCTTTCAAGAAAGTTAACTGTGATGTTTTCGATTTGCCATCTGAACATGTGACGCATGAGCTCAACGCCGTCTACTTATCTGCAATCAAATTCATGAAGAACACTAGATCAAAATTCATGTGAGTAGCCTCTGATCCTAAATTTCTGTCTTCCTGGTAATTTGCATCAGTATTTCTAAAACACTTTTAATCTTAAAATCTTTAAAATTAATGTTTGTTCTACATTTCCCTGGAATACAGTTCATGAGCACAAAAACAATGGCTCGTTTGAAGCACAAGAATTGTATATATTAAATAATTTGGATTCCGGTTCGCATTTATTTCAGAATAACTGTAGCACATGAACAAAGAGTTTTCAACATTTGAAATATCATCAGTTCTTGAACTTTGCCCTTCAGAATTATATTATCTGAGCCTAATATCACACTTACTGTAAGAAGAGTTCAATATGTGCTACTAAGCTCATAAGTGAAGTTGCAATCTGCTCAGGAGAAGCTCGTTTAAATAGCGATTCGGCGGGGATACGGAAATTTCTGCTATCTTAGAACTTTGCAAAGAAGTTTAATCGACTTGATCAGAAACATAGGTCTGCTGAGACAGTGTCATCGCAGGGAGGAACTCCTAGCAAAGATATGAGATGAGACCGACCTGTGCACGATATAGTCATGAACTGAGTAAGCGAACAAGACTTGTAAGTAAAGATTGAAAAACCTAGATGGGATGGAATACAGATTTGATTTGAACGGAAAGATTAGTCTAAAATGACAAACCAAACTTCTGAGGTCAAGTAAACGCGCAATGAAAATAAAACATTTCACATAATGAGCAATCTCAGCACGGTATTCAGAGGCCACAAGCGGAAGCTAAGCGTTCATAGCGATGCGTTTAGACCAATCCATCATCCCGTAGGATTTTTTGAAGTTCAACTCAGAGTTGCCGGAAATAGTATTGGAATTTTATTTCTCGCTACTATTCTGTGAAAAATACTTGAATATTTCTCGTACAGTACTGGAATAAATAATTCACACTAGAGGTTTCAAATGAATAAATAGAATTATTCATTTGATTCGTTAACCAGAACATTCACTTCAGTTAAGACTCCAAAAGTCTGAATTTGCATTGAGAAACATTAGTGCATTTTCCATTATCTGACAGGAAGGGTTCTGAGTCATCAGGATGGTCTCTACGAACATAATCAACCAAGTTAGTGTAGCCATGATCTGAAGTTTTTCTCCTGTTACCACCTTTGCACACCCAAATGTTCGAATTTTCATTAAGCTGCATAGAAAATTCGTCTCGAATTCGCTCCCAGGTGCCGTTTTGTATAGTGCTGCAATAAAACTACTGCCCAGTATGGTAGAGGTTGGATTTATGAATGAAAAACTATTCAAAATGATTCAACTAGAGTACGAGTAAATACGTTTGAATTTTTCTGAATGCTTATAGAATAAATCTGACTCGACGATTCCTGTGAATAAATAAAGCATATAAATAACATGAATTTATTCGAATTGAATCAATTTTCTGACAACACTGGTTCAACTGGTCATGTACACTTACCGCTTTTCGTAGTATGTGTTCGACAGAGCGATCGATTAGTTTTCTGTTCCTGTGCCTTCTGCTTCAGTTCTGCAGAAATATTCAGGGAACAGCTGTGGTATGTCCTTTATTCAGGTTACCTGCTTCTTTTCTAGGCTACTCCCGCTCTTTTATTCTTCTCTGTACCTCTATCAACTGTCGTTCTTCTACTTTCCTAGGATAAACACCCACTGTAACCAAGGCTAACTGCTGAAAACGGACCTCTGGGGGGAAATGGTCAATCATGTCTCCGTCGCCCAAAACCCATGCAAAATGCGTAATTGTAGGCGCAATGTTTGGCTATCACAGACTCGACAGAGCAGCAATAAGGGCCATATTGCGTAGTGTCCAGTCAGAACTTTAAGAGGCGAAGATTACAAGAGAGTGTTCTACGATGGACTGTTATCTGGTACTCAAATATAGCCGACAGAATTCCATTTTCAGGGTACCAAGTGGGAATTTGTCAAATGTCGGTCAAACAATCACAGCGAATTTCATTGGTCAGAACAGGTTCGAAAAAAGGAGGGTTTATTTTTTTATTGGAAAATCTAATTCGAGTTCTTTTTTCCTTCTAGGCGCCGCAGTCGGTCACGCTGGACCTGCTTACACATAGCTGCATTCGTTGGTTTTTGTACCAATTCTATGACCTACGAAACATGCATTTGTGACATTAATACAATCCTGTCTATCACTCGACTGCTCAAGTACTTCTGTGGCATGTATGTCTCTCAGTGGAATTCTTCTAATTCTGACTAATCACTTGCTGTGCACCAAGTAATCTTCACGCACGAACTTTCAGGAAAACGTATTTCATTCGAACAGCACCACGACAGGCATGGCAATCAGACCATGGACTCGCAGAGTAAGCCCCTTGGCGTTTCTCGACGGGGTGTGGAGAATTTCAAGGTTGCTCCGCACAGCAACTCATCGATTTCGCCCGAGAAAATCGATGACACTACTGTCAACTTTCCTCAATCAAACAGTTCTCACCGTTCAAACGCCCGCTTGAATTCGATGGAAGAAGATGATATTGTATCAGAAATCGAAAGGATTGTTCAGCAGCCAAATCCTGTTCCCGAACACCAGGAAGAAGATGTAAACGAGACGAATGTTACCAACCCTTATATCCATTTAAGACCACCAAACGACACGCACTATCCGTTCAACGTAGTACGAAAGAAACGCACTATAATGAACTCCCCAGTCTGCGTGTGGTGCGGGGCGCGGAAATTCATGGAGCTGACAGGGCGGCCGAAGCTCAGAATAAGAGCCTCCGGCTCGGATGCGGACTGGGAGCGGTGGCTACGTGAATTGGGTTCCAGTCGATCTTCCGTATTACCAACTTTAACGACGAGCGTCATGCCAAAGTCTGAACTTTTACGTGTCATGACCGATTCGCAACTTGAATTATTTTATAAAGATTTTGCAGGAGCACTTATCGAAATGGTGCTACGAGAGCTTCGTGAAGGTGCCGTTGAGAAAAGTGCGATCATGGCACAGGTTAGGTCCAGCAAGTACCACAAAACGGTCCGGGTGGCGCAAATTCTGTCACGGGCTTATGAAAAAGCTTCTACACAGTAGTACGAAAATAATTGTAGGCACCATAGGCAAATTCGGACATAGACCATAACGAGCCTGACTAGTTCAAGGGATGTGATGGTCCATTCCATTGGTTCCGTATAGTGAAGTTGTAAACATGACCGGAAATATTTTGATTGCCAGGAATTGCATTGCATGCAACTACAGCTGGGTGCGGCTCAGTAGGAGCGTCGCGCTCGTTCCAGATATTTACCGAAGGTAGGTACAGTATGGCCCAGAGATTGTTACACGTCCCTGTCTCTGGCCAACAGTGTATGTGCTGATGACGTTATCGCTAATGAGAATTTTTTGGCGTGCAGCTATCTCTGCCATACGCGGAAAGTAGAGCACTAGGGTATTGACCACCGAAATTGCCGTGGTGCAGTTCTCTTTTCTCAGACAAACAAACTTCCAACTTGTGGAACGTCGTCTCCTTCTAAAACAAACAGAATAGATAGAAGAAGACTTCGCACCTAGCCAAACACGCAGTCGAATCACTACTTGT
>JAAUYH010200330.1_pt1 | contig 10541 bp, 11 predicted proteins | sample 7278061 | NCBI WGS metagenome assembly JAAUYH01 (sample SAMN14350203, study PRJNA611818) | marine sediment metagenome | isolation source: surface marine sediment (0.6m) | place: French Polynesia: Moorea | collected 2018-08 | reverse complement strand
GCTGCTTGACCTTTTCGGTTATTTTTAGCCATAAATTTTTCGACTTCCTTTTTCATATTCATATGTCTATAAAAAAGGAAGTAAGTAACAATAAGAATCAAATATAATCAACCCTATCTTAGATACAGCAATAGTTTTCGCCATCAGTGTAACTTCCTATTCTATGTAGAAGAGGAAGTTTTTCTTATTAGTAAATATTGGGAATAGTAGAGTTAATTCTGATTAATTTACAACTTTCACTATGGCTGATTTAACTCTTATCCAAAGATTCGGTTCAAGCGCATCTTTTAACCAAACAGCGGGAACATTGACCATTAAACTGTCTGATTTGGCTGATCAAGCAAGCGGTGGCAATATAACTAACGGTTTGGGACTAGATACGACTGCCATGAACAGCAGTAACCAAGACGAATACTCCAGCCGAATCCTTTGGGCTTTACTGCAACTGAACTTACAGAATCAACCAGAAAACAACCAAGACGAAACCGTCGGCGTTTACGTCACCAATGAAGGCAGACGAAATACAACCCGTAATAATGTGGCTCAACTTGGCTTTAGATTAACCGCTACAGCCTACATTAACAACACTCAGGGAGTAGTGCTAGATCCTGATTCGATTAACTCGTAATGGGTAATTTTCACTGTATTCCCGAAAGTTGTGGGCGAGTAGTCTATCGAGAATACTTGCCCCCTGTGGTGCGCTGGCGATATCCAGGAGAAAAATGGCAAGAACAAGTCGGTTCGGCACTTTCTGAAGTTAAAAAGCTGTCCGACACTTTGGAACAAACTGCTGTGAATTCGGCGATCGCCCCCCATGAAAAATATCGTATTCAGCAATTGACTGAGAAAAGTACCGCCGTTCTCGAACAAGTTGAGTCGGATATTGAACAATCAACCGAAAAATTAATTCTTCTAGAGGAGGAACCATGACGAAGCAGATAACTAAGATTCAGAAAGCTAAATTCAAAGTTGCTACCCCTGGGGTAACGGGGAGCGAATTAGAGCTTGATTTTCAACCTGTAATTGACCAGTTTAAGCTAGAGGGAGATTTTGTCTTAATTCACTTGGCAAGCCCGCCCTAAAGGGTATAGAGAATGGGATATCTACTCATCTAGGGACGATAATTATCGCTCCACAAGTGAGCTAGCAATTAATTTGGCGACCGTTAAATCGTTACAGTTGGATGATGCCACGGCGAAAACTATTCCTAGTGCCGTTTTGTACTGTATTAGTACTCGCATCACCTGCATTAATGATCGCTCTATTATTGGTGCCGTTTTACTATCTGATGTGGCTTAAGAGCCAATTATTGGGGATTAAATCTAACCAAATAAAATAGCACGGAAATTTTGTATATAGCAATACGGATTAACGTTAAGACACTCATTACTTATTACTTATTACTTACGAGCAGATTAATAAACTTGTCCTAATCTAATTTTGTACGGCTATACAACGAGGATGCTCAACAAAGAGCAAATAAAAGTTAAACTTCTGTAAGAACTGAGGAATGGAGAGCCGAATGGAAAACCAGTTGTATGATCGCGATTTTAATCTGTGGATCGAACAGATGACAACTGCGTTAAGAACAAGAGACGTTGAGGCTATGGATTGGCAAAATTTGCTAGAAGAAATCGAGGATATGGGAAAATCGGAAAAGCGATCGCTTGAGAGCTATTTAGAGCGATTAGTGGAACATATCCTTAAATTAAAATATTGGGAAGCAGAGAAAGCTAGAAACTACAAACATTGGCAGGTAGAAGTAGTTAATTTCCGCAACCGTATTGCTAGATTATTAAATCGTAGCCCCAGTTTAAAAAACTATATGGAACATATATATCCTAAAGTTTTCGAGGACGCGGTTTCTGCTCAACAAATTGAGTTTGCAATTCCGCAAAACAGTTTTATCGAATTAGAGCAAATTTTAAAAAAAGATTATTTTGGCTAAACCAAAGTTAATTATCAATTGTCCATTGTCAATTATCAATTTAGATCGCTTCAGATTATTATCGCTACAGTAATGCTAGATTATCCAGAAAACTAGAAATTGATCATTCTCAAAATAGCTACCATGAGAAAAATTGCCCTCATCGCCTTCATCGCTTGCTGGTTACAACCCAGTCTGTGTTTGGCTTTGCCTCCTGCCGAAGATCTTCCAGAAGAGATCTTGCGTACTGAAATTATTCTCGAAGGGCGATCGCCAGTAGATGGGAGACCACTGTCTGCTGCTGAATATGAAAATCTCCAAGTGCAGTTAACTCAAAACCGCTTTAGTCCACAAGTTGACCCAGACATACAGCAACTCATCTTTTTGTTACAGATTAGGAAATTGATCAAAACTATAATTCCTTTTTATTAATCTGTTTTATCTAAAAATCAATAATTTATTTATATTGTGCTGAAAAATAGTTAGAGTATTTATATAAATACTTTAAGAGAAATCGCCCCCATAATTTTGCTGTATTGGTTAGTCTCATCTAACCCACAATCAGTATATTTAATGGTTTTAACAATTTCGTCGTTAATACATACTCAGATATTAATACTTTGATGCCTTCAAATATTGCTCCAGAACAAGTCAATCAGATCGTTCATAATCTCCATCACAACCCATTTGAGATCTTAGGTTGCCACCCTTACGAACAGAATGGTAAAGTCCAAAGCTGGGTAATTCGTGCCTATCTTCCTGATGCCTCGGCTGCCTGGGTAGTTTGTCCTGACGAAAGAACTGAGTATCCGATGCAGACCATGCACAATCCTCATTTCTTTGTGTGCATTGTGCAAAATCCTCTCCTAGCAAATTATCAACTGCGGATCAAAGAAGGGGATAGTGAAAGAGTAATTTACGACCCCTATGCTTTTCGCTCACCAAAGCTAACAGATGTAGATATTCATTTATTTGCTGAAGGTAATCATCATCGTATTTATGAAAAGTTAGGGGCGCATCCTATGGAAATAGATGGGATTGCAGGAGTATATTTTGCGCTTTGGGCTCCTAATGCACGTAATGTCTCAATCTTAGGTGATTTTAATAACTGGGATGGTAGAAGCCACCAAATGCGTAAAGGTAACAGCGGCATTTGGGAATTATTCGTTCCTGAATTAACTTTTGGTGCAGCCTATAAGTATGAAGTCAAAAACTGGGAAGGACATATTTACGAAAAATCTGATCCCTATGGTTTTCAACAGGAGGTTAGACCCAAGACGGCTTCTATTGTTGCCGACCTTGATAGCTATCAATGGACTGATGACAGATGGATGGAAGAGCGTCGCCATAGCGATCCTCTAGCTAAACCTATTTCTGTCTATGAACTTCATTTAGGTTCTTGGATGCATGGTTCATCGGAAGAGCCAACTAAGCTACTATCTGGGGAATCTAAATCTATTCCTGTCTCAGAGTGGAAACAAGAAGCCCGCTTCTTAAGCTACTACGAACTAGTTGATAAGTTGATTCCCTATGTCAAAGAATTAGGCTATACTCACATCGAAATGCTCCCTGTTGCCGAACATCCTTTTGATGGTTCCTGGGGATATCAGGTTACAGGTTACTATGCTCCCACCTCTCGCTACGGCAACCCAGAAGACTTTATGTACTTTGTCGATCAGTGTCATAAGCACGGTATTGGCGTAATCGTTGACTGGGTTCCTGGTCATTTCCCTAAAGATGGTCATGGTTTAGCCTTTTTTGATGGCACTCATCTTTATGAACATGCCGATCCCCGCAAAGGAGAACATAAAGAATGGGGGACTTTAGTTTTTAATTACAGTCGTAACGAAGTCCGCAACTTTTTGGTGGCAAACGCGCTATTTTGGTTTGATAAATATCACATTGATGGTATCCGAGTCGATGCGGTAGCTTCGATGCTCTATCTCAATTATTGTCGAGAAGATGGAGCCTGGATTGCTAACGAATATGGCGGTACCGAAAATATTGAAGCTGCTGATTTCTTGCGTCAGGTTAATAGCCTGCTATTTAGCTATTTCCCTGGAGTACTTTCGATTGCCGAGGAATCAACTTCCTGGCCAATGGTGTCTTGGCCCACCTATACAGGTGGTTTAGGCTTCAATATGAAGTGGAACATGGGCTGGATGCACGATATGTTGGATTACTTCAGCATGGATCCTTGGTTCCGCCAATTCCATCAGAATAACCTGACCTTTAGTATGTGGTACCATCACAGCGAGAACTATATGCTGGCTCTATCTCATGATGAGATCGTTCATGGCAAGAGCAATATTATCGGTAAAATGCCAGGGGACGAATGGCAGAAATTTGCCAATGTTCGCTGTTTGTTTGGCTATATGTTTACTCATCCCGGCAAAAAGACCATGTTTATGAGTATGGAATTTGCTCAATGGAGTGAGTGGAATGTTTGGGGAGATCTGGAATGGGATTTACTGCAATATCATAGCCATAAGACGTTGAAGCAGTTCTTTACTGAGCTGAATGCAATCTATACAACCGAGCCTGCACTATACAGTCGAGACTTTGAGGAGGAAGGTTTTCAATGGATCGACTGTAGCGATAACCGTCATAGCGTGGTCGCATTTATCCGTCGAGCGAAAGATCCTAATGACTTTGTGGTTGCTATTTGCAACTTTACTCCCCAACCCCATAGTCACTATCGGATCGGTGTTCCCGAAAAAGGCTTTTATACCGAATTGTTCAATAGTGATGCCAGTAAGTACGGTGGTAGCAATATGGGTAACTATGGTGGCAAATGGACTGATGACTGGTCTTCCCACAATCAACCTTATTCTCTAGATTTATGCTTACCTCCTCTTGGTGTCTTAATTCTAAAAATTGACCGCAAGAAAACTCAAGGGACTCTACAAGGTAATTAATTAGAATTGCCATAAAATAAGGTGGGCAGTTTTAATTCTGTGAGCAATCAGCTATTGTGGAAATGCTTATTTGCTATAGTTTATTTTTGCCCACCCTACGAAGCTCTAAAAAACGATATGGAAATATTCAATGCTAGAGTCACATCTGTAACAGACGGGGATACTGTCCGAGTCCAACGCGAATCAAGTACCGAAGAAATTCGCGTGCGCTTTGGTGGTATTGACACCCCTGAAACTAACCAGCGCCACGGTAGAGAAGCGACAAATGCCCTCGAACGAATGGTTCAAGGTAAAAATGTTCGAGTTGAACTTACTGGGAAGAGAAGTGGTGCCAGGATGATCGGCGAAATATTTGTGCCATCGTCTGGGGACACACCCGAAGTGGATGTTTCATTAGAACTAGTTAAGGCAGGTCATGGGTGGCTTTTTTGGCAGTTTGCCAATGAAAACTTGACTAGAGCCAAGCTTTTGGCAGAGGCGGAAATTGAAGCGAAATTTAACCGACGAGGCTTATTCGCCGCTGACGATCCAATCTACCCAAGAGTATTTCGGCGTGGCGGTCGAGTTCCCAATGAGGTCATTCGTCCAGAACCAGAAATAGTTGACAATGAGGTTAGAATTCTAGAGTTGATTCCCAATCCATCAGGACAGGATGCTGGAAGGGAGCAATTTATCATTGGAAATGGAACATCTTTAACAGTCTCAATAGAAGGTTGGACTCTTCGAGATGACGATGGAGGTCACTTTGTTTTGGAGGGACAGTTAGATCCGAACTCCTCGCGTACTTTTGTCATTACTGACTCTTCACTTATTTTAAACAATGATGGTGACAACCTAACTCTTCACGATGCTGATGGCGCAACTGTTCAAACAATCTCTTATGGTTCAGTCGGACCTGGAGAGGTGGTAAATACCCTTTAGGAATCGTTCAAGCCCGATATTTTCATAAATCATCTCAAATTTAATTATGCCTAATTACTTATGCCCGTTTTAGATAAAAATCAATATGCGATCGCACTTCATACTAGTACACCACATCTAGGAATAGCTGTTAATAATTATGGAGGGGATAGTCGCAGTCAGGTTTGGGAGTTAGGTAGAGGTTTGGCATCCCAGCTATATTTATATCTCGCAGAAATTCTGGCTCCGCAAACTTGGCAGGAGCTTAAATTTATCGCCGTAGCGAAAGGACCTGGAGGCTTTACAGGGACTCGTGTGGGAGTTGTGACTGCTCGTACTATTGCTCAACAACTTGATATTCCTTTGTTTGGCATTTCTAACTTGGCAGCCGTGGCAGCAGCCCAAAATTATCAGGGAGATAAACTATTAGCAGTCCAGATGGATGCTCGAAGAGAACAGTTGTTTGTCGGCATATATCAGTTAACTAGTCAGGGACTGCAAACCTACATGGCAGATACTTTAATGACCACAGAAGCATGGCAAAAAACCTTAGCTAATTTACCATCGACCTATGAGTTAATTACTGCCGATGATCGGATTGCTACTAGCGTAACTGATATCTTAGATTTAGCTTACGCCGATTGGCAACAGGGAAAATATCCCCACTGGTCAGAAATCGTCCCCTATTACGGTCAACATCCAGTCCAAGAATAGTATTATTATTTATTAGTCGCGTCTTATGGAAATAATTATCCTGAATGACTTCTATCCAAAAACAACTCCAAGAATTAAATACGTTGGCAGTAAATGCGATCGCCTCAGCCGAGAGCTTAGATGACCTAGAACAGCTAAGAGTTAAATATCTGGGTAAAAAGGGTCAATTATCCCAAATATTGCGCGGGATGGGTAAATTATCCCCTGAAGAACGACCTGTGGTAGGTTCATTAGCCAATGTGGTCAAGGAAGAAGTCCAAGTCAGTCTCGAACAACGTAAACAAGATTTACAGCAGGCACAAATAGAGGCACAAATTAAAGCCGAAACTCTAGATGTAACCATGCCTGGAGTAAGTCGTCCGCTGGGTCGAGTACATCCCCTCAATGGAGTGGTAGACCGAGTATTAGATATCTTTGTTGGTTTAGGCTATACCGTTGCCACGGGGCCACAAATTGAAACTGACTATTATAATTTTGAGGCTCTCAATACTCCTCCAGATCATCCAGCTAGAGATATGCAGGATACATTCTATTTGCCAGGGGGAAATTTACTGCGTACTCACACCTCCTCGGTACAAATTCGCTATATGGAAAATCATCAGCCACCCATTAGGATTATTGCCCCTGGTCGAGTTTATCGTCGGGATACAGTTGATGCTACCCACTCCGCAGTATTTAATCAGGTAGAAATATTAGCTATAGATCAAGGATTAAAATTTACTGACCTCAAAGGCACGATTAAAGTATTTTTACAACGGATGTTTGGCGATGAACTTCCCGTACAGTTTCGTACTAGCTATTTCCCCTTTACGGAACCTTCTGCGGAAGTAGATGTTCAGTGGAAAGGTAAATGGTTGGAAGTTATGGGTTGCGGTATGGTCGATCCTAATGTACTGCAAGCTGTTGGATACGATCCTGAAGTGTATACAGGCTTTGCAGCAGGTTTTGGCGTGGAAAGATTCGCGATGGTGCTACACCAAATTGATGATATTCGCCGTTTGTATAATAGCGATTTACGCTTTTTAAATCAGTTTTGATGATTAAATTAATTTGTCTAATTTTTTGTCTGATTCCTGGATAATGATCTATCCCAGAATTAATTATTGGCTAACCAAGTTAATAAATCATCACGATTAGAGAAATCTAATAGAGCGTCTCCTAAAGCTTCTAGCTGTTCTACAGATAAGCCATTAATACGGGTTTCATCTTCCGATTCAATCTCCCCCAGGCGACGTTTTAATTGGCGTAAAACTATGATAGCTTGACCTTGCTGTAGTCCTTGTTGTAGTCCTTGTTCTAATCCCTGCTTGACACCTTGAGCTTTAATGTCTTGATAGATTACTGAATCCTGCATAATTTCCTCCCGTAAGATGGCACTAATAACGTCCTTCTTTAATACTAATCCAGCTAACAATGAAGTTGCTGCTGCGATATTACTTTGTTCTCTCCTGTCACTAAGATTATCAATTAGCGAACTGATTTCTCGTAAAGTTTGAGTTCTATCATCGGTACGCCCTAACACTGCTAAAGGCAATAAACCAGGGAACTGTAATAAGTCTGCCGTCGGCTGTTCCCAAAGTCTAATTACTTCAAACTCATGATGCATTCCAGAAATAGTAAAAATATTTTGTCGTACTAATTCTGACCCTGTAGACTTTAAATATATTACTAATTGTCGCATATCTTTGTTGGGATAACGACGGTGAACCCGAAGTCTGTAATCCGCCATCCGAAAAGGAATCGTTTCATCAGGCTGGGTTTGAAACTCTAAATGTAATACTATTTGGGATGATTGGAGGAGAATTAAAGCGTCGGCGCGAATTGGTTCGACAAATAATTCAGTAGGACTGAGGAGGGTTAACTCTTTTGGCTCACCAAAAACCCAGCGAGCAAAGTCATTGGAGTAATTTTCAGCTAGGAACTTACAAACATTATCGAACATAACCAATTATAATATATAGTACTTATGTATGTTAATCAACACTACTCGACGGTATCAGAAGTTGATGTGCAAAATCCTTACTAAGGGCTAGAATATCTGTTCTGTAGTTATCGCTTCAGGGAGGTTCGCTCAATGAATACACCACTCGTTTGTCATAATTACATTGATGGTCAGTGGATACCTGCTCAATCAGGAGCTGCTTTTGAAAGTCGTAACCCTGCGAACTGGCAAGAGTGCATTGCTACTGCTTCTAAGTCTGGAGAAGTCGATGTAAAGACTGCCGTCGCGGCAGCTCGTCGGGCGTATCCTGTTTGGCGACTAGTCCCCGCTCCAGTGCGCTCTGAAATTGTATATCGCATTGGAGAAGGATTGCGGGCTCGCAAAGAAGAGCTAGCGACTCTGATGAGTCGGGAAATGGGTAAGGTTTTGGTAGAAGCCCGTGGTGATGTCCAAGAAGGGATTGATTGTGCCTTTTACTATGCAGGAGAAGGTCGTCGTCTCTTTGGTCAGACTACCCCTTCGGAGTTAGGCAATAAATTTGCCATGACTATGCGGATGCCCATTGGTGTAGCGGCACTAATTACACCTTGGAATTTTCCTGTAGCGATTCCCTGCTGGAAAGCACTGCCAGCCTTGGTATGTGGCAATACCCTAATTTTTAAACCAGCTAAAGACGTGCCTGCTTGCGCTACCATGCTGACGGAAATTTTTGTCGAGGCGGGAGTTCCTCCAGGGGTGTTTAACTTAGTTCATGGAACAGGACAAGAGGTTGGTAAAGTCTTAACAACACATCCTGAGATTGACCTAGTTTCCTTTACGGGTTCTTCTGAAACAGGGGGCGATGTAGCAGCTATATGTGGTCGAACTCACAAGCGAGTTTCCTTGGAAATGGGAGGGAAAAATGCCCAAATTGTGATGGAAGATGCTAACCTCGATTTGGCTTTAGAGGGTGCCCTCTGGGGAGCCTTTGGCACTACAGGACAGCGTTGCACTGCCACGAGTCGTTTAATTTTACATCGAGATATCAAAGCCGACTTTACTGCCAAACTGTTGGCACACACCCGTCAGTTGCGCTTGGGAGCAGGAATCGATCCTAACACCGATGTTGGTCCCTTAGTCAATGCAGCTCAGTTAGAGCGGGTAAAGTACTATCTGAAACTGGCACAAGAAGAGGGAGCGACCATTCTCACTGGAGGTCAACCAGCTCAAGGAAAAGGGTTAGAAAATGGTTATTTCTTTGAGCCTACTATTCTGGATGGAGTAAAGCCTGAGATGCGGATAGCCCAGGAAGAAATTTTTGGGCCAGTAGTTGCCTTGATCGAGGTGGAGTCCTTTGAAGAAGCGATCGCTGTTCTCAATAGTTCTTGCTATGGTCTTTCTTCTGCTGTCTATACTCAGAATGTTAATCGAGCCTTCCAGGCAATGCGGGATATTGAAGCAGGAATCACCTATATCAATGGCCCTACCATTGGAGCAGAGGTGCATCTGCCATTTGGAGGGGTAAAAGCTACTGGTAACGGTCATCGAGAAGCTGGTACTGCTGCCCTAGATGTCTTCTCGGACTGGAAAACCGTATATGTCGATTTCTCCGGGCAATTACAACGCGCTCAAATTGATAATCGGTAATCAAGAAATATCTGAACTCTCAAACAACGTCAGTTCGACAAATTTTCGCATCACAGGTGAATTTTCCAGGTTGATCAACAAAGTAACGGGCTATCCCCTACTTTTCCTAGTCCACGCTCAAAATTAGTAAATCTTATACTCATCGAACTCACGTTCCAACAGGTAACAGCCATGCATACCGTAATCCACTCTGATAGCCTTCAAGGACCTAAGCTAATTACATCCCTGCCTGGCTCCAATGCCCAAGCTTTGATTAATCGCGATCGCGCTGTTACTTCTTCTTCCTATACGAGAGAATATCCCCTGGTAGTTAAACGAGGTGATGGTTGTCTGATTGAAGATGTAGACGGCAATATTTTCTTGGATCTGACGGCGGGGATTGCCGTGGCGGCTACTGGTCATGCTCATCCTCAAGTTGTCCAGGCAATTAATCAGCAATCACAACAACTGTTGCATATGTGTGGGGCAGATTTTTATTACGAACCCATGGTGCAATTAGCAGAGAAACTGGTAG
>JAAUYH010052861.1_pt1 | contig 10542 bp, 6 predicted proteins | sample 7278061 | NCBI WGS metagenome assembly JAAUYH01 (sample SAMN14350203, study PRJNA611818) | marine sediment metagenome | isolation source: surface marine sediment (0.6m) | place: French Polynesia: Moorea | collected 2018-08 | reverse complement strand
CCTTATGGTAAAGTTGTGATCAAAGACTCCTTCAACAAAGTTACCCAAACCAACATCAGCAACATCAAGCAAGTTGGTGTTGGAAATGTAGCTGTAAATATACAATCTAACGAAGCAAAAATCTAATTAGTTTTCTAATTAGTCTTGCATTGTCAATTTACTGATGAATTGTTTTTTCTTCTCAAAGAAATAAATAATAGACAATCAACATAATTTTCAATGTAAACCATGAGAAGGCAAAATATTAATACTGTTGATATCTTTGCTTTCTCATTTCATTAAGTTACTCCTTACTCCCTCGAAAGTTATTTATAAAGAGTAAGTCTGGTAATATTCACAATATTTATCGTATCTAGCATAGTAATATCTTTTTGATAATCAACCCTTTCAGAGTGCCTAGAGATGCGATCGAGAATCTTATATAAGGTAAAGAACACACTTTATATAAGACTATGGTTCATTTATAAATGAATCACACTAGATTGGGAAAATATCCCTAATACTAGTACTAAACAAACCATATGAGTGTAAATAACTATAAGTTAAGGTAAGTGCATGATTTTTTCTAAATAATTTTGGAGATCGGTTACTGCTTAACCAAACAAAATGCACTCTAATTTTATTGATCTGAAAACAACAATTGCAAGGAGAAAGACAAATGAGTAGTATTAAAATTACTGAACTAAACAATGAACATTTAACTGAAGTAAAAGAGTCTGAAATGACAAAAGTAGTTGGTGGGTTCTTCAAGTTGGAATTAAATAATGTCGGTAGTCCTGTCATTCAGGTGAATGTGTCTAATATTATTCAAACCTTAACTAAAAATACGAGTGCTTTTGCAAACCAAGACAATATTAATTTTGGTTAGTCTCTAATTTTGCAAGCTATTTTTTTGAAAAGCAAAAGATAGGGGTTTAAGTCAACCAAACTGCACTCTAAGATATTGATATTACAGTTAGCTAGATCGAAAACACCTAACGGTAGTAAAGTAAGCTTTTACTACCATTAAGGCAAAACAGAATATACTTCTAATTGGCTTGAAACTTGGCATTATCCTCTTCTTTCGAGCCAATCATTTTTTATTCATATAAATAATCTTACTGCAAACGCTCTCACATTGAAATAGTACTTAGGGTGATTCAATTGTCATTATTTGCAGACATAAAATCGCTTTTTATATCTGTCTTTATTTCTCGCTCTTGTACCTGTTGTTGCAACCATCGAGAAAATAGTTCTCCTAAAATCTGAGTTCTCATTTGCTCATCTAGTTCGGGTTCGATAATTTCTTCAACTAAGATTAAATGCACTCCCGTTGAGGTAATAATTGGTTTGAGGAATTCTGGTGGGTTGGCAGCAAATACAGCACCTGAAATTTCTGACTGTAACTCTGGACGAGTGACAACTCCTCGATATCCTCCAGCACGGCGTAAAGCTGGTTGTGTAATATATTGACGAGCCACTTCATGAAAACTAATTTCACCTTCTTTGAGAGCGCAAAACAACTCCATTGCTACATCGCGATCGTCGAGAAATACTTCGTAAATGACTGCACCTATATAATCAAGACGGTTTTGATAAAACCAAGGTTCTACTGCATCGCTGAATAAATGCTCAATTAATTTTTTGGAGATGATATCGACATAAATTAAATTTTCAAAATCATCCAATGATAAATAATGTTTTTGCAGCCAAAGTTGGGTATCTTTGACGTTAGTTAATTGCTTTGCCAAGCGAAAATCATCTGCTGCTTTTTGTAACTCCTCCGTAGTAACCTTGATGCCCACTTCGGCTGCTTTATCTTCAATGATTTTATAAGCAATAACTTCTTCCATGATGTTGGGTAACTGACAAGAAGACCGTAGGCGATTAAAAATATCGTGTTTAGTAACATTTATCGTTTTTCCCATCATTTTACCGCTATATTTGTATTTGTTTGGCTCAATGGTAATAGCAGGGTTAACTGCATACCTACTTGCTACTGACTCTTAAATAACTGTCAATACAACAATGACCTGATTATTAATCATTAGTTGATTGTACAAAAAAATCTGTTGATTTTTAAAGACTTAAAACCCTTAATTATGTCGCTTACGATCGATGTCCAGTTAGGCGATCGCCTTATAATCAAATCTTCCATAGCACTTTGACTAGAAAACTAGCTACTCTCATAATTATTGCCAATTTCTTAAAATTATAGATTTCTAATTTCTCAAATTTATCAGCCTAAAGACTCTTAGTTATACGTAAAAACTTACCCCATCAGACTTGAAGTCTCTATCCAAATGCTCAAAGATGTACGTGTACATACGTAATCTAAATTAGGAGTTCTTTACAGATTAGACAAACTAAGTGCTTTCTTGTTGAAATCTTGACATATTTACTGTTTTGATAGTGGTAGTATCTAAGTGTTCAATTGGATAGAATATAAGCAAAACTGACCAATAGCTGAAGTATTGCTAATCACCAGTTTGCTTAAAAGACTAAACTTTCATGCAAACTATGTATATGTTAGTGAGGAGAAGTGTCCGTGAAAATAACGACGATGTATCTCGACCAATTTACAAGAAGTCACCGCATTCCGCAGTCAAAATTGTCAGCGCATGATGGTGTTAGATGAGTGAAACAATAGTTGTGCTTAAACTTTATCCTAGTCAACAGAGCATTATGGATGGCGATTTTGGTTAAGTAACTAGACAAAATTAAAATTCGTTAACTTGATAAGTATCGTCTATTCTGTTGACCAATAACCTCTGCTAATTTTTGGGGATAAACTTAGAGCTATTGTGCTATGTTTCTAAACCAAAAATTGAAATAGTAAAAATTTTTCTGATTATTTACTAAAATATTCAGGGTTTCAGATCGTCTTCACAATATCCTCAAATTTAGCTATTAAATTTATGCTAGAGAAGCAAACTTTAGGTCTCAGTTTAGTAATAAGATGTTAATTTCTTAACTTACTCAAATTTGATAACTTTAAGTTTTTATTTGGTTCAACAGTGTAGAAGAAATGATGCTCTATTAAGGAAAATGAAGTTGCTAGCAATTCAAACTAAGATTAAATGTTAAAAGTAAATAAAATGTTTTTATACTACAATTCAAATATTATACTATTGTAAAATAATACTAAAAATTTACAATAGTATTGACAACTTTTAGTAATATAAATATGGTAAGATAATAAATTAGCTATTTTTTGAAAGAAATAGGTATGAAGCAAAAAAAATCTTGGCTTTTGAGTAATTCTTTTCATTAATTCAACAAAAAATCATGATTAATAACTACCTTTTGCACAATCTAACAGAAGTGAATTCTACTGAAGAAAAACGGGGATTATTATTATCGCCATTTCAACGTAAACTTCTAGAAAAAAGTTTGGCAAAAGATTTACGTTCAGAATATGTGCGTCGAATCAAAATCATGTTACTGGCGGACATGGGTCATTCTCAAACAGAGATTTGCCAAACTCTTAATTGTTCTCAAGAGACTGCTCGCTATTGGATTTTTGCGGCACGAACTGGTCAGGCACACAAATGGGAAGAGTTATCCATAGGCAGACCTAAAAGGATCAATGAAGAATACTTAGCCAGATTAAAAGAATTAGTGACTCAAAGTCCTCGTGAATTTGGCTATACTTTTCATCGCTGGACGGCAAACTGGTTGAGCAAACACCTAGAAAAAGAGCTGGGTATTGCCATAAGCGATCGCCATATCAATCGATTGCTCAAGAAAATGGGTTTATCTACTCGTTACAAAAAGTCTCAAATTCAACAACCAGAAGAAGTAGAGCAACTTCGCACCAACAGAATTATTATTAGCGATCTTAGAGAGACTTCTGCTGGCTCCAATTAGTAATCTAATGGGTGTAATTGACCAGATTTTTGATTAAGACTTATTTTTACTTGGCGGCATTGATATTGGTACATCCATAACAAATATGGATAATAAGCAGCAAAATTTATGAATCTCAATATATCTTCTCCCTCAAAAATTGAAGGGGGACTAGAATCTAAACTTAGACAAACTTTGGGTTCTGAGCTATCGCCATCAGAATTAAAGACCTGTTTGCAAGCTACTGAAATTCTCAACCCCAATACAGGAGAACAGTTTTGGCACTCTAGAGAGTCTCAAGCTGGTATATTCATTATTCTTACGGGTAAAGTTAGACTTTTAGACAGTCAAGACAATCCTCTAATTACCCTTGAACCTGGTTTCTCTTTTGGTGAATCGAGTTTATTTGCCGAGGATTTTTTTCAACCATATACAGCAAGAGCTTCTTTTCGCGTTCAGTTAGCTTATATTCCCGAGCAAGTATTACCCCAGTCAGATGAACCACAATCTGGAGTCAGAGCCAAACTTTATCAGAGTGCCTGTCAATTAGATTTACTCTTAATCTGTCGGCAGACTAACCAACTAGAAGGAGAATCTTTAGAGAAATTAAACCAACTTGTTTCCTTAGTACAATGTCATCGTTTATCAACAGGAATTTTACCTAATGGTTTAACTAATGATGCTTTGTGGATAGTTAGACAAGGAGAGTTGGTTAGTCCCCATCAAACTATCACTGCGGGAAGTATTTATTTTGTCAATCCACAAACTAAAGACAGTCCTTGGCGAATTGCCCAGCCGACTGAGGTTTACAGTCTCAGCTCAGAAAAAGCTAAACTTTTGGGACTCAATCTACCTCAATTTACTGCTGGCGAGCCGGCATCTGCTACTGAGGGAGAATCTGCTTTATCTTTAACCAAGTCACCACAACCATTACGCCCTTCTTCTCCCAGAAGAAGTAACCAATTAATCCGTAGTAGTGCAGCCAAATCAAACCGGAGATTACCACCTCTAAGAGAGCATCAACCCCCGCAGAAACAACCTGAAAAATTCTTTCCTTCTCCTACTCAAAGGATAGGGCATTTTTGGCAGCGGCTGGTGCGTCGTTATCCTTTTTATGCCCAACAGAGTGCATCTGATTGTGGTGCAGCCTGTATGGTAATGATTGGACGCTACTGGAATAAGAGCTTTAGTCTTAATCGCATAAGGGATTTAGCTAGAGTAAGCCGTAGCGGTTCTTCTCTTAAAGGATTAGTTTCCGCAGCTGAAACTTTAGGCTTTGTTACCAAACCAGTTAAAGCCGATCTCAATCAATTGGCACAGCAAAAATTACCAGCGATCGCTCACTGGGAAGGGAACCATTATGTGGTGGTTTATGAAATCAAAGGTAATCGCATTGTTATGGGGGATCCCGCCATCGGTCAGAGAACTCTAACTAGGCAAGAGTTTGTTGCTGGTTGGAGTGGTTATGCCCTCTTACTTGAGCCTACTACCTCTCTCAAAAGCGATGAAATCAACTCTGGTTTATGGTGGCAATTTTTGGAAATACTTAAGCCCCATAGCTTTGTCCTCTCAGAAATATTTATCGCTTCAGTTTTAATTCAATTATTTTCCCTGATTACACCTTTATTAACCCAGGTCATACTCGATCGCGTAGTAGTGCAGCGCAGCGGTTCTACTTTGATGGCAGTGGGCTTTGGTCTATTGATTTTTGGGCTATTTAGCGTGGCGATGACAGGATTAAGGCAATACCTCCTCGATCATACGGCGCAAAAAATCGATGTGTCCCTAATTGTCGGTTTTATTCGTCATACCCTAAGATTGCCCCTGAGCTTTTTTGAATCCCGTTTTGTAGGGGATATTATGGCTAGGGTTCAGGAAAATGAAAAGATTCAGCGTTTTTTAACAGGAGAAGCACTATCGGTTATTCTTGACCTGATGACAGTGTTTGTCTATGTCAGTATGATGTTTTGGTATAGCTGGAAATTGGCTTTAGCTGCATTAGCCATTTTCCCTTTCTTTGCTATCCTGGCTTTAGTTGCCACGCCATTTTTACAAAAAATTTCCCGAGAGATTTTTGGGGCTGCTGCTAAAGAAAGTAGTTATTTGATCGAGGCTCTTAGTGGAGTTAATACCATCAAATCCATGGCAGTAGAACAAAGAGTACGTTGGAAGTGGGAAGAACTGCTCAATGAGTCTGTCAAAAAAGGCTTTACTGGTCAAGTAATTGGCAATAAACTGCAAATTTTAAGTTCCACTATTGAAGTTATTGCTAGCACTACTATTCTGTGGTTCGGTGCTTGGCAGGTAATTAATAATCAGCTTACCATCGGTCAGTTAGTGGCATTTAACATGCTGTTTGGCAGCGTAATTGGACCTTTTAAACGCATCACTGTCTTGTGGAATGAACTACAAGAGGTAATTATTGCCGTCGAACGGATCAACGATGTAATGGATGCTGAACCAGAAGAAAAAGCGGACGAACAACGTTATAGTATTGGCTCGATTCAAGGACACATTAGTTTTGAAGGGGTAACTTTCCGTTATCATGCCGATAGTGAGAGCAATGTTCTAGAAAATCTCAATTTTGAGATCCAGCCAGGACAAACCGTTGCTTTAGTCGGTCGTAGCGGTTCGGGGAAAACCACGATCGCCAAGCTGATTCTGGGTTTGTATGCACCCACAGATGGTAAAGTGCTAATCGATGGTTGCGATTTGACAACTGTATCTCTGCGATCGCTTAGAGAACAAATTGGGGTAGTGGATCAGTCTAACTTCCTCTTTGGAGGAACAATTCGGGAAAATATCAGTATTTCCCATCCCCAAGCCAGTCTTGAAGAAGTTCGCGAAGCGGCGATCCAAGCAGGAGCCCATGAGTTTATCGAGAAGTTACCCCTGGGGTATGAAACTCCCATTGGGGAAAGAGGAGGAACTTTATCAGGAGGTCAATGTCAGCGTCTAGCAATCGCTCGTGCCTTACTAGGTAATCCTAGTCTATTAATTTTGGATGAGGCTACTAGCAATCTGGATGCAGAATCAGAACGCATTATTCAAAATAACTTTAATACGATTCTCCAAGATAGAACTACTGTCGTGATTGCCCATCGTCTATCTACCATTCGCCAAGCAGATGTCATTTTGGTGCTCGATCGAGGCGTTCTAGTAGAAAAGGGAACTCACGAAGAATTAATGACTATGCGTGGTCACTATTTTTATTTAAATCAACAACAATTAACCAACGAAAGGCAATAAAAGCGATGACATATCAAGTTCCGATAAAAACTTCCCTTGTACCTCAGAAAATTCTGAGAAAAATACGAGTTTTGATTGTTGACGATTCTAAATCGGTCTGCCAACTGTTACTCACATGCTTAAAGTCCGAACCCGATATCGAAGTTATTGGTTTTGCTCATGATGGTGAAACAGCATTAAATGTAGCCAAGCAACTAGAGCCTGATGTTGCCATTATCGATATCGAAATGCCTGGTATAGATGGCATTGAAACTATTCGTAGATTTACCAAGTTTTTTCCCAATATTAGAACTTTAGTTTTAACCAGCCAATCTCGACAACAATATATTGGTCCAGCTTTTGATGCTGGGGCTACAGGATATCTGGAAAAAAACACCAAGCCAACCGAATTAGGTCAGGCGATCCGTTTTGCTCATCATAATTATGTTCCCTTTGGACATGGAGTTTTCAAGCAAATTGAACATCATAACCCTATTCAGGCTCTCGATGACCTTACGGCAATACAACCTAGTACTAAACAACTTCAAGACAAAGCAGGTTTAGCCACCACTAGAGAACTACAACCCAATGACGGCTCAAATTTAGCTATTGCTAACCAAGCGCGGGACAAACCCCAGGGCAATGAAATAGTTTTATCTTCTACTCCAGGAGCATTAGCTTTGCCAGAAGAAGCTTTATCAGTAGAAGAAGACTGGTCTGTTGCCACCAAAGATTTGCTCGATGCCATGCCTCGTCTTTGGACGAGAGGACTATTTTATCTCTTGCTGGTTTTTACTGCCATTATTATTCCCTGGTTGGGCTTGGCAAAAGTTGACGAAACAGGAACAGCTCGCGGTAAATTAGAACCCAAAGCTAAGACAGTTAAGCTAGATGCCCCAGTAGCAGGTACTGTAGAAGCAATTCACATAGAAGAAGGAGAACGGGTTAAAGCCCAGCAGGTTTTAATGGAAATAGAATCTGATACTATTCGCTCCGAACTGCAACAGCTAGAAACCAAGCAAGCCGGTCAAGTAGAACGATTGACTCAATTAGAGTTGATGCGCAATCAGTTGTCCTTATCTCTGGGAACTCAGGAGCAACAAAATCAAGCTCAACAGCTAGAAAAACAATCACAAGTAGAACAAGCCAGACAAAACTTTAAAGGGTTAAACGCACTTTATGCAACTCAAAAAGAAGAAAAATTGGCGCAGATAGAACAATTTGAGCAGGCAGTTAATGCCAGTCAAGCTAATGTTAGATTAGCTACCGTTGCTTTAGAAGGAGCCAAAGATAAAGCCGAGCGTTATAGTAAAGCTTTTCAACAAGGCATTATTCCTGAAGACCGTTATCGAGATATCCAACAGCAAGTTTCTGAAAATACCGAACGTTTAGCACAAACTAATTCTGAATTGGCACAGGCTCGTTCCCGACTCAAAGAAGAAAAAAGTAATTACAACAAGCTAATTAAACAAATAGAATCGGAAATTGGACAGGCTAAGTTGCGCTTACAAGAACAAGAACGCGGTTCTCAAGGGCTAGTGCATTCTAGTAAGCTGGCAATGTTTAAAACTCAAGAACAGCTAAAAAATCTGGAAACCGATATTCTCTCTCTCAAGTCAGAAATTGCCCAAACCAAAAGTCAGATTGCCTCTTTGAAGTTCCAGTTAAAGCAACGGGTAGTTAAAGCACCTGCTAATGGTACTGTATTTAATCTACCTATTACTGGTGCAGGAGCGGTGGTGCAACCAGGGCAAAGGATTATCGATATTGCCCCCGAAAATTCAGCCTTGATCCTCAAAGCCCAAATGCCACCTACTGAAAGTGGTTTCTTAAAAGTAGGCATGCCCGTCAAAGTTAAATTTGATGCCTATCCCTTCCAAGATTATGGGGTTCATTCTGGTAAAGTTAGCTGGATTTCACCAGATTCCAAGGTTACGGAAACTGCTCAAGGTAGACAGGAGATTTATGAGTTAAAAATAGAGTTGGACAAGTCTTATATAGAAGGACGCAACAAAAAAATTCAGCTCACCCCTGGTCAAACAGCTACGGCTGAAGTGGTTATCCGTCAACGTCGCCCGATTGACTTTATTATCGATCCCTTTAAAAAGCTACAAAAAGGTGGTGTAGAACTATAATTATAACCATTAAGTATCAACAATCCCTGTTTTGGTTATGACAGGGATTTTTTTGCTGGTAAAAAAAGGAAATTTATAATTTATTAAACTTGAGTTTATGTCAGAATCAGCAGTTAAAGTTACGGTTAAATTATTTGCTGTCTATCAAGAAGCTTTTGGCAAATCGGATTTAACTTTGACTTTTGCCCCAGCAACTCCCGTTAGTGCTGTCTTAAATATTTTATTGGAACAACAGCCACAATTAGAACAGTGGCGAGGAGTTACTCGTTATGGAGTTAACCTAAAATTTGTGGAAGCTGATACCATTCTTCAAGATGGAGATGAAGTAGTATTAATACCCCCTGTTAGCGGTGGTTAAATTAGTATTACGTTAAAATTACTAGAATTATATGGTTATTCAAAACTTTGACATTTTGAACTTTGTAGGTCGTGGATACCATAAAAACCCAGCAATCCTAGAAGTTCCAAATTCTTGGAGGCATTGAAATCGGCGTGTTCGACACCATGATGACAATTAACGCACAAGAACTGATCCCCTCTACGATTTCGCCTGTCCCATTTGAAACAATGCCGACAAAATTGCGAAGTTTTCCAAGGATTTTTGCGTATCACCTCAATCCCCATCTCTTCACATTTTCGTTGCAACAAAGTCTCAGAGTACTTATAAAGCCAATGAGACAACCGCCTGTTAAATCGGTGAGAAAACGTTCCTCTTGTACCCGATTTAACCTTTTTCAAATCTTCTACCACCACGGTTTTGATTTGAGAAAAGTCTATTTGTTTCAAAACGTACCCAATCATCGATTTAACTTCTGCTTGGGTGTGCTTTTGACGTTTAGCAAACGTCTGAATCTTTGTGTAGATAACATTTCCAGTTGTTTGCCCATCACTAAAAACCAGTCCGTTTTTATAGTTAGAATCCATCCCAACTATCTTTCCTTCTTCTTTAAGTTTGGGACGTTCTTTTTCAAAGATAAAATCAATCCAAAGTCTGCCATCTCCTCTAATGCCCAGACGAATGGTTTTGGACAGAAGCCAACCATCAGCTATTCTTTGATTAATCAGTTTAGTAGAAGGAATTGGAATTACCAGTCTAGGTGCGCCAGAGCCAATCAGTTTAACTGCCCAATCAAAACCGCTTTGCTCAAATTTTTCAATCTTTACGAAGTGATAGAAAAGCGTGACGGTGTGGTATCTCAATCTGGGTTTTCTTTTTCTTTCTTTCTTATGCTGGCTTCTGACTATTTCTTTTGCTTGTTTGGCAAGAGCTTGACACAGCCTGGTAGTAGTCTTAAAGCGATTTTTGCCCAGATGCACTGTCGGCAAATCAGCCAGTTTTCCAGTAAAGTCT
>JAAUYH010050501.1_pt1 | contig 10543 bp, 8 predicted proteins | sample 7278061 | NCBI WGS metagenome assembly JAAUYH01 (sample SAMN14350203, study PRJNA611818) | marine sediment metagenome | isolation source: surface marine sediment (0.6m) | place: French Polynesia: Moorea | collected 2018-08 | reverse complement strand
GGCCGAGCCCGCATCACCGCCTGCGGGCGTGTTGTCGCGCCATGCACCCGCAACGATCGTACCGTTGGATCCGGCCAGTACTCGTCCGAACCAGTCACCGAAATTGGTGTTGGACGCGGTGAAGCGCGCCGACTCGATCCAGTTATCCGGGTTGCAACCATCGCGTCGGAAGACATACATCGCTCCGGCGCTGAAGCCTGCCCCGTCATGGAACGGCGACCCAGCGACCAGGGTGTCTTCATCCGCGAACGCCAGGCCCCGGCCGAAGTTGTCTTCGTCGCTGGCATCGTCGGGAACCAGCTTGTCGATTCGGCCCCACTGGTTCGCGCCCCCGGCGTCGCGACGGAACAGGTACACGGCCCCTGCATCGATACCGCCGTCGTCGTCGCCGCGCGCCGAAACCGCCAACACGTCCCCTTTCACCGCGACGCGTGTCCCGAAGCGGTCGCCGGCCTCGGCTTCGGCCGGAACGATCTTCCGGGTTTCACCCCACTGATCGGGGCCGCCGCTGTCCTTCTCGAAGATGTACAGGGCCCCGGAGTCGATGCCCTGGGGGTCGGCGTCTCGCGCGGCGACGAAGAGCACGTCATCGCCGAGCACGCCGCCGCCGAAGCTGTCGCCCGTCGTCGTGTCCGATCCCGTGATCTTCTTGATCTGTCCCCAGTTGTCGGCCCCGCCCACGTCCCGGCCGAACAGGTAGGTCGTGCCGGCGTCGGTGCCGGCACCGTCGTGGTTGACGCAGGCCAGTACAACGATGCCCCGGGCGATGTCCGATGCGGTGCAATTGTCGCCGGCGGTGGCGTCGTCGCCGATCAGCAGGGTTACCTCGTGCCACAGTTGTGCATCGACCGGGTCCTGTCGATACACGAAGGCCGCACCGGAGTTGGTGCCGGCCGCGTCGTAGAATCGCGCGCCGATAACGACGATATCGCCTCCTATCCTTCCCTGGCCGTAGGCGTCGCCAACCGCGGGTTCGGTGGCGGTGAACGTGGCGGTTTCGCCCCAGTTGTCCGGTCCGCCGGCGTTGCGTTCGAACAGGTAGGCGGCGCCGGCGTCGGTGAACACCGGGTCGGCGCTCAGCGCACCGACGATGACGCGATCGCCGTCGGTGTGCACCGAGAAGCCGAACTCGTCGCCGGCAGCCGCATCCGATGCCTCCAGCCGCTTGACCTCGGTAACGGTGGTCTTGCCGGCCAATACCGCCGCAACGGCGAGACCGGCCAAGCCCACGGCGTAGCTGATTGTGTTGTGCATCCTTAGTCGGCGACCCGGGTGAGACACCCCGCGAACGCCGTCAGATCGTCGATCGAGCTGATGTCCCGGGTAAAACGCGGCACCCGGATCTGCGCGATGGAGCCGCGCACTTGCAGGGCATCGATGACCTTGGCATCGGCTTTGGCCAGCTCACGCCAGTCGCGGTAGCTGGCCCTGGCGCGCGCGGCCAGATCGTCATCGTCGAGCAGTTCGGCCAGGCGTGCCTGCGACACGCCCCGGTTGCCCGGAAGCTCGTGCACGCGATTGACGATCACCGCGCCGATGGCCATGCGCTCGGCGTCGAGGCGCCGTGCGTATTCGTGCGTCTCATCGACGAGCTCCGCATCGGGGGCCACGACCAGCACGAAGCAGGTGCGCTCGCCGCTCAACAGCAACTGCAGTTTTTCGGACCGCGCATGAAAGTCCTTGAAGATCTTGCCGAAGGCGTCGAAGAACGTCGTCACATCGACGAGCAGGCGGTGGCCCGTGAGCTTCTCGAACAGCTTGAGGAACTGGTCGCGCGACTTCGAGGCCAGGCCGAGCGTCAGGCGGTTGGTGAGGTTGGCGGTTTTCAGAATCATCGTGAGGCCGGACCCGCTCAGGATTTCGGTCAGCCGCTTCGGGGCGTCGAGGAAATCGAGCGCATGGCGCGTCGGCGGGGTATCGACGATCAACAGGTCGTAGTCGTCCGACGATGCGAGCTCGTAGACCTTTTCCATGGCCATGAACTCGCGGGACCCGGCCAGCGTTGCCGCGAACTGCTGATAGTACGGGTTGTCGAGGATTGCGTGGCGCGTGGCCTCGCTGGTGGCGTAGCGCGCGACGAGATCGTCGAACGTCTGCCCGGCGTCGAGCATCATCGCCGACAGCCCCGGAACCTGCGGTACCTGCTGCGGCGCGCTGGCCAGGCCGTCCAGCCCCATCGCGTGGGCCAGGCGTCGCGCCGGATCGATGGTTACAACCAGCGTCCTGCGTCCCAGCCCGGCGGCGATCGTGCCGAGGGCCGCCGCGGTCGTGGTCTTGCCAACGCCGCCGTTGCCGCCGCAAAGGACGATGCTGTTGTCGCCGAGTATCTGTTCGATGGTCGTCCCGCTCACTGCACATCCCCCAGCACGGGATCCAGCAGCTGTCGGGCCCTTTTCAGCTTGCGCGCCGTGGACAGCCCCGTCAGCTGGGGCAGTTCGACGACCTGACCGAAGGCTTCGCCCAGCCGTTTGCGGAATACGCTTTGCTGGCCGGCGATCTGCGCCTCGGCCCGTGCGATGTCACGTACCGGCGCCAGTTCGGGATGATGCTCCGTGCAGTCGTCCAGCCTCGCCAGTTCGCCCGGCGCGAAACGGTCGGCGAAGCAGCGATTGATCACGAGTTGCTCGCAGCGGACTTTTGCCCGGTCGCGGCAAAAGTCGGCCAGCTCCATCGCCTCGCGCGACGGCGTGTCCTCGGGCAGGGTGACGATGAGCATGCGGCAGCGATCGGGGTCCGACAACAGTTCGACGATGCGGCGGGCGCCGTGCTGAATGGGCCCGGCAAGGAGCAGGCTGGTGGCGACGTGGGGTACGTTCAGCAGTGTCTTCATGTGCCCGGTTGCCGGGCCGTCGAATACCACCCGGTCCCACGCGGAGCTGTCGGGATTGCACAGGTCGTAGAGTTTGCCCATGCACATCAGTTCGTCGAAGATCGGCAGGGCATCGAGGAACTTGCGCACCGGCCCGCGATCGAGCAGCTGGCGGTAGATGCGGGAAAACTTCATGTAACGCCCGACGTATTCCTTGAGGGCGAGCCGGGCATCGATGCGCGCGACGGCCAGCCGCGGCGTCACGGACGTGGGTTCGTAACCGCTTTCGCAGCCGAACACAGGGTGCCGTCCCGAAGCGTCGCCGAACTCGACCAGCAGGGTGCTCAGCCCGCTGGCGGCACAGGCTTCGGCCAGGGCCGAAGCAACGGTGGTTTTTCCGACACCGCCTTTGCCGGAAACGATGGTGAGCGAACCCGTCATGCGGACGTGATCATACCGGGGTCCGGGCGGCGACGACAGCGCAGCACGACGCGCCAGGGGCTGTTGCCCGGGAGTCGGTGATTCAGGGCCGCAGCGCTGGCACTGCCGGTTTCCGCGCCGGGTCCGGTGCTGTATCGTTGCGAGCGCCGAACCGGCCGACGCCTCTCGCCAACCATGCTCCGCAAACTGCTGCTGACGGTCTTCCTCGGATTCGCGTCGCCGGTCCTCGCCGCCGATGCCGACCTGCGCGATCGCATGACGACCATACTCGCCGACGAGGGCCTGGCCGGCGCCGCCTGGGCGCTGGTCACGCCGGTCGAAGGGCTGCAAACGGATGTCGCGGGTTTTCGCAACCTGCCTGCGCGGGAGCCGTTCGCCACAGACACGCGGTTTCATGTCGGTTCCATCGCCAAGGCCGTGCTCGCAACCGGTGTGCTTCGCCTCGCGAGCGACGGGCGCATCGACCTCGATGCGCCGGTCGTTCGCTATCTGCCGGACCTGGCCTTCGCCAATCCCTGGGCGAGCGAAACGCCGGTTACGGTGCGTCACCTGCTGGATCACACGGCCGGCCTCGACGATGCACGCCTTTGGCAGATGTTCAGCGAACGGGCGCGACCGGACTCGCCGCTGGCTTCGGCCTTTGGCGATGCCGGGCGATTGCTCCGCGTCCGTTCCCGGCCGGGTACACGTTTCTCGTACTCGAACATGGGCTACGGCTTGTTGGGACTGCTCGTCGAACGGGTCACGGGCGAGCGCTACGAGACCTGGCTCGATCGCACGCTGCTGGCGCCCCTGGGCATGGCCGACAGCACCTTCGCCTTCACGTCACAGGCCGGCGAGGGTGCCGACCCGGACCTGGCGTGGGGACACGTGGACGACGGCAGCCGCTATGCCGCCGCGCCGATGCACCTGCGCCCCGCGGGCCAGTTCACGACCACCATCGGTGACCTGGGTCGCTTCGCACGGTTCATCATGGGCGACGGTCGTGTCGGCGGCGTGCCCCTGATTGCCGACCACCTGATGCGGGCGCGTGGAAAACCGGTCGGTACCGAGGCAGCGCGGGCCGGCCTCGAAGCGGGCTACGCCCTGGGCCTCGGGCGCCGTGATCGCCACGGTGTCGTCGGCTTTTGCCACGGCGGGAACATCGTGGGCTTTGCGGCCATGCTGTGTGTCTTTCCCGACGAGCAAAAGGCGTTCGCCTACGCCGTCAACACCGACAGCGAGACGGCCGAGTACGGCAAGCTGGCGGCCGCGCTGATCGATGCCCTCGCGCTCGACGATGCCGAGGCACCGGCCACGCACGATACGACGACCGCCGACGACGACTGGCAGGGCTATTACCGACCGAGCCCCAACCGCTTTGCCACCTTTCGCTATCTCGACGAGTTGTTCGGCGTCGCGCGCCTCGAGCGAACCGGCCCGACGTTGGCGTTCATGCCCTTCGGGGGCGCAGCGCGGGAACTGAGACCGACCGGGCCACGGCTCTATGCGGCGGCAGACCGTGCCACGACGTCGCATGCGCTCATCATCGGCGAAGACGGGGAGCGTCTTGTCAGCGACGGGTTCGGAACCCTGCAACGGATCAGCGCGACCAGCGTGGTCCTGCTCTGGGCCAGCCTGTTGGCCGGCTTGTGCGGTTGCGTCTGGTTTCTCGGTGTCGGGGTGACGTCGCTGCTACGCCGTCGCGGCGGGCGTCGTCATCCGGCCCTGCCCGCGGCGCTGGGTGTCGCGAGCCTGCTGATACCGGTGCCGCTGTTCTTTACCCAGTCGTTCATGGCGCTGGGCGACGCGACCCCCGCGAGCGTGCTGCTCGCCGTGGCAACGCTGGCGCTGCCACTCGGTGCGCTCGTTACGTTGCTCCGTGCCGCCCGCGATCAACCGCGCCACCCGCTGCGCCGGACACACGCCGTGTTTGCCGTCGCGGTTCTGCAGTGGTGTGTGGTGCTCGCCGTGTACGGCTTGCTGCCGTTTGCGTTGTGGCGTTGACACTGGCATCGCGGGCTGCGTTGCCCTGATCCGCCGAGTGTTGCCCGCCCGCGGCAGACCGTCGGCGGCCGCGGCACGCTTTCGAGCAGTAGCGCACCTCGTGCCAGACGCGGGCCCATTTGCGCCGCCACTCGAAGTCGCGACCGCAGACGACGCAGGTCTTTTCGGGTTTGACGCGATGACTCACGACCCACGGCCCCCTGTACGGCGAAGGTAGCGAGAGCGTCGCGGTGCGCGTGCCGCCGGCTGATCGTCGGTCAGGCCGTGCTGCTGGAGTATGGACGGAATGTGCTGCTTGAACGCGAAGAAGCCCTTCGTCGCGCGCGGCCAAAGGTCGCTGTCCCACGGCCGCCGGACGGCAACCACCGGCACGTCGAGATCGGCCAATGCCCGGCTGATGCGCCGCAGTCGCTCGGCCGCCGGTCCCACCGGTGCCCACGGCGCAACGACCTGGCGCAGGTCATGGTCGCGCACCAGTGCCAGTACGCTGCCGGTCGTATCGTCGTCGGCGAGTTTCCGGGTTGGCGCATCGAAGTGCCGGCCGGCCCGGTCGAGGCCGTCGTCCAGCGCACCGTCGGCAAAGCGCCGGACCGCGGTGCCAACGGCCAGCGGCGACCGGTCGTCGACATGGGCGTAGCCGGCCACGAGGCGTACGTCTGACGGGATCGCCAGGGATTCCGGGCAGAGGTCGTCCTCGTGCAGCAGAAGAAGCGACGGCAGCGACGGATCGGGTCGGGCGGCGTCGGCGAGCGGTTGCGGACTGTACGTCACCGTTTCGGTCAGGGGCGGGGCGATGTTGGCAAGCCGTCGCGGCGCTTCGAAGCGCCCCTGCGTGAACTTGTCGATGTTCGACGCACGTGCCAGGTAGGTCTTGCCGCGTGTCTGCAGCCCGGCGACCCAGCGCCACGACAGCGTATTCGAGGCCGGATCGCCGTCCAGCAGGTGCCGCAGGAAGAAATCCGCGCCCAGCGCCCACGGCAGCTTCAGCGTGAATACCCAGATGCTCGCGAACCACATGCGGGCGTGATTGTGCAGGTAGCCTGTTTCCGTCAGCTCCCGTGCCCAGGTGTCGAAGCATTCGATGCCGGTCGTGCCCGAGGTGGCGTCCCTCCACTGGGCAGCAACGCGCTCGTCCGCTTCGATCGTGGCGAGACCGGCGCGCACCGATCGCCGGTAGTCGTTCCACACATCGGGACGCAGCTCCAGCCAGCCCTTCCAGTAGGTGCGCCAGCACACTTCCTGGATGAACTTCTCGGCCGATTCGTAGCCGTGTTCGCGGAGCGCGGCGGCGACCAGTTCGGTCTCCAGCACGAGGCGGTGACGCACCCAGGGTGACAGCTGCGACACGTGGCGGTGGTTGTCCGCGCCGAGATCGTAATTGCGGCGGGACGCGTATCGGCGACCCATGCGCTCCACGAAGGTCTCGATGCGGTCGAGACCTTCGCGCCGGGTCGGCAGGAACCCGGTGCTCGCCGGATCCGACATCAGTAACGGCGCGCGAGGGCGACGGCGAAGCGGGAGCCCGCTCCGACCATGGCACTCCACAGCCGCGCTGCGATCGATCGCCGGTGTCCGGCGAGCGCGGCGGCCTCGTCGCGATGGTCCACCTCATCTTCCCAGCAGGCGATGAGCTGGCTGTAGATGGCCGAGTGTTGAGGCATCGAGTCCAGGGCCCGGAGCTGGGCGCTGTAGTGCTCGTCCACGAAACTCTCGACGGCCTGGATGGTGATGTACACGGCGCGCGCGCCGACGAGGGCGGGCAGAGCGCCGGTGAGCCAGCCGGCGACACGCCACACGGGCAACAGACGGCTGCGTGACGCGGCCGGCACGAGACGGTCCATCACCGCCAGGTGGCGACGTTCGGTGACGAGGTGGGAAGCCGCCATGTCCCGCACCCAGGGGTCCTGGCTCACCGCGAGGATGCCCCGGTAGATGCTCACGGCGCCGGTCTCACCGGCGTGGTCCGAGCGCAGTTCAGCCATCAGCCACGCCGGTATCGACGCAACGGCGCTGTCCGGCCGACCGGGGCGCGGGCGGGACGCGAGGCGGGCCGCCCGCGTGGCGGCATCCTGTTTTGCAACGGCGGTGTTCGACACGGTTTAGCTCCCCGGCAGATCGGCAACGCTGCGCCCGGGCGTACGGCCGAACAGCAGCATGTAATTGACGGCCATCGACGGTGTCAGTCGAAACCGACGTGTCAGCGGGCTGACGGCCACGCCCGTGCGTGCGAGCAGGCCGAGTCCGTGGCCCCGCAGTTCCCGGCGCAACTCGTCGGGGGTGACGAAGCGTCGCCACTGGTGCGTTCCACGCGGGAGCCACCGCATCACGTACTCGGCGCCGACTATGGCGAACAGCCACGCCTTGGCCGTGCGGTTGATCGTCGATACGAACTGGAGGCCGCCGGGCGCCGTGAGGTGGCTGGTGGCGCGCAAAAAACCGGGCAGGTCGGCGACGTGTTCCACCACCTCCATGTTCAGCACGACGTCGTAGCGGTGGTCGTCGCCGGCCAGCGCTTCGGCGGTGACCGCGTCGTAGCGCACGTCGAGGTCCGCCGGCGCATGGTTGCGTGCAATGCCGATGTTGCGCTCGGTGACGTCGATGCCGTGGACACGGGCACCGAGGGCCGCCATCGACTCGCTCAGCAGCCCGCCGCCGCAACCGACGTCCAGCATGGACAGGCCGTCCAGGGGACGCCGGGCGCCGCGGTCCCGGTCGAAATGCTGGCACACGGCGTCGGCGATGTACCGGGTACGCAGCCGGTTGAGGCGGTGCAATGGCCACATGGGGCCGGTGTCGTCCCACCACGTATCGGCAAGGCGTGTGTAAAACGCCACCTCCTTGGGATCGATGCTGGACGCTGGGTTGTGTGCGTTCATGCGGAATCTCCGGGCCTGCAGGCATGGACCTCGGGCGTTTGACTAGGTTCCGTCAAAGTTTATATTGGACATTAATCGGTCGGCAATGCCCTTGTACGACGCGGCGCCCGGTCGGTGTGCTTCACGGTCGCGTCACGCCCGGGCCCGGAAAATCCGGGTTTTTGACCGACGGAGCTGTTGTGGCCACGCGATTCACGCTTCTTCTGCTCGCTGTCGTCTGTCCGGCCACGGCGCTGCCTGCCGATGCCGTCGTTCGCCTGTCCGGCGCGCCGGAGACGGGCCGCCTGGTCTTCCAGGTGTACGACTCGCCGGTGGCCTTCGGAGAACTCAGGGAGCCTGCCCGGGAACTGGCCATGGCCGCCAGGGGTGACGGCGACTACCGGTTGGCCGACATCGGCGAGGGTGAGCTGGTTGTGGTCGTATTCGTGGACGAGAACGACAACGGCCTGCTCGACAAGAGCTTCATCGGCTTCCCCCGTGAGCCCATCGCCATCTCCAACGACTACCAGCCCAGGGGACCGCCCAGCTTTTCGCGTGCCAGCGTGACTCTCGCGGCCGACGATGTCCGTGAGTTGCCGATGACCCTTTATCGCGTCCTCGGCGAGGGTGGGTCGGCGGGCGTCGGCGTCGGTGTGATCGGTCGCACCAGCCCCTACGTCGATTCGCGCCAGGACACCTACCAGGTCATTCCGGCGATCACCTATTTCGGCGAACGCCTGCAGTGGTTCGGGCCCTCGCTGCGCTACGGCGTGGCCGGCACCGGCGACGTGCGCCTGGCGCTCTCGGCAAACTACCGGATCGGCAGCTACGAGGAAGACGATGCCGACATACTCGCGGGTCTCGGCGATCGTGACGGCACGCTGATGGCTGGCCTGAGCCTCCAGCTCGATCTGCCCGCGGGTTTCGAGGTCGAACTCTCCGGCCAGATCGACGTGCTCGACCGCATCGGCGGCGGCCTGGCCACGGTGAAGGGGTCGCGCGGGCTCCAGGCCGGCATCGTCCGCCTGCAACCCTACGTCGCCGCCACCTGGCTGGGAGAGGACCTGACCAATCACGACTTCGGCGTGCCTGAGTCAGCCGCAACGCTGACGCGGCCAGCCTACGACACGGGCAGTTCGTTCAGCTACGACCTCGGAATGGACGTTTTCGTCGAGCTGTCCGAACGCTGGCTGATCATCATGACGGTGGCCGCCGAGTATCTCGACGACGATGTCTCGGACAGCCCGATCGTCGACGACGACCGGTTGTTCAAGGGCTTTGCCGCCATCAACTACGTCTTTTGATCGCGCCGTTATTGCGCAACCCAGCGCGCCGTGACGAGCCGACGGTCGCCGGCATGCACGGAGCCGACGTACTCGGCGCCTGCGCGGACCGCGCCAACGCCTTCGGGCGTTCCCGTCATCACGACGTCGCCGTCTTCCAGGGTCATAAAGCGCCCGATCTCGGCCAGGATCGCCGCGGGCTTGTACATCATCAGGTCCACACCGCCGGCCTGCGCGAGGCGACCGTCGATGGTCAGCGACAGGCTCAAGGTCGCCGCGTCCTCGAACGGCACGAATGCGCTGAACAGCGCCGCGCCGTCAAAGGCCTTGGCCCGCTCCCACGGCAGCCCGCGCTGCTTCAACTCGGACTGCAGCGCCCGCCGGGTCAGGTCGAGGCCGAAGGCGACGGCGGCGAAGGCGCCATCGCGCACCACGAAGCACAGCTCGCCCTCGTAGTGCAGCGGCTCGCCGAGTTCCGCCCGCAGCACGCCGCCGATGGCCGAATTGGGCTTGGCGAAGACCACCATGCCGTCCGGCACCTCGTTTCCGAGTTCCTCGATGTGGGCCACGTAATTGCGGCCGACGCAAACGACCTTCGACGGCGTTACCTGTTGTCCGTCGACGTTGATCGTATTCACCGGTCGATTCCTCTCAATCCCCGTTGCGGCCGGGCGCCGTCACCGGCTCGTTGTCGTACGGTCAGCCGGCCTTTCTCATGATGGCGGCGGCAATGCCCGGTGCCAGGCGGTCGAGCCAGTACAGCAGCCTGGCCTTGCCCACGAATACCTCGTCGCGGCCAGACCGCAATGCGTTGACGATGTCCTGCGCTACGGCCGCCGGCGCGATCTTGCCTGTTCCGCGGCCCTCTGTCATGGCCGTATCGACGAGGGGCGGCAGCACCTCGCACACCCGCAGGCCCGTGCCATCGAGCTGGTTCCGCAGAGCCCGGGAGAACAGCCGCAGCCCGCCCTTGGTGCCACAGTACACCGCCGAACGCGTCTTTGGCACGAGCGCGAGGCCGGATGTGACATTGACGATGACCGCCTCGGGGCGCTTCGACAGGCTGGCCTGCAGCTCGCGCACGAGCACCATGGGTGCGACCAGGTTGGTGTTGACCTCGCGCACGATGGCATCGGTGGTGCTGGCCGGGTCGTCGAACTTGACGTCGT
>JAAUYH010024096.1_pt1 | contig 10543 bp, 8 predicted proteins | sample 7278061 | NCBI WGS metagenome assembly JAAUYH01 (sample SAMN14350203, study PRJNA611818) | marine sediment metagenome | isolation source: surface marine sediment (0.6m) | place: French Polynesia: Moorea | collected 2018-08 | reverse complement strand
TATCAAAGCGTAGAATAATGACATATTCACTTCTCAAACCTTTTTGTGGTCGCAAGATAGTGACTCCATTATGTCCTTCAAATTGTCTTGCTGTTTCAGAAATCCCTTCTAACCAAGCTTCATAACCCGATTCGCGACCTGGGCGAATATAATGGGAAATTACTGCTGTAACTTGTTGGCTGTTTGTTTTTGATGAATTCATTTTAAGGATAGATATCTTAAAACAGTATTTTTACGCTAAATCGAACAGTAAGATTTCTGTGTTATCAACAGTAGTAACTAACTCTAGCTCTGTTTCTTTGGTAATAGCAGCTCCATCACCAGTGTGTAAAAGCTGACCATTAACTTCTAGCGCACCTTTAGCCACTTGTAGCCATAAAGATCTATTTTTGTCAGTATTATAGTTAACGCGATCGCCTTGATTCAATACAGCAACATAAAGACTCACATCTTGATGAATAGTTACGGTGTTATTTCTACCATCAGGAGAAGCTACTAATTTTAGTTTTCCTCGTTTTTCTCCTGGAGAAAAGTTTTTTTGTTCATAACTAGGCTTAATTCCCTCACGCTCTGGAATAATCCAAATTTGCAGAAAATGAACTAAATCATTATTGGAAGCATTAAACTCACTATGGGCAATTCCAGTCCCCGCAGACATCCGTTGCACATCTCCTGGACGAATCACAGAACCATTACCAATACTATCTTTATGTTCTAATTCCCCTTGTAAAACATAGGAGATGATTTCCATGTCTTTATGACTGTGAGTACCAAAACCTTTACTTGGCTGGACTTTATCTTCATTAATTACTCTCAGATGGCTAAATCCCATGTGATTAGCATCGTAATAGTTGCCAAAGGAAAAAGTATGTTTGCTATTGAGCCAACCAAGATTAGCAGTACCTCGTTCTTGCGCTGGACGAATAATAATCATGTTTTTTCCTCCTGGTTAAGAATTGTTTTGTAATTAATTACATTATTGATTAATTCTTAAAAAAAGACAATATAGTATTTTATAGACAGATTGTCCTCAAAATAGATACAAAAAGATGGATAAATTTGAAAGTCTCAAAGCTTTCACCGCAGTATTAGAAGAAGGAGGTTTTGCTGCTGCTGCAAGGAAATTACAGCTATCGCGATCAGCCGTGAATAAATTTGTAATTAATCTCGAAAATCAATTAGGGGTGCAATTGTTTTACCGTACAACGCGCAAAGTTACACCCACAGATACAGGTAGGGCTTTTTATGACCGATGTGTTGATATTCTTAGCAGTCTCGAAGAAGCAGAATTAGCTGTATCCCAACATAGTCAACAACCTAGAGGAATTTTAAAAATCAATGTTCCTATGTCCTTTGGTATTTCTTTTTTCGGTTCCAAAGTTGCTGAATTTATGACTCGTTATCCAGATATTAAAATTCAATTGACTTTAGAAGATCGTTTCGTTGACCCTATTGCTGAAGGCTATGATTTAAACATAAGGATTGGCTCTCCACCTCAATCCCCTAATTTAGTCGTTAATCAGATTAAAACAGTTCCCCGTTTTATTTGTGCTGCGCCAAGCTACCTACAAGCCCAGGGAATTCCCCAATTTCCAAATGAGCTTAAAAATCATAATTGTTTACACTATGGTTATCTTACTTCTGGTTGTCAGTGGTTGTTAATTAAAGATGGTAACACCGAAAAAGTTAGTATTAATCCCGTTTTTTGCGCTAATAATGGTGAAGTTTTGAGAGATGCTGCGATCAAAGGTTTAGGAATTGTGATGTTACCAGATTTTATTCTTGACGAAGCATTGGAGCGAGGAGAATTACAAATTATTTTGCCTGAATATCAAGCAGTAGGTTTAAGTTTATGTATTTTTTATCCCCTTAATCGTCATCTTTCTACTAAAGTTCGGTTATTTACTGAATTTCTGCAAGACTATTTTACTGGAGTTGAATCTAATTAAGCCGAGATGAACAAAAATTCAATGCCAATGCTGCCGTGAGCAATTCTAGGCTAGTGTCACGCCATTTGCCATGTTATCTCATTACCTGCCCCCAAGGGCACGATCCCAGATTCAATAAATGGCAGTTCATTAGGAATACGCCAGGTCTTTTTGATCAAGGTAATCTGTTCGGTATTGCGCGGAAGCTGATAAAAATCTGGTCCATAGAAACTAGCAAAAGCTTCAAGTTTATCAAGGGCATCAACGCTTTCAAAAGCTTCTGCGTACAACTCTATGGCGTGTAGAGCCGAAAAGCAACCTGCACAGCCACAGGAACTTTCTTTGCTATCACGGCTATGTGGAGCACTATCGGTACCAAGAAAAAACTTAGGATTGCCAGATGTTGCTGCTTGTAAAAGTGCTTGGCGATGTTTCTCTCGTTTCAAAATTGGCAGACAATAAAAATGAGGACGAATACCACCTTTAAATAGCATATTGCGGTTAAACAATAAATGTTGTGGTGTGATCGTTGCAGCGATGTTGTTGTTAGCCAGGACAAAATTCACAGCATCTGAGGTGGTAATATGCTCAAGCACCACCCGTAGCTTGGGAAATCTTAGCTTGAGGGGAATCAACTGTTGTTTGATAAATACTTTCTCGCGATCAAACACATCAACATCCCTATCGGTCACTTCTCCGTGTAGCAATAAAGGCATCTCTAACTCCTCCATCGTTTCAAAGACGCGATCGCATCTACGAATATCTGTCACACCGAACTCTGAATTGGTCGTTGCACCAGCTGGGTAGTATTTGACTGCTTTAACAAACTGAGATGCTTTAGCTGCAATAATTTCTTCCGGACTCGTGTTGTCGGTAAGATAGAGTGTCATCAATGGCTCAAAGTGCTTACCAGACGGAATTGCTGCCATGATGCGATCGCGATAGGCTACAGCGTCAGCGAAAGAGCGTACTGGGGGCTTCAAATTTGGCATAACAATGGCACGAGCGAACTGACGTACCGTATGAGGTAAAACAGCCTTTAGGGCTGCACCGTCGCGTAGATGTAGATGCCAATCGTCGGGTCGAGTTAAGGTAAGCTTTTGCATCTTTCAATTGTGACACACCTCTAGCCTTATGTTACATTCACTCCAAAAACTGTCCCTGGGATGTAACACATCTAGTCCCAAAAAAACTAACCTATAAGTAGTAAAGCCAATAAATGGCAATTTCTAATTTTAGTTTCATAGTTTGTTAATGATTCAATCAGCTTGTTCCTCAGATATAAATAAGTCTAAAGAGCTATCTTTAAATTCTCGTGTTTCTCCTTGGTTAGCAAATTTGCTATATCCCCTAGGATGCAAAGTCGTCTTACCCTTGTTTTTCGACCAAATTAAGGTTACAGGACAAGAAAATATACCTGAAGATGGTTCTGTTATTGTGGCACCTACTCATCGTTCCCGTTGGGATGCCTTAATTGTCCCTTATGCTGTGGGTAAATTAGCCACTGGTAGAGACTTACGTTTTATGGTTTCTTCCCAGGAAGTAAAGGGATTACAAGGCTGGTTTATCCGTCGTATGGGAGGATTTCCAGTTGATACGGAGCGACCAGGAATGGAGAGTTTATGTCACACTGTCGATTTACTTCGGGAAGAAGAGATGATCGTAATTTTTCCTGAAGGGGGAATTTTTCGAGAGCCCAAAGTTCAAAATCTCAAAAGAGGTGTGGCTCTTATGTCTTTGCAAGTACAGTCCGAACACCCAGCAAATAAGGTTGAAATTCTACCAGTTAGTGTTAGGTATAATCAGACTTATCCTAGTTGGGGCACAAAAGTATCTGTGGATATTGGTTCTCCCATAAATGTGCAAGACTATGTCACAGAATCTTTAAGACGAGGTTCACAAAAATTAACAAAAGAGCTTTTTGAACGATTAAAAGACCTTCATGAAATAGAAAGTTAGCTGCTCCAATTTTTTGGTACCAAAAAGGTCAATCAGGTTAAATCACTTGTATAGCAAGATTTTGATGATGTTCTATATTATTGACGGAGGAAATAAGAAACAAAACTATAGTTAAGTCTGAGGAAAAAATGTCATTATATTAGCTAAAAAATTACGACATTTCGATTCTAGGCATAATAAACTGGTGAGTATATAATATCGGCTTAACTTTTGATTAAGTTACTATTCCAATAAACTCAAATTAATTTGTCTTTAGTGAATATCCTATTAGTCTCCAGTTTGTTACAGAATTTAAAACAAGCGCAAAAAATATGAAGCGCGTCTCCCAGCCAAAAATATCTATGCTGAATCCTGAGCTACAAATTCAATGCTCAAGCTCTCATTGCCAAGCTTTTAATGCCTTTGAGAGTCGTTTTTGTAAGCGTTGTAAAACTCCTGTAATCAAGCGTTATCTTTGGTCGATTGAACCAATTATTTTCGATCAAGAAAAGAGCTTTGACCTTAGGGAAGAAGAGTTATCAAGTAGGCTAATTGGCGATCGCTATTTTCCTTTAACAGATCAGATTTTTCTCGATACCAAACCAGGTTCAATACCTCAAATTCCAGAAGATCTACCATCAGAAATTGTTACCTACCTTAAGCTATCTGCTTATTCTCCCCATATACCTCAGGTTTACGGTCAACTAGATGGTACTGATATTTGGCTTTTAAACTATGGTACGGTTCCCATAAAAGCCTCAGGCACCCTCATCCATCCCCAATTAATTCCCAGCATTGAATTTTTCTGGTCTAAAGCGACACCTCAAAAACAGCTTAATTTACTATTACAAACCGCTAAATTGTGGAAACCTTTAAAAAATAAAGGGGTAGCCTCTACATTACTCAAACTTCCACTGCTTAGGGTCAATGGTCCTTTTTTGCAAATACTACAACTAGAACAGGACAAAGAGACAAAACCAACTCTTCAACAATTGGGAAATACATGGTCGAAGCTAACCACAACTGCTTCCCCCACAATTCAGGAACTGTTGACTGAACTTTGTCTGCGTCTAGAAAACAGGACTATTGAAGACATAGGACAGGTAATTATCCTGTTGAATCGAGCCTTAGAAATAGCTAGTCAATCTCAAGAATATTCGGCTCAAATTTTTGCTCGTACTGATTCTGGTCCCAACCGAGAAAATAATGAGGATGCTGCTTATCCTATCAGTGATAGTCCAAAAAATATTAGCCATAACCATAAATCTCTGGCAATTGTGTGTGATGGAGTAGGGGGTCATGATGGAGGAGAAATTGCTTCAGGAGAAACAATTGAATTTTTACAGTCTCGAATTAGTAAATTACATTTTGCCAAAGAACATAACAATCCCGAAAAAATTCTCCAACAACTGATAACTTATATTAACGAAGCTAACGACTCGGTCAACCAGCGTAACGACAGCGAGCAACGTCAAGAAAGACAACGCATGGGTACAACCTTAGTTATGACCCTAGCAAGAAATCATGAACTGTATTTTACTCATGTAGGAGACTCAAGAATTTATTGGATTACCAAGACAGGATGTCATCAAATAACTACGGACGATGATTTGGCATCACGGGAGGTTAGATTAGGTTATGCAGTATATTTGGATGCTCTTCAATATCCCTCTGCTGGAGCTTTGATTCAAGCTTTGGGCATGCGAGAATCCGCTACCTTACATCCTAATGCAGAACGTCTAGTAATCGATGATGACTGTCTGTTTTTGCTTTGTAGTGATGGGTTGAGTGATTTTGATCGCATAGAGCAGTATTGGCGCAGTATTGCCTTACCTGTGTTGAATGGTAAGGGTGATATTACCAAAGCAGTTCACAGATTTGTTAAGCTCGCTAATGAAAGAAATGGTCATGATAATGTCACAATCGCTCTAGTTCATTATCAAGTCAAATCTAATCCTGAAGTAACTCCCACACCGATTCTTTGGTCACAGGTCGAATCTGCGATCGCAGATTCCAGCATTTGGTCAGAGCTCAATATTATTGATGATATTCTCCCAGATACTCAATATTTTGCCCAAGAGCCAGAATTAGTAATCTTAGAAAAAAATGCCCGATCCAAAAAATCGGGATTCCTGTCTGGGAAATTAATTATATTAGGATTACTATTCTTAGTAGGCGCAGGTATTTTAGTTCATTTGCGATCTAGAGAAAATCAAGAAAATTCTTCCCCAACACCAGAAAATACATTGAATTTATCTCCAACTTTCCCTGAACCAGATAGGAGTAAGGAGGTCATTTCTTTTCCAGGTATGGGACGACTAAAATAGTAGCCTTGCATATATTGACATTCTAAAGTGGTCAAAAACTCTTTGAGTTCTTGTGATTGTACTCCTTCAGCTACTACGTTTGTATCTAATCCCTGTCCCAAGCTTAGAATTGCTTTAACAATAGCAACATCTTCAGGATTGGCAATCAAATTTTTAACGAATGATTGATCGATTTTGATTGTATCTAAAGGAAATTGTTTGAGATAACTTAAGGAACAATATCCTGTGCCAAAATCATCCATTGCTAAAGTAATTCCCATATCATGAAATTTCATTAGAATACTTTTAGCTAAGTCAGTATTCTGCATGGCAGTGGTTTCAGTGATTTCTAATTCTAAACAAGATGGAGAGAGCTTATTTTTTGCCAGTATTCTAGAAACTGTGGAGACTAAATTTTTCTCCTGAAACTGTCTTGGAGAAAGATTAACTGAAATCTTAAATGGTGTTATACCCATTTTTTGCCAGAGTCGGTTCTGAGCGCAAGCAGTTTTTAAAACCCATTTTCCGATGGGAATAATTGCACCATTTTCTTCGGCAAGGGGAATAAAAATATTAGGAGAAACTAAACCAAATTCGGGATGTTGCCAACGTACCAAAGCTTCTAATTTGACAATTTTATTGCTGATTACGTCTATTATTGGTTGATAGTAAAGGATAAACTCTTGTGTTTCTAGGGCATAGTGTAATCTATTTTCTAATTTTAAAAGTGTTTGTGCCTGAGAATTGATCGTTGAATTATATTGTTGATAGTTATTACGCCCTTTTTCTTTGGCTCGATACAAAGCAGCATCCGCATTTTTGACCAAAGTATCTGCATCTTGACCATGTTCAGGATAAATGGCAATTCCAATACTACTGGTAATACGAAGTAGATGATCGTTAACCTCAAAAGCAGGATGGAGAATTTCTAAAATTCTTTGGGCAATTCTAGTAGCATCTTTGGCAGAATTAATTTTTGGTAGTAATAAAGTAAATTCATCTCCTCCCCAGCGACAGAGTAAATCTCCTTGCCTAATACAAGTCAATAAGCGTTGTACCACGTCTTTGAGCAAAATATCTCCTACACCATGACCCAAAGTATCGTTAATGGTTTTAAATCGATCTAAATCAAAAAACATTACGGCAAATTTATTGCCAGATTCATTAGCTTTATGTAAAGTTTCAGCTAGATAACAATCAAAAAAGTTGCGGTTGGCTAGTCCAGTTAAACCATCATAAAATGCTTGTTGTTTAATGAGGTTTTCCGCTTTTTGTCTTTCGGTAATGTCTCGAAAACTCCAGACTCTACCTAGACTTTGATCCTGAAGTTTTTGAGTTTGAGAATAGCATTCAATAACTTTGCCATTTTTTAATTCTAAAATCGAGTAGTTATTACTAAATTCAACTTCTTTATGATCGAGATAACAAGAGTAGGGTTGAGATAATTGTTCTAAAATAATATCTATAATTTGATTTTTATCGGATTCATTCCCTAAAACATCGGATATATTCCAAATATCAGTTAATTTTTGATTAAACCGAATTACTCTATCAGAGTCATCCATAACTAAAATGCCATCCGCAGTGGCTTCTAGGGTGGCTACTAACAGGGAAAGAGATTCTTGTAGTTGTTGGTTGGTAGCTAGGAGTAACTGATTTTGTTGGGCTAATTGTTGTTTTTGTTCATAGGCTCGTAAAGCTTCTGTTACGGTTAAGAGTAAATCAGTTTCATCCCAAGGTTTGGGAATGTAGCGATAGAGTGCACTAGCATTTATCAGATTTGCGATCGCCTCTGCTTCAGCTACACCTGTTAACAAAATTTTTAAAGTTTGAGGATATAGTTTATGTAGTTGGATCAAAAGTTGATCCCCTGGCAATTGAGGCATCTTCTGATCGCAAATAATTACGGGAATTTCTAATCCTTCAGCGATTAATTCCTCACATATGTCTATTGCTTCTACACTATTAGCTATAAGTTCAACAGCATATTTACTGCCAAAACAACGTTTTAACTGTTCTCCTAAACTGGTCAGGATCGCTTCATCATCATCAACGCAGATAATTGCTTTTTCCTTCATTGCCTAACCTAACGCGGAAGTGATAATTTGATAAAGATCTTCTTCAGTCCAGGGTTTATCCAGACAAGCATAAAGATTAGCTTGTTTTTGGGATCTGGCGATCGCACTTTCATCGGCTTGTCCCGTCAGCATGATCGTTATAATTTGAGGAAAACGCTGATGAATTTGAATCAAAAATTCGTCTCCTCTTGTTCCTGGCATTAACCAGTCACAAATAGTGATATTAATTCTAATATTATCTTCTACTAATTCATTGATTACTTCCCAAGCTTCTTCAGCACTTTGGGCTATTTCGTAAATATAGCGATTACCAAACTTACGCTTAAGTTGTTCTTTAAGAGTATCCAAGATAAGTAATTCATCATCAACACAGAGAATTGCAGAATTAGGCATGATTTAATTAATTTTGATGGTTCGTGGTCTAGAGAAATGGGAAATGTTTATTTTGTTAACAGTTATTGATTGGGAGCCAAACTATGAAAGTAGTTTTTCCTGGTTGGCTTCTTACCCCAATCCCTCCTTGATGTTTATTAATTACCTGTTGGGAAATATGTAACCCCAAACCGCTTCCTTCTCCAACTGGTTTAGTAGTGTAAAAAGGCTCAAAAATTTTGGCTTGAGATTCAGGGGGAATACCACAACCTGAATCAGTAATTTCTAACTTAAGAAAATCCCAGTCAGAATTAGAAAAACCCTCAGGTGAAATTAAGGCACTTTCTAGAAGAGTTTGTCTATCTGATATGGGAATATTTTTTGCCAAACTATCTTGTTGATAGATTGCAATTTTGAGAGTCCCTTTTCCTTTCATAGCTTGAATTCCATTATGAATAAGGTTGGTCCACACCTGCATTAGCTCGTCTGGATAACACCAGATTTCAGGAACATCTTGATACTCTCGAATTACTTTAATGTCCTTTTTAATTTGATTATGATAAATCTGCAACACAGTCTCAATGCCATCGCTAACTTTTGCTAGCTGCTTTTGTCCATGTTGATCGCGTCGGGCGTAATTTCTCAGAGCAAAAACAATTTTAGAAGCTCTTTCTACTGCCGTCTGGATAGTTTGATTATTACTAATAAGCCTAGTCAAATTATAAGCTAAATCTAATATCAAATTTACTTGATCGTGCTTAAGTAATGGCATAAATAATGCTATTTCTTGATCAATACCTATATCAATCAAAATATCAGCAATCTCTCTGTAGTTCTCTATTTGATACTGTTGTAACTGTTTTGATAATTGGCGTTTTAAAGGACGTTTTTCAGCCGAAGTGAGGAAATAATTACGCTTAATGGCGGAATTTATCAATTGAAAAAAACATTCCTGTTCTTGTGGATCAAGATATTGATTTATTTGGGGTAGTTGGTCGATAGATTGAATTAAGGCTTTGCTAGTGTTGCCAGTAGAAGCTTGAATTGCTGCCAAGGGATTATTTATTTCATGAGCAATCCCAGCGACTAACTGTCCTAAAGCTGCCATTTTTTCTTGATGGATTAATTGTCCCTGGGCTTGTTTCAAGTCTTCTAGAGTTCTTTTTAAATCCTGATTTTTAAGCCAAATTTCTTGACTAAATTGCCAAAAAATAAAGCTAAGAATAAGTGCTGCAATTAATAAAGATAAATTGATTTCTAAATCTGCTCTTTTTCGAGCTTGTTTTTGTCGTTGAGTATAGATTTTTTCTATTTGAGAAATAGTCTTAAATAATTCATCATAAGCTTGATCTATTTTTTCGGTTTCGATTGCTTCGGTTACTTCATTGTTTTTGATCGAGTTTATAGATTTTTTAATTATTAAACTATATTGATCGTAGAGATTAAAAGCACGATGCAACAATTCATGTTCATGATTATTTATTTCTTCGTGAATATGATAGTATCCTAATGTTGTCAGTATTTGATTAATTTCTAATTGATTTTTTTTTAGTTCTTTGTCGAGCTTTTGATCAATTTTTTGTTTTATAAGAGCTTTTAATTCTAAAGAATTAGTTCTACTTACCTGTTCTTTTAAGCATATTAATAATATTTGATTTTGACTACTATTATCTGCTAGTCTATTTAGTCGGTTAATATTAGCTGCTGTAATTCCAGCAACACCCACTCCAGTAATCAATACTAACCAAGAAGTTAAAGCAAAAGGAAATTTAACAATACGAAAAACTTTGATATTAAGAAGCAAACCGATTAGCATTTCGGTAAATACAAACTATCTAAGGATTTATTAATGATACATATTAACGAAATTAAACATTACTCAGTTTATTGCAAATATGATCCTGTTGATTGTGTAATGGTA
>JAAUYH010199329.1_pt1 | contig 10544 bp, 7 predicted proteins | sample 7278061 | NCBI WGS metagenome assembly JAAUYH01 (sample SAMN14350203, study PRJNA611818) | marine sediment metagenome | isolation source: surface marine sediment (0.6m) | place: French Polynesia: Moorea | collected 2018-08 | reverse complement strand
GACATAGGTCCTCAAGACTTGCGTGCTAAGGAGATCTTTTACCGGTGCTCGACTAATATCCTTATCCAGGATGATGAGGTCCGCTTGATATCCTTCTTTGAGCTTTCCAATTTCGTTTTCCTCGAAGCCGGCAAAGGCACCCCAGGTGGTATACATCTGGAGTGCTTGGGATCGGGTTATCCTTTCTTGGGGAATGAAGCCCCCAGCCGGTTGGCCGAGATGGTCTTGACGGGTCTCGGCTGCATACATTCCCCAAAGGGGATTTACCGGTTCGACCGGCGCATCCGACCCGCCGGGCACAATCGCGCCGGCTTTGATCAGAGAGCGCCACGCGTAAGTAGTTTGAGCCCTTTCGAGACCCAGCCGACTTTCGACCCACTTCATATCCGATGTGGCGTGTCTCGGTTGCATTGACGGAATATAATGATTTTCGGCGATGCGCTGAATGTCCGCCGGTTGGAGAAATTGAGCGTGTTCTATCCGCCATCGGTACACATTGCGGGAGTCTTTGCCGATGGTCTTCTCAAATATATCTAAGGTTTTTGAGTTGGCCAGGTCACCAATGGCATGGACAGCCACTTGGAATCCATTTTTTTTGGCAAGTTGGGCGATTCTTGCCAGCGTCTCGTCACTGGTGGTCTGAAGTCCGGAATTGCCGGAGTTGTCCGAATACGGTTCACTTAACAGCGCACCAAATGATCCCATTGCACCATCGTAAAAAACTTTAATCGCTCCTATCGTCAGGCGACCATTGGAAAGACTTTTAGGCTCGTTTTGGGTGATGTATTCTTCCAAATTTTCATCAGCAAGTACATAGACATGCGTATTTAATTTTAAAATACCGAATCGGTATAACCATCTATAGATAAACAGGCGGTTGCTTGGAAAAGCCAGATCATGGAAGGTGGTGATTCCGTTTCTGAATGCTTCTTTCTGCCCGGCTTTCATTATTTTAATGGGGTTTTTTCCTCTGTTTGCATCGACAAATTCCTTGATTAAATTCATGGCATTATCCACAAGAATTCCCGTGGGGTGGCCATCACTATCGCGTAAAATTTTGCCACCATTAGGATCCGCTGTGGTGTGATTGATTCCTGCCAAATCCAGGGCTCGCGAATTGAGCCAAGCGGTATGCCCTCCTATTCTGTAAAGCACCGCTGGATTGTCAGGAAGAATTTGATCCAGCTCTTTGGCCGTCGGAAATTCTTGTCCAGGCCAATCACTTTGGTCCCAGCCCTGCCCAAAAAGCCATTGCCCCTGTTTTAATGATGACGCATGTTCACTGATTCTTATAAAAACAGCCTCTTTTGATTTTATTCCCCTTAGACTCAATCCCAATTGAGACTGCCCGAGACCAAATAAATGACCGTGAGACTCAATAAGTCCGGGCATGAGCAGATTTCCTTCAAGGTTCACTTTTTTAGATTTTTTCAATAGGTCTTCATCAATGGTGGCAAGGGCTTGTACGGAATGGATTTTTTCACCCTTAACGATGACACACAAGCCTTCACGCGATTGAAAATCCTGGTCCATCGTCAGAATGGGACCCCCATGAAATATGGTATACCGAGTTTGGCCACATGAAACAAACAATAGCAAAATGATGAGGTAATTCAAAAATTGATATGGTCGAATTTTATGTACTTTCGTCCTCATTTTTAAAATGTAAGGCCAAGGGTTACATATGACAAGGTATTGACGAGAGACGTACACAGTTGTTTTGTGCGAATGCTTAAAGGCGTAGGAGCATGAATTTTCAGTCATCACAGATCGCCCAAAAGAATGGAAAACACCATGACAAAAGAAGGTTTTAAGCGTAAACTCACTGCCATTCTCAGCGCGGACGCCGAGGGCTACACCCGCTTGATGGGAGATAGTGAAGAATCGACCATTCGCACCTTAACCAGCTATCGAGCAACGATGACAAAGTACATTCAACAACATCGAGGTCGGGTCGTAGATACTCCAGGGGATAATCTTCTAGCTGAATTCGCCAGCGTGTTGGATGCGGTTAGATAAACCGGCATCATTATCAAGCCGCATATAATGATCCGCTTTAAACATGCGCTTTTACAGATTTGAAAAAATCTGACACCAAAGCTTGTTTTGGAAATCGGGATGGTTATTTTTGTCGTCTAAACGGTTATATATTGACAAATTACTGCCGGTAAGGAATATCAATAGCGATATTGCCCATAACAAGGCTAACCGTTCGGCTGGTCAGACCATACTTTATCGCATTTAGACGTTTACGACGTACTCTGCGAGCTCTGTGGTGAATTACGATCAAAAAAAAATGGGAGAACAAAATGAAGGAGATAAAACTTCCCCGAATAAACTGTGAAACGGTTTGCAGGGAAATCGGTGATTTTGTCATCGATGCAGTTAAAAAAAACAAATCCACGGGGTGTGTCGTTGGATTGTCCGGCGGTGTCGATTCCAGCACGACTGCGGCCTTGATTAAATCAGCATTTGACCGGCAAAACGCAAACGGGAGTGATTCACTCGAACTCGTCGGCTATATTCTTCCTTCGAGCATCAACAAAGTGGAAGATACCAACGACGCGCAAATGCTGGGTGAGGCGCTGGGGATCCGTTTTGAGATCCACAGCATCGAAAAACCGGTGGAAGCATTCAAGATAACAAACCCGGAGGCATTCGACAAAGACTACCACAAAGGCAACCTGATTTCTCGGGTTCGGGCCAATGTGCTGTCCACCAAAGCCGCCACCGAGAAAAAAATACTAGCCGGCACAGGTAACAAGGATGAAGATCACGGCATCGGTTACTACACCCTGTTCGGCGACGGTGCGGTTCATTTAAGTCCCATTGCCGGTTTGTCAAAACGACTGGTCAGGGAAGTGGGATTGTTTTTGGGAGTGGATGAAACCATCGTCCATCGTGTACCGACTGCCGGTCTCGAACCGGGGCAAAGCGATTTTAAGGATCTGGGGTATGATTATGATGTTGTAGAGCTGGTCACTGAAGGTCTCCAACAGGGATTTTCCCTGGAGCAATTAGCGGCCCACGACCAGGTGGTCCCTTTGGTGAAAAAACAGATCGAAAATTATCAGTCTGTTTATGGAAATCCGAGATTAGACTCCGTGGTAAAGGTGGTGGAGGATATTTACCGGCGACATCAACAGGCATTGAGAAAAGTAAAAATTGTCCATCCGCCGACCCCGAAAATCACCATAGATTACAGTTAACGATTATACTCGCTTTTCTTATCAAAATAGTCGAAAGCGCAGCAGTATGGCCTAAAGCCCAACAAATGACTCTAACCCTTTCACAGTTTACAACCCGACATCCATCGGCAGTTAGTGACAAGCTTCGTTTTGGCTATTGCACCGTTTAATTATAGATTTTTCTCTGTGCTCTCGGTACCCACAATTTTTAGGTTACCTTATTTACTGCTAGTGATTTGAGGCCCCCGACTAACATCACAGCCCCCAATCTAAACACCATCCTTATCAGAATTGTCCTTGCCTATCTCCTCTGAAAACACCCGTGTGTTTATCTCGATCATACGGATTATCGCCAACCGATATATTCATCTAATTATCTAATATAAAGTTATTTTTAAGATGATGAAAGTGCAATTGTGCCTATATGATGAGGCTAAAGATCCCAATGGATTTACCGATAAAATAATTGAACCCTATAATGATGGGTTCCAGGTTCAGCGTTCAAAGGTTGCAGCCGAAGGACACCGAGTCCCTTTCTGATCAAGATCCGGAGTATACGCCATACCCTATTGGATGAAACGGCTTAATAAATACGATGAATACAGACATCCCACCGATATGAGCCGTTTCAAGGTCTTTCAACCCTAAACCTTGAACCCTGAACATTTCAACCTCGCTTATACAGATTTAAACCGAACAAGACCTATGGAAAAATTGCTGAGCTTGTCTAGACCAACCTACGAAGAAATAGAGCATCTGATATCGTCGCTTCCGACGGTTTTAATCGGTCTGTCCGAGGAAAACGAAATTGTTTTTTGGAATCTGAAGGCTGAAAAGGTGTTTGAAACGAATGCGGCGGATGTGATCGGTTTACCCTTCGACCAATGCGGTGTGGATTGTGACTGGGATAAAATATTCACCGGAATATCACCAAGCCGGAATAAGCGTCAGGCGATCCGGATAGATGATATTGGATTCCGCAGACCCGGGGATGAGCAGGGGTACTTGGGTATCACTATCCAACCTTTGAACGGAGAAGATCACTGTATTTGGAGCATCGCCATCATCGGGGCAGATATTACCGATCGTAAAAGATTGGAGGCTCAACTGCAGCAGTCCCAAAAAATGGAAGCAATTGGGCAACTGGCTGCCGGCATCGCCCACGAGATTAATACGCCGACTCAATTTGTGGGAGACAATACCCGTTTCTGCCAGGATGCATTTGATGATCTGATCGATATTATAAATATTTACAAAGAGCTAATTGAAGCTTTCCAATCAGGTTCTTTGACAGTAGAACGGATTCAATGTGCTGAAGACCGCATCGCCGATTTTGATCTGGATTATCTCGAGGAAGAAATTCCGATTGCCATCCAGCACGCGCTCAAGGGCGTGGGCCGAATCACCAAGATCGTTCAGGCCATGAAGATTTTCGCCCATCCGGGTGGTGAAGAGAAAGAGCCCGTCGATATCAACAGAGAAATTGAAAAAACCATTATCATCAGTCGTAATGAATGGAAATATGTCGCAGAGTTGACAACGGACTTTGATGACACCTTATCGTTCGTCCCCTGTTTTCAGGCTGAACTAAATCAGGTAATCCTGAATTTAATCGTCAATGCCGCCCACGCCATTGCCGAAACAAACAAAGACAACCCAACCCAAAAGGGGACAATCCGTATTACCACCCGTCGTGAGGAGAATTGGGCAAAAATTTATATTAGGGACTCGGGCTCCGGTATTCCGGAAGAAATTCAGCACAAAATATTCGATCTTTTTTTTACCACGAAAGAACCGGGTAAGGGCACAGGGCAAGGACTGGCCATATCCCATTCCGTCATCGTGGAAAAGCATAAGGGCACGATTGCATTGGAATCACAGGTAGGCGAAGGTACCACATTTATTATCAGCCTTCCCTTGGATTCTTAACTGCCGATGGTTTAGCTAAATAAGTCAAACTATTTCGATCGGGTATTTCAATCCATTCGTGTTTTGATTGTTGAGTATTCAGTGTTCAGTGTTCAGGGATTCAGTTCTGGGAGCATCGCCCCTCCTGAGCCCTGAACACTGATTACTCGCAATATCGGAGACGTCGAAACATTGGTCAGCGTAAATTCATATCTGGAGTAAATTTCAAATATATTAATGAATGAAAAAATGAAAAGACGGATTCTGTTTGTAGACGATGAGCCAATGGTACTCATGGGCCTTCAACGAACACTCAGAAAAATGCGCCAGGACTGGGACATGACTTTTGTCTCCAGCGGCCGCGAGGCGCTGGATGTTCTCGACAAAAAGCCCATGGATGTCATTGTGTCCGATCTGCGAATGCCGGAAATGGATGGAGGCCGGCTGCTGGCCGAAGTAAAGAAGCTGCATCCCCAGATCGTGCGTATCATTCTCTCAGGACAGCTGGATCAGGAGATGACACTAAAATCGGTCCAATTAGCCCATCAAAGTCTTTCAAAACCGTGCGACGCCAAGGTATTAAAGCAAACCCTGGGCAAACTTTTTGCGTTGCGTGATTTTTTGTCGGATAAATCCATTAAAAGTATCATCGCGCAAATCGATTCACTTCCGAGTCTGCCCTCTATATACACCGAAATTGTATCGGAAATGCAGTCTGATGACCCGGCGATTGAAAAAGTAGGACAGATTATTTCAAAAGATCTAAGCATGACCGCCAAAATCCTGCAAATGGTAAATTCTGCGTTTTTCGGGCTTTTTCAAAAAATCAGCAGTCCGGAACAGGCCGTTAAGATGCTTGGATTGGAAACCATCAAAGCGCTGGTACTTTCAGTAAAGATTTTTTCCGAATTCAATCAGAACAGTTATTCCTGGTTTAAGATCGGTGATCTTTTCAACCCTAGTCTAGCGGTCAGTGCATATGCCAGTACAATCCTCAAAAAAGAAAACCAGGATCTGGCGCTGATAAATAACGCCATGATGGCCGGCTTATTGCATGATTTAGGCAAGCTCATCCTGGCAACCAACTTCGAAAAATCTTATCGAGAGGTCCTGGCTGCAGAACAGGGTACCGGTAAAAACCTTTTGGATTTAGAGTATGACGTTTTCGGGACCAGCCATGCTGAAATAGGTGCCTACTTGATGGGACTGTGGCGCTTTGAAAAAACCATCATTGAAGCGATTGCTTTCCATCATTTGCCGGTGAAAAGTATGACTCAAAATCTAGGACTGCTTACTGCCGTTCATGTTGCGAATGCACTGAACCATGAAGCGCAAAGCCCCTCGGGAGAGAACATCGAATCCCACTACGATATTGAATACCTGGACAAGCTGGACATAAGGGATCGAATCCCACAATGGCGTCAGATTTGCGACGAGTTGACAAAAAGGAACGCGTAATGAAAGACAAAGTTTTACTAGTAGATGACGATGCCATGGTATTGGCAGGCCTTAAACGGCATTTGAGAAAAGAATTCCGTATCGAGACCGCCTTAACTGGGGAAGAGGGCTTGAAAAGGATTGAAGAAAATGGACCTTTTGCCGTGATCGTTTCCGATTTTTCGATGCCGGGCATGAATGGCATCGAATTCCTCTGCCGTGTGAAAATGACCGAACCGGATACGGTACGGATGATGCTGACGGGCTCGGCCGATATGTCCACCGCCATAAAGGCGGTGAATGAAGGTAGTATTTTTCAATTTCATCCCAAACCTTGCCCGGCCGAAAATTTGGGCAAGGCCATCCAAAGCGGGATTGAAGCATATCGCAAGACCACAACCCATCAAACCCAACTTAAAAAAGTCCAACGGTCGCTGGCCCAGGCCAGTAGGATCCAACAAAATCTGGTACCTAAGGCCAATCCAATCGTCGAAGGATTTGACATTGCCGGTAAAAGCATCTGGTGTGACGAAACCAGCGGCGATTATTACGACTTTTTTCAACCCGCAAACTGGAAGCAGAAAAAAATCGGCATCGTTGTTGCCGATGTCATCGGACACGGCATTTCATCCGCATTGTTAATGACATCGGTCCGGGCGTTTTTCAGGGAACGCATACTCAGTCCAGGATCAGCGACAGATTTGGTTGCCGATGTCAATCAGCGCATCGTAAAAGATATAGAGGAACTTAATCTATTTATAACCTTATTTTACAGCGAGATTGAAATTAAAGAAAAGCACTTTCGATGGGTGCACGCCGGCCATGAATCGGCAATCCTCTATGATCCCTCTGAGGATTCATTTGAAGCCCTTGGGGGTGAAGGCTTGCCGTTGGGTGTGATGGAAGACTGGATCTATGAAGAATCTGAAAAAAAACTTCACTCAGGTCAGATCCTCCTTATCGGCACGGACGGTATTAAGGAAACCCACAATGAGCAGAATGAATTTTTCGGTGCAGATCGGTTTAACCGGGTGATACGCGACCATGCCCAAAAACCGGCCGCAGACATCGTTAAAGAGATGTTTGACACCCTGGATCAATTTCGTTTTCCGGTTGAAAGAAAAGACGATGAGACCTTGGTCGTCATCAAGGTCCTTTAACTCCATTCATAAGACACCGGTATAGAACAGCTTTAGATCAATTTAAAGGGAAGACCCGATGTACATTAAATGTCCAAACTGCAAAAAATCATATAAAATCAACTCAGAAAAAATACCACCGCACCTAACTGCTGCAAAATGCAAGGCCTGCGGACAAACTATTTCTTTTAAAGAGCACCGCACCGATACGAAACGTCCGGATGAAGCCGAAAACAAAATCACCTGCCTGTATTGCAACAAAACCTATAGAGTTAATTGGCGTAGGATCCCAAAAGACGCTACGACGGTAAAATGTAAATCATGTGGCCATGTCATTTCGCTGGCGCCCCGGGATTCAACGAGTCAAGGGCAAGGGCCGAAAACAGCGCTTGATAACAGCACTGCCGGCTTGAACGCATCGAAACTTGCAACATCTTCGCCACCGGTCAAACCGACACCGGTGCAGCCCTCGACACCGTTTTGGAGAAAGCCCTGGCTGTTGGCGGCGGTCCTGGCGTTGATAGTGGTCGGCCTCGGTGTGATATATTCCGGCCCCCATATTACGAAATTTCTCTCAGGAGAGTCTGGAGAAAAGCAGGATCCGGAAATAGTCGTCCAACGCCAGGCAGAAAACCTGCCAAAACCATTTCTAAATCTGGATATCAACTTGCCACTGGCTCTGGAAGCCCTTGAACACCAGACACCAGAAGAAAAAAAAGATGCCAATTACATGAAGGCAGTTTCCGTTATCAACTCGATAGACGCAAACAGAATACAGATATACCTCTACCCGCACCCAGAGCATACGGTGTTGCCCGTGGCCGTTTTACACAGCAATGATCCCGACAGTCTTGAAACAAAAATCAAGAAGGCCATCGCTGTTCATACGATATTGGAGAAAATGTCGGATGGTTCCTTTCGACTGAAAAAAGAAGCGATCCCGTCTGAAATGCACAATGATTTTCCGATAGAAAGTTACCGCGTCCTTTTCTGGAATAAGGGGGCCGTTATCGCACCAAAATCCTTTCTGCCGGAGCTCGAAAATCCGGAGAATCTGAAGCAGACACTGGTTGCGCAGATGGCGGCAGCCATCCAGACACCCCAAAATTTAGGATCGTTGGCGGTTCGAATTCCTGAAAATTTTAAATCCGGATGGGAAGAAAAAATTCAAGACTTGCCCGGGGTCAAAGACAATCCCCAAATAGCGATGACCGCCGCAATGGCAAGCGCAATGCTTGCTAAAATAACCGTACCTTTTGAAAAGATTGAAGCCCTGGCGGTGGGCTTCCAGCTCAACAACGATGGGCCCAGGACCTTAAGTTATGCCCAGCTTTTTCGCAAAGGCGTAAACGGCGAAGAGATATTTCAAGCGCTGAATTCAGGGGATAAGCACGACCTAAATGTCGATGGTATTGTTTTAAACCTTATCGAGCTGATTCAAAATCCACGATATCAACAGACGATCGAATTCGAGGAGAATAAACTGGCATTAAAATTCAGCTGGCCCGCTGCAGATGACGAAGCGTTTATCTCCGAACTCTCCCAAGCCACCATCGGCCATCTTTTTGCTCAAAGCATGCAGCTTGAGCCCACGGCAGGTTCCATTAACACCCATTATACGGATGAGCCCATTTTAACGGCATCCGTTAATGTTGACAGACTAAAAAAAAGTATTTCCAAAACCTTTAAGCAGCGCATTTTCCCTGAAAATTATTGGGAATCGGGTGATGAACCCCATATGACCTTAACGCTGGATCCGGTCAACATTCCCAACGCCTCATTGGGGGAACTCACTTTCGACGTAATGAGCGTAAAAACATCGGATGGAAAAGACGTTATGCGACGGGTGGAGAATCAATATAAATTTAAAATTAATCCCGGCAGCTCGACGCCGGGCCATATCACCCTGGATATTCAAAAAGGTACACCGGCAGCAGCCCTCGGCACTGCAAAAATCCGCTTCGACCTGCTATTGCCCTCGGTGCTGGAACAGATTGAATTTAATACAAAAGACGCCGTCGAATACCAGAAAAATATCAATGGTGTTGTTGTCAAGCTGGAACGTTTGGAAAGAGATGTGGTCAAAGTCGGCTATCGCGGCGCCGAAGGCATACAGCTGTTTGCCTATGACAAAACCGGGAGAGCTTTGGCACGAAATGAATCCATGGGGTCTTCATCATCGGTGACCACCCGCTTTCAGGGGGTTATTGCCAAACTCAAAGTGGTTGCTGTCAAAGAGAAACGCGACGTCTCGTTCGAGGTTGATGTCGATCTCAACAGCGGCAAAGCGCTTGAGTTATCCCACAAACCCGAAACCCCCAACCGCGTACGCTATAGCACCAATCTGGTGAAAAATTACGTGCCGTGCACCATGGCAGATCTTAAAGACCTGGTGGTCGAATGGCAGGAAGGCTCGCAGATGTCATGGAACGACAATCTGACCATACAGCTGCCGAAGGGACCATTTAGCGGTCTGGTGGATTGGGAGGTCCATTTTTTTGGACAAAATGAACCTTTATATCTGAAGGGCAATTCTTTTTCCGCCGCCAAAAAAACCAGTTTTAGTCTACAAAAAGGCGAACTTCAGAAGGTCCATGCGGCTTTCGGCAGTGTGAAATTTAACTTGGCATCCGACATTCATCGTCTTGATTTTGTTAGAGATAGCAACCGCAAGTCGTTGGAGCATATTCTTGCTTCCGGCCAAAAGGTGCAGGTTACATTCAATAAAAATGAAATTACGATTGGTGCCGGTAAACTTGAGATAATTCAGATCATGGCCTATGATGCCCAAGGCAACCGCTTGAAAAAGGGCAATTACACCCGTCACAATGATGGAAATTTAATCCTATATTTCTGGGGCGTGCCTGAGAAG
>JAAUYH010073315.1_pt1 | contig 10544 bp, 8 predicted proteins | sample 7278061 | NCBI WGS metagenome assembly JAAUYH01 (sample SAMN14350203, study PRJNA611818) | marine sediment metagenome | isolation source: surface marine sediment (0.6m) | place: French Polynesia: Moorea | collected 2018-08 | reverse complement strand
GATGACGAAGCGGACGACGTGGGATAGCTGAATATTTATATGGTTTCTGTACGACAATACAACTTGAAATAAATACGGGATTGTGGGACAAAGTAACATACAATATGCTGTATTATACAGAATACCGTTTCATACATAGAAACAGGCTGCAATAACACGATGAACTCATCAGACGATGTTTGCTCTTCCTTGTTTCGACGTTTGTTGTTCACGAGCGGATGAAGGCACGAATAAAACATATCATGCCTAACTTGAAGGCATTAGAGATAAATTCAGTTCTCATGCAGTATTGCGCTCTTTTAAAATCAACAAGGACTGCAGGCATGAACCCTGTTCTACGATGATTCGTTTCCTTTTTGACGGGCTCATTAATAGTAGCATCACTTCGCTTCCGGGAATGAGCAAGCCAAGTTTACTGCCAACAACAAAAGATAACGTACAACAAAAATGGGGGGATGCGCATTCCCTCATGTTAGTTTGCGTACTAACCACTACTTTACTTTACATCTTCTCAAAATGTGTTCATGTGCGTAATCTACTACTTCCGCCATCACTCGTCTTCTCACGCCAGGTTCTTCTTGCCCACCACGTCCACAATCCATTTGTGCTGCATCTACACTTCTTGATACACTGCCGGTGGGCCCCTCGGGCACATGCTTTCATCCGTGACCTCACCGAACGACACCACGCCCACAATCTCAAAGTATCGCTGCGTGATCTCTCCATTCTTTCTCTTCGTCACATATCTCCACAGTCCCGCGCCCGAGTCACCCACACACGTCGTCGACCTCACACCGTCACCCGCACAAATGTGCGCATGGTCATCCTTAATCTCACCTTGTGTGATTTCCGACGCACACTTCGCGTCCAAATGCACCGTCTGTCGCGTGCTCAGAATCTCCTCGCTGTACCCGTGTCCGGTCTCGCTCTCCGAGCCATGTCCCGACACCACCAACATGCTGCCTTCCTTCGGGAACTTCTTCCTCTTGTTCAGTCTCGCCGCCACCACGCCGTTCTCGTTCAGTACCTCCTTCGACTCGAGGCCCTCCAACCGCACCACCGCGATATCGTCTCTCAGCGACGAACGCACAAAGTTCGGATGCACATGCACCGCCGCCACCTTCGCCTTGTACCCACTTCGCAACAATTTCCCACCAACACGCACATTGTCATTCACTACGATGCCGCAATGCGCCGCCGTGAGCACGTACGGATATCCGATGAGCGACCCGGAGCAATAAAAGTTCTTCTCATCATCATAGAAGAATTTCACCGCGAACTGACTTCCCGACGCCAACGACTCGGCGAAGAACAGTCCATTCACAATTCTTCCCGACCGTCCGGTCAACATGTCGTCCTCATTCTCGTCCGTCTCCTCATTTTCCTGGGCATCCCAAATCGGCGACTTCATGAACTCGTTCCAGTTCTCCATCAGCGTATCAATGGCCACAATCGCCGCAGGTCCCGGCGACGTAGAAGGCGTAGGCACCGGCTCGCCACTCGCCAATGGTGTAGAACTGGGCGATGGTGTCGGTGAAGGTTTATCTTTCCCTTTTCCTTCAGTAAATGACACCAAGCCACTCGAATCGACCGACACTCCAACACCGCCACCACCGCGTTTCAGGATGGCACCAATCGCCTTATTGCCGTCAATCTTCCAATCGCTATCAACGCTGGCATTGCCCACGAAGATGCCGTTCTTTCTCGAGAACGCGTTATCGATGATGGACGCGAACGCAAAGTTCCCTCGCGAAGCGCCGTTGGGGAGGCCGCCCACGCCCGACAGAATCGAGTTGGTCATGTCCTCCACGGTGTTCTTGATGATTCCCTTGAAGTTGCCGAGAATGTTTTTGAACAGCCCATCGAACAGGCCCGCCTGCGCGTGCGCGGCGAGTGCCGCGAACAGCGCCAGCGCCAGCGCCGTGCGCCCGCATCCACGTCGCATGTTTGTTTCCCGCCGTTCGTCGCGTGTGACGCGCCGACTATGCGCGAACCAGCGGCGCAACGGAATGCGCCGCCACCATTTAGCGTTGCCCCGATGACGCCGGAACTCGCGTCTGTACGGCGGGTCCAGATTCGCAAGGCCCGCAGCGTGCGCGGCCCGAACACGCCATTTTTTTCACGCGACGCGTGTCAGGCTTGACCGCGCAAGCGCCGACGCGCCGGTAGGCGAGACCGCAGTCGGGCACTCGACTTCTTGATCCGGACAACTCGAAGAGATGCGGCATTTCTCGAATTGGGGCCATTCGTCTCTCACCTAGTATTATCGGCTTTACCACAGGAAACATCGAATTCTTCTCGCTCGCCCATTACCTTCTACTTGCAAGCCGTGTTCGAGAATCGTCTCAAATAGTGTGATTCGGGGTGCGGTCCTTCTCCAGGTCTTCCTGGGTTTTGTTCGACTCCACCAGCCGAACACGGCCTCGAAACCAATCGGGTACGATGCGGGGTAACTGCAAATCCGGGTTGAAGTTTTGCACGAACGTTTGTTCCGCGTACTCGAATGAGTTATCCTTCGTGTATCGAGCGAATTCGTCGAGTATTGCAGGTAACCCCCAATTTTGCAACTTCCTCAAACACATGATGACAATCCCCGTGTTCTGCCGCCCGTCCATGCAGTGAATGAACACCGGATGGTTCGCCGCATCCAACAATTGCTCCAGCACACGAGCCACTAGTTGCGGCGTGTGCGCAAACCCGTCGTCGTACTTCGCCAACGTATGCGTGACATGATTGATGCCCGACGCGACGCAAAACTCACTGAGGTCGCGCGCCGCGCGATCTTCCTCGGGCAGCAGCGACACCACCATGCGCAACTCGAGGCGGGTAAGGTAGCGCAGATTCCGCAAGGAGGGGTGAGCGCCGCGATAAATGCCCTCCTGTACGAGGGCGAAACGGAATGGAGGAATCAGCGGCGGTAATGCGGGGGCCTCGATATCCTCCGGCCGCCCGTTGCTCGTCTTGCTTTGCATCGCGAAATTTGGCTCCAATTTTGGAGTCGCCAGTCCTGCCAACCTCAAACGCACGTCGGATCGCCGAATTCCTTCAACGCATAAATGATTTCACGGATGATTGCGCGCGATTCGCCGATTCGGGGTGGCACACCGTTGTTCTGTCGTTTACATCGCACCCATCAAAACCACCGCAGAAACTTGAAACCCGATCCTTCCCTCAAACAATCGAGCAATCAAACGCCTGCCGTTCTTCGTCCTGAAAAACAAGAACGTTGGCTGCCAACAGTATTGCCCTACGTTGCCGACTCAATGATGACTGCTTTCTCTGCTGGGTCGAATGTCAGTGGCACTTGAGCGAGGCGCATGCAGCGGGAAAAAATGGGTGTAGAATTATTTTGATCCACACCCCAATATTTTGGGAATTTACCCAAAATTCCATCCACCCTGTCATACCGCCGATGTCGCCGTCGGCCACGCCTATCTCGCCGTAGCCCGCACCCATCACACAGCAATCGCCAACCCAAAATGTCGGAGTCGAAGACGTGCACCATCCGCACGCGCAAGTTCCTGACCAACCGCCTGCTGGAGCGCAAGCAGTTCGTCATCGATGTGCTGCATCCGGGGCGCCCCAACGTGCCGAAGGCCGAGCTCGCGGAGAAGCTGACGAAGATGTACAAGGTGTCCGACCCCGCCACGATCTTCTTGTTCGGCTTCGCCACGCATTTCGGTGGCGGCAAGTCGACCGGCTTCGGCGTGATTTACGACAACATCAACTCGGCGAAGAAGTTCGAGCCCAAGTACAGACTGGTGCGCGCCGGCATGGCCGAGGCCTCCACCGGCTCCCGCAAGCAGCGTAAGGAACGTAAGAATCGCGCGCTCAAGCTTCGCGGTATCGCGAAGGCCAAGGCTCTTGGCAAGGCAAAGTAATCGCACAACCCTGGAGGAACGGCACTGTCTGTGTGTACTAGTAAAGCATCGACTCGTGTCGCCTTTCGACTATTCTACTACTGATTCTGTAGTTCGTGTTTGTGGTTTCCCTGCGCACGATTTGACTTGTGTTTAGCGACGATGAAGTGGGAGGTACGCGCACTTGAAATTTTTTGTACGAAATTACCTGTGTTGCATTTCATCACTAATGTTGCTGCAGCTGCCAGTGCGACAAGATTGACGACGATTGGTATCCTCGCTCTGTCTTGCACTCGCTTGTTTCTCGATTTCTCGGACTGTAGCCGTGGCGCTCGGAAATGCAGTGGTTAACGCCAACCTTGGTTGGCCAGGCGGCATCCGCATGGGCGTTATGTCTGTTCATCTCTTGTTTCTTCTTCGACAGAAATGGCGAGCCGATGCTCGAACCTTATGCATTTAAGGCCGTTCTAACAGCGATTTTCTCATCAATAGGAGCGGTAATCTTCAGGTATGTGCTGAGTTCGTTGCCACTATCGCCAGGTGAAAAGCTCGCGCCGTTTGCTACACGAGTCGGACTTCTGTTTCTCTTTGTTAACTGCATTCTTGATATCGTAATTTTCATTCCAATGGTCAATTCACAACAAAGGAGACGCTCCAACCCAGAGCTGCTAACTGTTCGGAAGTGGTTTCTTACGGTGGGCATAGGTTATGCGTCTATTCTCGCGCAGGCGTGGCTTGCGGGTCAGGTTGCTGACTGGGCTGTCGCGCAGCAAGTTGTAGGCTAACCTCGCAAATCGTGAACGGAACGAAAAGGGGCGCGTGATTATCAGCCAAAGTAAAAGTAGAGGGAATGTCTCAGTCCCTTCGTAGTTTTTATTAGAGAGTACGTTCTGACTGGTGCCCTCGTCGGCGAGGAGATGTGCTATCAACACAAGACAACATTCTCATAGGTGCACGCTTCCTTATTCAAATGGCAAATGGCATGCAAGTCGAAGTAGTGCAACTTGAGCTAAGAATTGCTCGACTCAATGAGTCTTACTCATCGGCCTTCTTCGCAGCATTCTTCTCGCGATAGTACTTGATGAGCACTTCCGCGGTTGAGGGGCGCATGACACGAGCGTCAGGCATCTCTCCCCGGTTCAGCATCTCGCGCATCTTGGTACCAGAGATCGAAACCTTGGTCTTGTCCTTATGATCGGCAACGAGGCCGACCTTCTTGATTTCTTCGAAGTAGGCCGCGAATCCGACCTTCACTGGCTTGATTGCGAGGTGACCACCAAGGTTCTCAAAGGTCTCTTGGGCGTCAAAGTCGCCCCAGATAGCTGTCTTGTCGTCGAACGGAGCGTCAGCGTGCTTGCGACCAACAATGAAGTTAGTAATTCCGTGGTTCTGTCGGTAGATTGCATGCATGACTGCCTCGGCGGGTCCACCGTAGAACATACGCATGTCAAGGCCTGCAAGAGTGGCTTGCTCCTTCAGGCTCTGACCACGGCTCTTCCAGAGTTCCTCATCGATATCGCCCTCACCCAAAAATCCACCGTCCAAGAGAGTTACATAAGTTTCCATACGGGTTGCGGCGGGAACGTCATCTCCCTTCAACTGTCCAACGAGAGGGTTGAGGAATACACCGACCTTTTCGCCGTCCTTCAACGAGCGAAGGAGTGTCTCGGCTCCATACACCAGAGCGTACTCGTGAGCGCGATGCAGAGGGTTGCGAGTCTGGAAGGCAATAGTAGCGGCATAATCCTTCTCAGCAAGCAACGCACGCATACGCTTCGGGTTGTACACGTTCTTGGCGAACGGACGATTGTCCACGGCTGGAAGCAAAGAGATTTCGCCACCAACCAGAGTGGAGCGGTCATCCGAGGTCCACAATCTCGCACCAGGATGGTCGGTTCGGTCAGTAGTGTAGACGGCCTTGATGAAGGCGGGCTTATCCCATTCATAAACGCTCTTCACCTCCAAGATTCCAAAAGTCTTTCCATTCTCGTCCACTAGAGCCGCTTTGCTTCCCTCAGGGCAGGTTTTCGCTTCGGCGGCAGTGACTGGTAAGGGAATAGGGATAGTCCACGCCCAATTTTTTCCATCACGAACGATACACTTCGAGGTGAGCACCGAATCATAATCTTCTTTCGTCATAGGACCCACGAGTGGGGAAAGGGTGCCATCGGCGATGCGGTACAACGAAGTACGGTCGACATCGCGCACAGAAATCTTCGGGAGAATCTCGACTTCGGGCAAATCGGACACAATACGATCGACTAGCTCGCCGCCTCCATGCACGGGAGTCACAACCATTTTGGTTCTGTTGTGGTGTTGTTGTTCGCTGCTGGATGAGACTGTTGGTAGGGCGAGCTGCTGCGCGAGTGGGTGGCGTCTTGTAGGTTCCGTTTTTGACTTAAGTGGTTCTATTCATCTACAATTGCGAACGTCGGGTTTGATGTGTAAGTTTTGGACGTGGACATATTGCTGACATTATTGTTTTAATCATTGTTGAATTATCGTCATTTTTATGAAACGCGCCCCTATAAGGCTTACAGTATTCAAATGCTAATTCGTTTGAAGTGCTCCAAATATGGCATGTTTTAGCGCGAAAAGTATTAAATAAGTGGCTTACATCATGAATTGATCCAATTTCGCGTCATCGCTCGTTTTCGGATCGCCAGTTCTGTACAGTAGGTCCGTCGTGGCAGAATGCTCCAGTGGGATAGAGGGATAGAGAAGAAAGATGCATAAACTATACTCGCTTAGGTTTCCCTCTTGATTCCCCGACTACGGTACCGTACTGTGCTGGGTTGGTTTGCTACTGAATATTGCAACCAATAATCGATTTCATACGGAACGGGTTTGTTTCTTCCGTGGCAACAGAGTTGAGTGCCAGTTAGTTGCGCATGAGGAACGGGAATTTAAATGAGCCGTTCGAGCGGGTGATAGCGTACAATCATCGGTCGGCACAAATCACAAGCCAACAGCAACCTGTATATTTTTCTGAATAGATACTTTCCAATAACAATTTCCAATTTTTTTGGCTGGCGCTGTTGCTCACAGCGCAGCAGAAGCTGCATCACTGCGCTCTCGTGCACCAGCGCTTCGTGAAGCGCGCAGATGTCACCGGCAATGCAGCCTCGAGTGACCAGTGTTGAAGGACCGGCGGTCCGCCCAGTGTACTCGACTACCGAGAGCGTGCGTTTGCTGCCGCCCGAGAAATTGGCCGAGTTGCTGCAAGAAGTTGCGCCTGGCGAAAAGCTCGACCTCGATGTGGAGGAATTCATGCAGGAACATGCCGAGCAATTCGTCGACAGCGTAACCGAATTCGCCTGCCGTCTCGCGAAACATCGTAAAAGTCGCACCCTAGACGCTCGTGATGTGCAATTGCATCTCGAGAAAAATTGGGATATTCGCGTTCCTGGTTATGGGGATGACCCACGACCCGCGCGTCGTGCTGCTCCTACACCTGTTCACTCGGCTCGTCTACAAGCAATCGCTCGCTCGCAACATGGGCTTGTCTAGTCACCTAATCTCTTGTGTCTTTGTCGTTTCACTTTCGTAAAAGGTGCTTGCATATAACTCATTGTTGGGGGCGTAACTCTTTCTAGGTACTTCTATTCCCTACCCTATCCAGTACGGACCACCGTTAGAGGTTGCAGTACTTGTGTTCTAGTCCATGTTCTCAAAGTTGAAATAAACAAAATCGATTTAACAATTTTATCCCACAAGCTCGTTTTCATCTACCCAGTACAACCTAACTTAATAGGGGGTGTACGGCATCATTTGTTCAACCTTGCTGCCCGCGAGCAGTCTCTGGAACTCATCAGCAGAGACTGTTTCCTTCTCAATCAGCATGTTGGCGAGGTCGTCCAATATTTTTCGGTTGCTAATCAACAGATTCTTGGCACGGTTGTACGCCACATCAACTAATCGACGAACTTCAGCGTCTATGTTCTGTTTCGTGACCGAGCTCAGCTGCGGGCTTCCTGACGCCATCTGGCGTCCGAGGAAGGGATTTCCACCTTCGGTAGCCAAACTCAACTGGCCAACCTTCTTCGACATTCCGAATCGAGTAACCATTTGCTTCGCAACCTGGGTAACTCTCTCCAAATCATTCGATGCACCGGTCGTGATGTTATCATCTCCGAAGATAATCTCCTCAGCAATACGTCCACCGAGGGCAACCGCGAGCTGACCTTCGAGGAATTGACGAGAGTAGAGGCCGCTGTCGACACGCTGCTCGTTCGGTGCGAAGAATGTGAGACCACCGGCTGCACCACGCGGGATAATTGTAATTTTCGCCACTTGGTCGTAGTCTGGGGTGAGTGCACCAACAATGGCATGACCTGCCTCATGGTAAGCAACAAGAGCCTTGCGTTTCTCGGTCATGACTGGGTTCTTCTTCTCCGGACCAACAGTGACACGGTCGATGGCATCACCAATCTCATCAGGTCCAATTTCAGTCTTGGTGCGGCGGGCGGTGAAGATGGCAGCTTCATTGAGAAGGTTCTGGAGCGAGGCACCAGAAAATCCAGGGGTCATTCGCGCAACTTGCTCGAGGTCCACATCCTTGGCGAGGGGCTTGCCTCGTGCATGAACCTTAAGGATTTCGTAACGACCCGTGAAGTCTGGCAAGTCCACAACGATACGTCGGTCAAATCGGCCTGGTCGAAGGAGGGCTTGGTCAAGGACATCTGCACGATTGGTCGCTGCAATTACGATAACGCCGGAGTTACCCTCGAACCCGTCCATTTCGGTAAGCATCTGATTGAGAGTCTGCTCACGTTCGTCATTACCTCCCGCAATACCAGCGCCACGCTGACGACCGACTGCATCGATTTCGTCAATGAAGATAATGCATGGGGCGTTCTTCTTGGCGTTCGCGAAAAGATCACGTACACGCGAGGCACCAACACCGACAAACATTTCTACGAATTCAGAGCCAGAAATGGAGAAGAATGGTACACCTGCTTCACCCGCGACAGCACGGGCAAGAAGTGTTTTACCGGTTCCTGGTGGTCCTTCGAGGATGACACCACGCGGGATGCGAGCACCCAACTCTGTGAAGCGCTCCGATTCCTTGAGGAACTGAACGACCTCTTGGAGTTCAAGCTTGGCACCATCAACACCAGCAACATCCTTGAAGGAGATGCCAGTATCCGGAACCATAGCAACGCGAGCACCGGAACGCTGCAAGTCCATAGGTCCACCCATACCACCCATGGGGCCAAGTCCACCACCGGCACGGCGAGAGAGTAGGAAGAGTCCACCGAAAAGCAACGCAGGGAAGATAAGGGATCGAAGGAAGTCGCCTGCACCAGTTTCAGGTTGCGACGGTAGCACAGTGACATCCACCTTATGGTCGGTAAGGGTCTTCAGAAGCTCAGGGTCTTGAGGGAGAGCATCGAGTTTGAATCGATTGCCGTCCGTGTCAACAGCAAGCAGGCGTTGTCCATCAGCAGAAAAAGTGACCTTCTCAACCTGGTCTTTCTCAACAGCGTTGATGAACTGGGAATAGCGCCAGTCCTGAACACCGTTCTGTACATTGGTGTTGCCTTCGATTTGACGTTCTGAGGTGGTACTGGTTTCAGTTCGTGCACCACTCATCTGAACAGGGGCAGCAGCAGCATTTACAACACTTGGTGCGATGGTGGCCGCAGCAAACATCGCAGCCGCTGCTGCGGCGACTGCGGCGCGTTTCGCGGCATCGACGTTACGCTCCACAGATGCGATGGGTGTTCTCGGCGAAACAGTGCGCGCTCGGCGGCGTGTTGCACGCACTACGGGTGTCGGGAGTACAAAGGCCATGTTCGTCGTCTTCCTTCTCGAATTGTTGTGACCGAATGCACAAAGCAAGAAACCAGAGGTTAAAAGTGCAACCCGAGATTATTGGAGGGGTGATTAGAGAGCCTCAGTTTCAAGTAATTGAGGCTGGGTGCACCTGTGCTATACAGCAAGGCAACTGTGAACTCTGTATTTATACGTAATTGTATACAAGACTGATAATGCCCTACTTAGTACACTTGGAATTGGAGAAAACAGAAACAACAAGTTTAGATAGTCGCAGCCAGTAATTCTTGTATCGTACCGGACTGTCCACCGTCAACAAAATTCCTGAACAGCCGTAGACGAGACAAGTTCCCGGCCTTCGGCCGAACGGCGCTTCGCGCCTAAACTTGAAAATTCCAATACAGTAAAGTTTGAGGTATAAATTTTGGAAAGGGGCACAATAGGAGAATTGGAAAATGAACATGGACCTTCGACCATGTTTATTCCTGGCAAATCCTGTTTGAAGGTACTTCAGAGAAAAAAAGGTATATTATCGGTAAAATCAAGAAATAAAATTTGTCAAATGATCACATTTCTGCGTAACTATTGTTATTGTTCGATCAAAACTGTAAAATTAATTGTTGACAATCTTTCCACGGAAAGCATAGAAGACCAACGACACATAAGTAATAAGAAATTATCTGATGGAAAACGTAGTTGAATGGTGACAGGGCATAGATGTTATTGGATCTGGTATTCTTGAGACACAGATGCTAATGTAAAATATTAAGAAGCGGCTATTTAGATTACATGGTAATTCTCACATAGGTTCTTTCTTTCTAACGTAGATGGGGGAAACACAGAAAAGCGAAAGAATAAAAGTGAAACTAATTAATTTAAGTTAAGAACTTCCTAAAACTATAACTT
>JAAUYH010009118.1_pt1 | contig 10544 bp, 5 predicted proteins | sample 7278061 | NCBI WGS metagenome assembly JAAUYH01 (sample SAMN14350203, study PRJNA611818) | marine sediment metagenome | isolation source: surface marine sediment (0.6m) | place: French Polynesia: Moorea | collected 2018-08 | reverse complement strand
TTTTATATTGCTAGTTATATTTTTGAATTTTGTAACAGGTATTCCTATAAGTCAATTTACAAGAGATCCAGCAGCGATCGCAAATATTAATCCTTTCTTTGGTTTGGTGTCTAATATAGGCATATTATTGTGGTGTGCGACGGCATCTATCTGTTTTTTCAGTTCCATAATCATCAGAAAATATAACCAGCAGATTGACCTTTATAAAGGAAGGGAGTTTTCTAATTTTTTGATGATTGCTGGGTTCATAACTTTATTTCTTTTACTGGACGATCTATTTCTTTTTCATGAACTAGTTTTCCCAATTTTTCTGAATATTCCAGGGAAATTCTTGTTTGCTAGTTATGGCATCATGATTTTATGGTATTTGTTCAGATTTAGAAGCATCATCATCAAGACAGAATGGACTTTTCTCTTTTTAAGTTTATTGTGCTTTGGAATCTCGATCATAATTGATGTCTTAAGAGATATCTTAAACATTAGTATTTATCAAGCACACCTGTTTGAAGATGGGTTTAAACTACTTGGTATTTTTAGTTGGTTAAGTTACTTTGTCAAGGTTAGTTTCAAGGTTTTATTTCGCTACGGGAAAAAGGCAGTCCCGATGAAAAAAATTTTCACCATCAAGGATGAAAATAACTCTTCCCTATCCCCCAACCCCTAACACCTAACCCCTATTTTCAAGCTAGTCTCCCACGGGAAAATCCCACAACCAAGCATGAAAATCACCTCTGACCGATTCCCGATTCCCGATTCCCCACTCCCTATTTTCTAGCTAGAAGGCAGAAGGCAGGAGACAGGAGGTGTGCTTGTCGGTTGAGCAGTTTCCACTAATTGTCCCCTTCTGCCTTCTTTAATTAATGGGAACCAGATTTTTTAACTTATTCCTCTTCTTTTGAGTTACCAAGATATATATAGAAGGAATAAAGTAAAGCGATAAAATGGTTGCACCACCAACACCACCAGCAATTACCACTGCTAAAGGAGGCCAAAATCCTCCCCCACCGACAATGAGAGGTAAAAAGCCAAACATAGTAGTTAAGGTAGTTGTGAGTATGTGACGGGTGGAATGGATAACTACTTCCCGCACTGCTTTTCTATTACCGGTGCGTGCTGCTGGGTCATTGTTGAGGGCAGAAAGAACATTAATGGAATCATTGACAGCAACACCAATCAAACCAACCGTACCAATAATGGGGTTAAAACCATAGGGATAGCCAAACAACCACACTGAGAGTAGTCCTAAACCGGCTGAGAGGATAGCAATGACTACAATCAAACTTGCTAACCTAAAAGAGCCTAAAGATAAAACTAGGATTGCAAACATCATAGCTGTAATTAAGGTAATACTGGAAAATAAATTTCCCACAGCATCGCTACGACTCTCATCTTCTCCTCCAAACTCAAAGTTATAACCGGAAGGTATTGGCAAATTCTGGTTTAATTGCTGTTGAAAGTCAGCCAGAACCGTAGCTGGGAGGTTTCCAGCAGTGATGAAGCCTTGGATGGTATTTACCCGCAGTCCGTTATACCTAGTAATTGCAGCCAGTTTTGGAGCTAAGTTCACTTCACCCAATGCTGAGAGAGGGGTAGAATTTAAGGAGCGAGAATTGCTAGTAGCAGTCTGTAAATCTAAGGTTACTATTTGATTTAGATTACCTCGGTCAGTATTTGATAAACGCACTCTGATGGGTAATTCTTCCGTAGACTCCAAAATAGAACCACCAGTAATGCCTTCTAGAGTAGTATCCAATTGTTGGGCAATTTTGGTATTATCCAATCCTGCCAAACGCGCTTGTTCTTCATCCACGCGAAATTCTAATTGGGGCAAGACTTGATTCAGGCTAGCACGGGTATGGGCCACATGATTTACATTTACTAGCAGACTTCTGGCCTGCTCTCCTAATTCTTGGAGGCGTTGAATGTCAGCACCATAAATCCGCATTTCGATAGGTGCGTCAACTGGTGGCCCTTGTTCTAATGGTCTTACCAATACCTGTGCTTGAGGAAAGTCAGCATCTACTTCTGATTGCAACTGTTTAATCAAGCTATCGGTAGCTATGGTTTTCATTTGCACTAAAGCATTGGCATAATTAGCTTGGTTTTGTTTATTGTTAATTAAGTTGTAGTAAAAATTTGGGGCACTTCTACCAATATACCAATGCACATCAGTAACTTCTGGATGGGCAATAAAATCGTTTCTGATCTGTTGCACAATTACTTGAGTTTGTTCCAAGGAGGCAGAAGGGGGTAATTCTAATTGTACCTGTAATTGATTGCGGTCTGCGGTGGGAAAAAACTGTACCTCTAATTGTGTTACACCAAGAATAAACCCAGATAGGGGAATACTTAAACACAACAGGATTCCTACAACTGGTCTAGCAAAAGTCCATTTTAAAGATAGGCTATATATCTGCGTCAGTTTGCGGTCAGAAAATCCTTCTCGCCACCACTTTGGTCTGGAACTGGATTTTTGATGGGAATACTTGAGTATTTTTACTGTAATTACAGGAGTAATAGTTAGGGCTAATAGTAAGGATGCTGCTACAGCCAAAATTACATTTAAGCCGATTGTACCCACAAATTCCCCCGTACTACCTGGTAACAAGGCAATAGGAAGAAAGGAAAGGATGGTAGTAAAACTAGCGGCTACCAAAGGAGGTGTTAAATACTTGACACTTGACTGAATTGCTACTAAAGGCTGGACTCCCGTTTTCAGGCGGTTGTATACTTCATCGGTAACAATAATGGCATTGTCAATCATAATACCCAAGGCCACGATTAATCCCGTAACGGACATTTGATGTAAGGGAACTCCCAACAACCGCATACAGCCAAATACTATTAATACTGCTAGTGGCAATACTATTTGCATGGCTAGAGATAATTCCCAACCCATCATAAATAAGGTGACGGCAAATAATAATACTGCCCCCATTAACAAGCTCCATATCAATTTATGCAAACGTGCTGTCACATATTGATTCTGTTCCAATAGCACCTCCAGCTTCATGTTCTGAGGTAACTGCTGTCGGAATTTCTCCAGCTTTTGATGAGCTTGTTTTGTCCATATATCTATACGTTTCTGGGACTCCACAAATACCGCTACAGTCACTGCTGGATGTCCACTAGCAAAAGCCAATTCGTTGGGCGGTTCCACAATACCTTTTTCTATCTTTGCCAAATCTCCTAAGGGCTGAGATTGAGCGTCACTAGAGCCACAGGTGTTACAACGAATAGGTATTTGACGTAATCGTTTGAGGGAATCTACTTCCCCTTTCACCTCAATTAATAAGTCATTATTATTACCACGTAATTGTCCGGCGGCACTCTTAGAATCACTCTGTTGAATTTGCTGTGATACGTCTGCTGCTGTTAACCCTAATGCTGCTAAATTGGGAGCATTTACAGTTACGCTAATTTCTTCATTAGGAGCGCCAAAAATCTCTACTTTCTCCGTACCATTGAGAGTTCTCAGCTCATCTTGCAGTAACTTAGCTTGGCGCTGGAGAATGGCATAATTGGGAGAATTATCCTGTTCCCAAGTTAAGGCTGCTATTAAAGCGTAAGCTCTGACCTCTACTTGCTCTAAATCTGGTTCAGTGGCTTCTGGAGGTAACTCTGACTTGACTTCTCGCAAGCGATCGCGTACTCTTGACCATACTCCATCTACTTCTGTACTCTTCATGCGATCCAATAAATCAATAGAGATAATGGAGGCTCCTGTTCTGGAAGTGGATTCGTAGGTTTTGATTTCTTCGATTTCGGCAATTTTGTTTTCTATTTTCTCTGTAACTAGTGCCTCTACCCTTTCGGCTGTGGCTCCAGGATAAAATGTCTTTACTAAGGCGGCACGGGAAACTAATTCAGGATCTTCTAGTCGGGGTAAACTCAGGTAGGACGTAATTCCCCAAATAACAATTAAAAAAATTGTCAGAATCAATAATCGGAAATTTTTGTATAAAATTTGAACCATAATTATTTTATTCCCTTGAAGGGTTCAATTAAATATCAACAAAACTTCCTCATCAAAAATCATCTACTGGACGAACCAACTGACCAGTAACGATTCTTTGAATGCCCTCAGTAATAACTCTGTCGCCAGACTTAATGGCTCCCCGCACCAAAACCTGATCGCTCTCTGTGTGTAAAATTTCTACATCTCTTCGTTCCACCAGATATGCTTTGGCTGGGGATCCCTTTTGCTTTGGTTCAGCTAAAACATAACTAGACCACAAACCCTTTTCACCACGGGCTAAGGCATTAATGGGTAACCAGTAGCCTTTGGTAGGTAAATTTTGAGACAATTGTAATCGGGCAATTTGTCCTGGAGCTAGAGATTGTGGTTGTGATGTTTCCACATTGAGTATGACTGTGCGAGTCCTAGTAGTTGGGTTGACTTCGGGCAAAATTGATTTAACTCTGGCTAGGTAAGTTTTTTGTCCAATTACGACCTTTTTGCGACTACCAGGGATAATTTTGGCAATTAACTGTAAGGGAACCCCAATTTCTACTTCTGGTTGGGCATTTTCGACTAAGCGCACCACCGATTGACCCCCATTGACTACAGTTCCCTCATCCAAATGGCGTTTGGCAATTTTTCCGGAAAAGGGAGCTTTAATGGTACTTTTGGCAATGGTAATTTCTATATCGCTGATCTGAGCATCTAATTGTTTAACTACGGCTTGTTGGGCAACTATCTGTTCCTTGCGAGTTCCCACTTGTAATTCTTGTAAATTACTACGGGCAGCAGCTAAACGCCTGGAAAGGGCATTGGCATTGAATGCCACTTCGTCATACCGCTCTCGGGAAATTGCCCCCTCTGTGTATAATTTTTTTCTTCTTTCTCGTCTAATTTCTTCTAGCTTTAACTGTTCCTCTAGGTCTTGAAGCTGGGCGAGAGAAGATGCTATTTTCTCTTTCCTAGGCCCCGCTTTCAGCTCATCCAATACTGCGATCGCTTGGGTCTTTCTTGCCAGTAATTGTTGTCGTTGTGCTTCTAAATTGCTAGTATCAAGTTTAGCTATAGGACTACCAGTAATTACCCGATCACCACGATCAACTTTTAGCCATATTACCCTACCTGACCGCTCAAAACCTAACTCACTAGTACGTACTGATGCTACTTCTCCTGTATATGTTTGTACCACGGAATAGGACTTTACGGTCGCAATTTTTTTGGTTTTTACAGGCAGTATATTGGCAGCAGTTACCTGAGCTGGGGATTTTTGCTGGGGTAAGCGTAATAACCCAATGGCAAAACCAGATACTAGCAGTATGGCAGATGCTGAAGCAAATCCCCACCATCGTAGTTGGGGACGGGGTATTACCTCTGGCAATTTATTGTCGTCTAAAGACAACGGCACATTTTGTTTTCCTGTCAGTTCCTCTTTCATAGCTCCCATCCCCTACCAGATAGCTAAGCAGGCAAAGATATTAAACAATAAGTAGTATGAAACAAGTTGCATACCACTTATTTGATAATATAAATTTTATATATAGCGGATGTCAAGAGGTTAGGATTATGGCATTAGCACATACCGTGATGAGTCTGTTAGCTCACAGAGCTTGCAGTGGTTATGAAATGGCCAAAGAATTTGAAGGTAGTGTGGGTTGTTTTTGGCAAGCAACTCACCAACAGATATACCGAGAGTTAAAAAAGCTAGAAAAGCTAGGTTGGGTGAGTGTGGAAGTGATTCCCCAGGGAAAACCATTGGATAAAAAAGTTTACCATTTAACTGAACTAGGACAGCAAAATTTAATTGAGTGGATTGACCAAGAATGCGATTTGGGAACTATTAAAGAGAATATCTTGGTGAAGATATTTTCTGGACATTTAGTACCTGGAACTGTTTTAATACAGCAGCTAGAAATGCATCGCCGTCAACATATGAAAAAATTAGCAATCTACGAAGATGTAGTCGAACAATTTGTCGATCATCCAGAAAAATTACCACCAGATGAACTGGGTAAATATATGACTTTGCGTCGGGGAATTATTTGCGAACAGGAATGGATTAGGTGGTGTGAAGAGTCTATAGAAATCTTAGCAAAAGCTCATCCGGTCAAACCTTACACGGATCACCCTCGCAGGATTGCTTAGTGGAATCAGAAAGAAGCAGGTAATATTTGAGAGTGAATTTTTTTGGCTCCCATTGATCATAATGTCTAATTTTGCCCATCCCCCGAGAATATTATTTCTATACGGCTCTTTACGAGAACGTTCTTACAGTCGCTTATTAGCAGAAGAAGCAGGGCGAATAATTTCAGCAATGGGTGCTGAAGTCAAGTTTTTCCATCCTCACGACTTACCTTTGCGGGGAAGGGTTGATGATTCCCATCCCAAAGTGCAAGAATTAAGAGAATTGAGTCAGTGGTCAGAAGGTCAAGTTTGGTCTTCACCAGAAATGCATGGTAATATTACGGGCATTCTCAAAAATCAAATTGACTGGATACCTCTAAGTATCGGTGCGGTTAGACCAACCCAAGGAAAAACTTTGGCAGTGATGCAGGTTAGTGGCGGTTCTCAGTCTTTTAATGCTGTTAATACCATGCGGATTTTAGGGCGCTGGATGCGGATGTTTACAATTCCCAATCAGTCTTCAGTAGCAAAAGCCTACCAGGAATTCCATGAAGATGGGACAATGAAAGACTCTTCTTACCGAGATCGAGTTGTGGATGTGATGGAAGAATTATGTAAATTTACGCTTTTATTACGGGATAAGGTAGATTATCTCACTGATCGCTACAGCGAGCGTAAAGAAAAAGGCGTTGCTGATTTGAAATATTAAATGAAACATCAGGTACTTAGGTGATTTCTGAAAATAATTTTACCAATGACAAGGGCGCAAGCCTTGCGCCCCTACGGTAAATTTGTAATTCTCTGGTAATTTTAATTCTGGAAATCTCCTTAAAACTTTTACTCTCTGTACTTGGAGGACGGCGGACACTTTGCTTATGCCGGGGAAACCCACGAAGAGGACAAGGGGCAGGGGGCAGGGAGCAGGGGTAGGCTTTTTACAATTGGGTGTTGGCAAGACTTGGATGACAAGGTAGAAAAGTAGACAAGGGAGGAAAACCGAACCAAAAAAGTACGGTTCCCAACAGTACAAACTGGTTCAAAAGCCTATTTGACCGTTAAACAATCTTCCTCGTCTACCCGTCTTCTAATCTCCCAAGTCTAGCCTTAACCGAAATGTTAAAAACTTACTCTTGTGAGGGGGCAGGGTGCAGGGAAAATTCACAATCCTTCTCCCTTGCAAAGCTGCTCCCTGCTCTCCTGCCTCTTCTAGCTACTCAATGTTGCCATTTCCAGGGAGAGAATCACTACTAAATTGGTGGTGAATCTTTCTTGTTTGGTTACTATCCTGATCACTGGCTTCCATAACACAATCAATCAAGTGATCTGTAAACGGTATGCGTAGATGGAAAGTTCCATCTGGTTTGAGTTTGATGGGGTGATCGCCAATTTTGACAGTTGCACCTGCTTCTGTGGCTCCGTGAATGAGCAATTCTGCATCGGCAACGAACCAAAATTCTTGTTCTGAACGACTGAATACGCGAATTGTTGTGGAACGTGCTAATAATAACCACCGTTCTTCATCCGTAATATAGCCAATTTCTGCCATGTAGTTGCGATCGCTGGTGGGAATTGCGACAAAGCGATCATTTGTGGTTTGGTCACATTCATATTGCTGTACTAACTTAGGAGTTTCATAACTCAAGTCAATATCAGTGACATCATATAACCTTAGGGCTAATTGTTTACCTCCCTGGTGTTGCAATTCCGTTTTTTGAGCTTCAGATATATTCCAGGAGGCATAAGCCCATTTGGGAGTGCGGTTAGTGAGGACAACTGTACTCTCCCCATCCTTAATAGGAGCAGTGGGATATACAGATGTGATATTACCATTTTCTGCCGTAGATTGAGTAGGCCAGAAGGATGCGGCTGCGGTAGCTGCTTTCACACCATTGGTTGATGATTCCCCTTCAAAGGAACTGAAAACCCGAATAATATTAGAACGGGTGAGGGGCTGCCAATCTTGATCATGACCATAACCGATTTCCCCCATATAGTCGCGATCGCTTAGGGGAATTTCCACGAGACAATTATTCTCTGTATGCCCGCATTCGTACTGTTTTACAAGTTTGGGACTTTGATAACTCAAGTCAATGTCGGTAACATCATACAATCGTAGGGTAAGGTGTTCATCTCCCTGTTGACTGCCAATATTCTGATCTGATGGAGAAATTTCCCATTCAGCATAAGCTCTACTTTCACTCTGGGGGGTGAGGAAAAGAGTAGTTTCCTTGGTGGCTGTGTTGCTAGATAGTGGAGAAGGCTCTGCGGCATCCGCGACCTGATCTAAGGTTTCTGAGGATACTTCTTGGGTATCCACAGGATTATTATCTGCTTGTTTTTTGCTAGCAATGGCTGCGGCTCCTGCTACACCAGCAATCCCAGCAGCTATGGCAGCTCCACCAAGACCATTAATTTCTCCTCCTGTGTTTGTATTTTCTGGTGATGGTGGCTCTTGTTGACCATATTGGGATGGATAGGAGGGGTTGACTACAGCTACGGGGGCTTCTAAGTCTACGGATGAATTGTTGGTATTCGCAGAATTATCAACTACGTCACTAGGGGGAGAGGGGATGGTATCAGTTGTCTGAGACTCATCAATCCCGGAACTTGGTGTGACTGGTGGTACAGTACTGCTTTCTTTGATAACGGTTTCTGTTGTTACTTCTTGATTTTTTTTACGCCCGAGAATAAATAGTAAACCACAGGCACCCAAAATTCCCAATAGTAATTGCCACCACCAGCTCAGACCTTCGTCAGTACTTGTAATTGTATTAGTACTGTTACTTGCTGCACCAGGTGCCAATGTTTGACGGTCAGCACTTTCCCCTGTGCTATCACTGACTGCCTTGGTATCATTGGTGTTAGAATTACTGCTATTCCCATCATTATTTGTACTGGTGGTGAAACTAGATGCAGTAGGTTTTTTAGTACTTTCTGCTGAAGATTGAGTAGTAGAGGAACTCTCATCATCAGTGGGGTCTTGAGTTGATACCTTTTGAGCGATCGCATCAGCTTGTTTGGCGATCGCCTCTTTGACACTATCCTGTCCCGGCTTATTGCTGGTAAATCCCAGAAAATTACTAACTGCGGCACTGGGATTTTTTTTATAAATATATACTGAAGGTAGGGAAAAAGGATACTTGGGATTATCTGGCTTGGTTTTATGTAGAGCTAAAGTTCGCACACCTTGTAAATTGGATAATTGACTCACCAGTACATAGCTAATGCCGTTTTTCCCTAGTTGAGACACAATCTCTGCTGTATCATCTGCCGATATTTGGGTCGCATTGGAGCCTGTGGTAAATTTACCTTTCTTAAAGACTGGATAATTACGGAAGGCTTGGCGAATTTCGCTACTGTTGGGGCGGTCTATTAACTTAATTTTACCCGGAGAACCACCTAGCTCTGACCAATTTGTCATCTGTCCCCGGAAAATACGGGCAAATTCCTTAATGGTCAAGCTGCCCTTAAAAGGATTTTCTTGCCCTACAACAATGGCAATTTTGTCCCGATGCACCAGCAGTTGTTCTAAACCTTTAGCTTTTTCCTCTGGTGTGAGTTCCTGGTTAACTGCTGCAATGTCTGCTTTCCCATCCAATACAGAGTTTAATGCATCTTCCGTATTACTAGTAGCTATTTCTACCTCAGTTCCAGAGAATTGTTTTTCAAACTTGGACTTCAAGGTTTCGTTAATTACAGCCATTCCCTTGGAACTGTTAATCTTGACGGTGGTGCCACTGGGAATATTTTGTGGTAATTCAAAAGTCGGATTCTCATTGGATGATTCTGCCCGTGTCGCATTTGACACGATGAGAGTTGTAGCTATGGGAGTGCTAGCTAATACCAACAATAATGCCAGATTAACAATTTGATTATCTTTGTTTTCTTTTTGCCACATATGCTTTGTGAGTTTTTAAACTAGCATCAACAAAAAGTTTATCAGTACTATTTGTTGCCTGCGTTTACATTAAGACGGGCTAATTATACATCTGTGTTATCTATTTGCTAAGTCGTTGGTAATACTTGTGATCTGAGGCAACTACTTTTATCAATTTATCTTGCCAGCTCTGTATCGGCTCTAGAAGTTGATTTTTTGTAATTATTAGCGGGCAGGTCCAAAGCTTGAAAATCTAGTTCAAGTTTAAGTATGGATTTTTGGGCACCGATTGTTTTTAAGCTTCCTTGGTCTAAAGACACGGAAATTTCTGAAGAGTCCACAATCGAACTTTCTTAGTATTGTAGTGGACTGACACCCAACACCACTAAAGCTTTGTTGGGTTGAGCGATAGGGAAACCCAACCTAGATTTTTAGGCGTGTCAGCCCAGTAGGGTGTATTAGAACGGAGCTCGTAACGCACTTTTATCAAGGGTTTAGTGCCTTGGCCCATGCTTCACACACCCTACATATCTGTTCACAAATCAAACCGGATTAATCTTTGAGTTTTTTTTGCAAGTCCTTCAC
>JAAUYH010067449.1_pt1 | contig 10545 bp, 10 predicted proteins | sample 7278061 | NCBI WGS metagenome assembly JAAUYH01 (sample SAMN14350203, study PRJNA611818) | marine sediment metagenome | isolation source: surface marine sediment (0.6m) | place: French Polynesia: Moorea | collected 2018-08 | reverse complement strand
CTGGAGTTGAATATCGAATTATCGAATTTTAGATAGATCTGCTTTGATAAGTAGTCGGACATAAATAAACCGCGCTGTATTAAGAACTGTAAAATTGCTGAATCCCTTACTGTTCCCTGTTCCCTGTTCCCTCTTTTCTGCGATCGATTATAGTTTTGTCCGACTACTTATATGTAAATAAAGCATAATTGTCATTCCTTAAAAGCATTAGCATTAAACTAAAATTAAAGAAAACAACTTATTATTGAAAAATAAAAAGCCTCATTCAATTTTTAGTTGTCCGATTTAAATTAGGAAGCTTCGCTAATCAAAATGCAATTGTCAGTTAATCGATCCATCGGAGTGTTAACTCTAGATAAAGTAATCGATCGCAATCCGGTAACAGTTTCAGGAAATGTATTAGTAACAGATGCTATTGCTTTAATGTCCGGGATATCAGAGCCAAATGCTGCTTCGACAGACAAAAACGCTCCTTCTGCTGCTTGTTGCTGTGCTGAATTTGGCAAAAAAAGTAGCTATGTCATTATTACAGAAAACACCAAAATAGTCGGCATTTTTACAGAAAAGGATGTTGTCAAACTAATTGCTTCGGGAATAGATTTCTCTAATCACAAGATTGCTGAAGTAATGTCAAAGAATATCGTTACCTTGCAACAATACCACGAGCGAGACGTTTCGATCGCTCTCAAATTAATGCAAGAATACAATATACGTCATCTTCCTGTTGTAGTCAGTGACGGTCAATTAATCGGTATCGTAACTTATGACAATATTCGCTCTCAAATAACCCCGGGTTGTTTGTTAAAAATGCGGAAAGTATCGGATATAGTCGAAACTCAAGTATTGCAGTCAGAGGGTAATGTTTCTCTAGTCGATCTAGCTATATTAATGAGGGAACATCAAGATACTTGTACGGTAATAATTGAAAAAAAACAAGTAGGGGATGAAAATTCTTTTTTGAACGTTCCGATCGGCATTGTTACTGCAAGAGATTTAGTTAAATTTCAAGCCAAAAAATTAGACTTAGTCAAGACAAAAGCAAAAGATGTCATGAGTCAACCTTTATTTCCAGTCAATTTAAAGGATTCTTTATGGCAAACTCATCAATTTATGTTGTCTAAAAAAGTTCGCCGACTGGTAGTATTAGGAAAAAATGGCGAGTTAGCTGGAATCATTAACCAAAGTAGTATTTTGCAAGTTTTCGATCCAGTAGAAATGTCTCGACTGATAACTGTTTTACAACATCAAGTTACAATGCGTTCTCGAGAATTAGAGCAAACCAATCATCAAATTGAAGAAACTAATAAAAAATTACAAAAAATTGAAAGAAAAAGACAAAGAGATCTTCAGCGATCGCAAGATTTAGAAGCTATTATTAACAGTATTTCTTTAAAATTCGATCGAATTCACACCTCAATTCTCGAAACTGTGACCAAACTCGAATCAGAATTGACCGACTCAGATCCACAAACTAAGCAATTATTAGAAAATTTAGAATCTAATTCAAAACGAGGGCTTAAACTAATACGAGATATTTCTGCTTACAGTAACGATCTCTCCGCTTGACAATAAAATATTCATCGTTTGCGATCGCTTAACTAAAATAAAGATCTAACCAGCGATCGAATTCTTCAGTAAAACGATCTTCAATAATTGCTTGTCTGATTTTTCTAGTAAAGCCAATTAGTTCGGCAATATTATGCAGTGAAAGTAAAATATAACCGAGCATTTCTTTAGATTTAATTAAATGATTGAGATAAGCGCGACTAAAATTTTGACAAGTATAACAATCGCAATCAGGATCTAAAGGTAATTTATCTTCCTTAAAACGAGCATTTTTGAGATTTAATCGCTCTCCTGCTACCATTGCAGTACCGTGTCTTCCCAAACGGGTTGGAATTACGCAATCAAATAAATCTACTCCCGAGGCGATCGCCACGGCCATTTCGCGATAAGTACCCACTCCCATTAAATAACGAGGTTTATTAGCTGGTAATAAAGGTGCAGTCGATCGCACGATTTGATTAATTAATTTTGGATCTTCCCCGACGCTTACCCCTCCGATCGCATAGCCAGGTAAGTCTAACTCTATCAGCGATCGCGCCGCAGTCGATCGCAACTCTGGATATATTCCCCCTTGAACGATACCAAATAAAGCTTGATCTTGAGGTCTTTGATGGGCTTCAATACATCTAACCAGCCAGCGATAAGTTCTTTCTGTCGCCAGGGTAACTTCTTCTTTAGTAGCATTAGCGGGGGGACATTCATCAAATGCCATAATTACATCAGCACCGAGAGCATTTTGAATCTGAATTGATTTTTCTGGAGTAATTTCAATAATATCCCCATCTCGAGGCGAGCGAAAAGTAACCCCGCGATCGCTAATTTGACGCAATTCGCTGAGACTGAAGACCTGAAAGCCGCCGGAATCTGTTAAAATCGGCCCATCCCATGCCATAAACTTGTGGAGACCGCCCAAATCAGATACTATTTTTTCTCCTGGCTGTAAGTGAAGGTGATAGGTATTAGCCAAAATCATCTGCGATCGCGCTTCTTTTAATTGTTTGGGAGTAATACCTTTGACTGTTCCTAAAGTCCCTACTGGCATAAATTTAGGAGTTTCGACAATTCCGTGAGGGGTATGAAAGACTCCCGCTCGAGCTTTCGTTTTACTGCAAGATGCTTGGCTGACAAATGAAAATACCACTTAAAATAATTGCCAAAAAATATAATTAACAAACACTTGATTATATCAGAGAAAATAAAGCATCAGGAGACAAAATATATAATTGGTTCTACCAATTAAAAATAAATTGACTAGTTTTCAACTTAAAACCTATTACCTTCTACCTATTGCCTCTTGCCTATTCCCTGTTGCCTGTTGCCTATTAACTATTGCCTATTGGCTCTTGCCTTACTCCGAAGCAGCTTTAATAAATTCCCATCATTTCCCGGCCAATTTCAGTAAATAATAAAATAAGAACTATTGACCAGAGTATGACTTTCCAATAACGGGAGACGCGATTTATATTTTTCATCCCGAACAGTTTTTTACTTTTTTTCTTTTTTGTTTTTACCAACATTAACATTAGATTTTTCATATTTTTCACCTCTAACTAAGTTCTAGATTCTGTTATTAAAATTGTACTCGCCCATTCTCCTTTTTCGTTGTAACATCTTTTCAGTCTTTGCATCGAGTTTTTCGCAAACAACCAACCCGCTTCAAATTCAAAAGCTCGACCCAATTTAATCGGGTTTGGAAAACTAGCCCAAGCACCATCTTGAAGTAATAAGATTTGTTCGCTTGCAAAATCTATTATTGAACCTAAAATATTACCTGTTTTAATATCTTTTTTTTCGTCAATAATTGTAGTTTTAATTATTTTATTTTCAGTTCGTTCTAATTGAGTTTTAATCTCGTAACTATTAACATTTAATCTTCGATCTATTGCGATCGCATTTCCTTGCCAAGTTCCTAATAAATCTTCTATTTGTAGTTGTTTTTTTTCTGGTTTAAATTCATAATTTCCTTCGCGAATTAAGGTAATATATTCTAAATTACCATTCCAATTATATTTTTGAACCTGACGCGATCGTGCTTTGCAGGCCGCTTCCAGCGATCGCTTATTTTCATCTAACAGTCCGAATTCAATTGTGGGAGTAGAACTAGGATAAATTTGGATGATTCCCCGACAAAAAGATCCATTATCGCAAAAAAATAAATCTGGTGGTAAAGGTGGTTGAAATTCTTGAATTAAACTTTTAGGAATTGGTGCTTGATTTGGATCTGCTTGAGGATAAAAACGGCGTAAATCGATCCGAGCTTTACTATTATTATTAAACGCTTCTAGAGATAAAATGCTGGGAACGTCTGAGATTTCTATTCCTTGATTAGAAAACTTAGTAAAAGATCCGTGCCATTCTCCTTTATTTTTAAGAAAATTTTCCCATTGTTGATCCATATTAAAATTGAGAGATGTTATTTTTACTATTTACATTCAAACATTGCCACGCCCGGATCGCTCTTTAATAATTCTGCTAATTTTGATTTCGTTTCGGTTTTTTTGCCAACGTAAATATCTATAAATAAACAGATGATTTCTGATAGTAAATCGCGGATTTCAGCTTGCGATCGCGTTGCTGGTAAATCTAGACCAGTTTGAGTAGTAGTATCGCTAGGATCGGCAATAGAAAAGTGATTTGCTCCTGCTAAAATCGCTAAATAACTGTCATTTCTTTGGCTAGAAATACCCTCTTGAAAAGTTCGTATTAGAGGAACAGTTGCATTTCCTGGTACGATACCGTATGTTTCGCTCATAAAAACCATCGCCCCATCTTCAGTTCCTCCCATCACTAAAGTTGGTAACCTAGAAGGTAATGGTAGAATAGTCCCTGGTTCATATCCTAGCTGTGCCATACCTCCTGAAGAACTGCCATAGGAAAAAGATGCCACTATTTGAGGAAAAAACTCGGGATTGGCATTTTCTAATGCTAATCTACCCCCAGCAGAATGACCGCCTAAAACAATCTGATTTAAATTTAGCATTCCAGCCAAGACTCCTTCCGATTGAAGTAAATCTAACTCGGCTAATATTAAAGGTAAAGCTGAAGAACTAGGATATTTGCCATAAAGATCTGGTTTCCAAGTATTTAAATCAATACCTGGAGTTAAAGCAATATTGTTAGGTAAAGTTTCGCTTATCCAATCAAACAATACGACGATCGTTCCCCTTTCAACTAATTTTAAAGCTAACCATTGATAGCAAAGAGCAGGACAATTCCAGCCATTTAATAATATTACGATTGGATAGGGTGCATTTTCTGGATCGATCGGATCTGGATTTAGATCTGTCTTGTTTCTATTTGGATCTATTTTGGTGGGATAAAGTATTTTGATATGAATTGTATCGTAAGGAGGTTTGGCTGTTTCTACTTTAGCAGCTCGCCATAAAGCTTTAACTAAGATCGTGCTTTTTTCTGCTTTCATAGCTGTTAATTCCATATTTAAACTAAAAAAGGTTTTTTAAATATATTTTCTCCCAAATAATCAGCACATTTTAAAGTAGTAATAATTTTCTTCCGCTCCGATCGCTCTAATCTGTCGCCCCCTAATTCTCTACTTACCTCGTTACTCGTTACTTTTTTGTTTAATATTTGCCGATGTTTGACCGAAAAGAATCTTTTTGCTCTCTTCAGTAACCACAGATCCAGAAGAAACTTCTTGACCTTTTTCGTAAGCTTTAATTACTGCTTTTCTATTTTTAATAGTTTCAAACCAGCGTTTTAAATTGGAAAAATCATCGAGATTTTGGGATTGTTTTTGATGAGAAACTATCCAAGGATAACTGGCCATATCGGCGATCGAATATTCCCCAGCAATATATTCAAAATTAGCTAACTGGCGATCTAATACGCCATAAAGTCGATTAGTTTCGTTAACGTATCGAGCGATCGCATAGGGAATCTTTTCTGGAGCATACTGAGAGAAATGATGATTTTGTCCGGCCATCGGCCCCAAACCACCTACTTGCCAAAATAACCACTCAATAACTGTTTTACGAGTTCTTAAATCCCTAGGCAAAAATTTACCAGTTTTCTCGGCTAAATACAATAAAATAGCACCAGATTCAAAAATAGAAATGCTTTCACCTCCATCATCGGGTGCAGTATCGATAATTGCTGGCATTCTATTATTAGGAGATATTTTTAAGAAATCGGGTTTAAACTGATCTCCAGCACCGATATTAACCGGAACGATGCGATAATCTAATCCTGCTTCTTCTAAAAAAATAGTTATTTTGTGACCGTTTGGCGTGGGCCAGTAATATAACTCAATCATGATAGTTCTCATCGAGCTAACACAATCACTATATCAGTCACAAGTCACCGGGAAAACCAAGTATTAATTATTTCAAATACTTTTCAAAAAAGCCTAACGTATTACCTATTTCGAGAACTTGATTTTTGCGAGAAGAAGAGCCGTGACCTTCGTCGGGAAATATAATTAATTGAGATTGGATGTTGCGATCTTCGAGTGCTTTTTGAATTTGAACCGCTTCTCCAACCGGTACGCGAGGATCGTTAGCACCTTGGATAATCAATAAAGGATCTTGAATGCGATCGATGTAATTAATTGGCGAAAGTTTTTCTAATGCTTGGCGATCGCGTTGGGGATCTCCGTATTCTAAAATTCTAACTTGACGGCGATAGGAAGCAGTATTTTCTAAAAAAGTAATTAAATTACTAATTCCCACTAGAGAGACTCCAGCATCGTAACTACCAGCAAATTTGGTCATCGCAACTAGGGTAGCATAGCCGCCATAACTCCAACCCATAACGCCTATTTTCGGCTCTTTACCGTTTTCGCGCCAAGTCCTGCGGATATAATTAGCAGCATCGGGTATGTCACTAATTACATGTAATCTTTTTGGGCCGTTATCCGCATTTACCCATGTTTTACCATAACCGGAACTGCCGCGAACATTTGGTTCGACGTAATGAAAGCCATTTTCGGTAAATAATTGAGCTAAAAGACTAAAACGAGCTACTGATTGAGATTCGGGGCCGCCGTGAAAGTGTACAATTACGGGGCAAGGATCTTGACAATTTTGCGATCGCCAGACGAACATCGGTATTTGCGTTTTACCGTCTCTGGTAGGATAGTATTCTAATTCTGGAGCGACGAAGCGATCTGTCTCCATTTCTGGGATACTGGGAAGAGTTAATTGGGTCAAACGGTTTCTTTTCGAGTCGTAGAGATATCTTTTGGTTGGTGCTTTGCCATCATTTACCGATATACTCATGTAGCGACCGTCCCGAGTCATTGAATTTAACCAAACTTGGACTGAGTCTTTAAATTGGGGTAATCTTAACTGGCGATAATTTCTTGCATCTAATGCCTTGATTTGCCCGTAGCCTTTATTATTAATTGAATAGATTATTTTTTTACGCTGGCGATCGATCCGAAAACTTTCTATTTCTTGGGATAAGTCGGGAGTAATTGGATTAAATTTACCATCAATATAACTGTACAAGCGAGAAAATTCGCCTAGTTCTGGGGTTAAAACGATTAATTCGCCTTCTTTTGCCCCGTATTCAGCAGAATAGTCTTTATTTTCCCCTATCCCTAATAGTGGAGTAAATTCTTTTGTTTTTGCATCGAATTCGTAGTATTCTCTAGCAAAATTACCGATTTGGTTGACTACTAAAAATTTACCATTACCGCGACTGTCGCTAATAAACCATCTTCCTTGGCGATCGAAGACTAGTTCTTTTTTTCCGGTAACTACATCGTAGCGATAGTTACTATAAGAATCGGGACGAATATCGTTAGCAGCATAATAGATACTTTTACCATCATCGCTAACGTGAAGGGCAAAAGTTTGCACTTTATCTTTATGTTGAATTTCTTTTAAAGGCCCTCCTTCGATATCTTGAAGATATAAACCTGGATTTTCTTGTCCTTTGCGATCGCGGGAAACTATTATATAGTCATTTTCTGGACTAATACCGACAACTCTAGTCCGATCTTGTCCTCCTGTCATTTGCACGGGGAAAGACTTCGGCCCGTCGATGCTCCATATTTGAGTTACTCCGGTGATATTCCAATTAAAGTATAATTTTGTTCCGTCGGGACTCAATACTCCACTTCCGGGAGATCTAATATCTAAAATAGATTCTACTGATGCGGCTACTTGTTCCGGTACTTGTGTGGGAGGATATCTTTTAATATCTGCTTCGGTGACACTATCTTGTCCCAAACCTCGATAATTTTGTTGCGCTTTTGCAGTTGGACTTAAACATAAAGCGAAGATTAAAGTGCCAGACAAGACAGCGTTTTTCAGTAATTTTCCCATCGATCGCACCGAATTTTATCTCAGGTTTCTAGAATACCAGTTTTAAGTAGCATTTTTTCAACATTGAGAGAATTTTTTTTACTCCAGTATCAATTTTCGATCGCAGAATTAATCTTTATCAATAATTGGATTTTGAGATTAATATTAATGTACTTCATCGAATTGTTTTTCGATCGCCATTCTATTTTCGGCCCCTTTGAGAAAGTAACCAGTCATCATTGCACTAGCTAAAAGTTGTCCTAAACTTTCGCGATCTGTAGTAATAGCTACTTTAAACTGCTGAGGTGGTAAAGTACCTAACATTTGCGTAACATTGTTTTGAATGATTTGTAAAACTTCTCGATCTGGTTTAGCGAGTTGAGTTACAGTTTCTGGAGATAAAGATTGGAGATATTGTTCTAAATTATTACCTCGATCTGCGTCTGTGAAAAATTCTGAGAGATCGTTGCGATCGGTATTTTGAAAATCGTTCATATTTATTACCGAATAAATTTGTGCTTTACTTACTTCTTAAGATAAATCTTTTTTATTAAGCTAGTATGAGTAGAGCCGAACCAAAATATGGGGTAATTGTTCGACCCAGAGTAAATAACTAATAAAATTAAGATAATCTTTTCAAAAAAATCATTATGAAAGAGTATGCTTTATTAAATTCTACTTGCTGTCAAAGAGTAAGTGACGCTGAAATCGTTCCCATACTTAATAATTGTTCTCCTGTTAATTTTTTATTAGTTTTAGTTTTGCCCCAATTAGGGGATTTCGATAGCCTAGAATATGCTTGGTGGTTACAAAAAGAGGCTGAACTACTTGCGAAAAAGCAGATAACGGTACGAGCTGTTGGCATTGGCGATCGCGCTTCTGGAGAGCGTTTTTGTGATTATACTGGATTCGATCGCGCTGCTCTTTTTGTCGATCCTGATGCTAAATTACACCAAAAGTTAAATCTTTATTCAGGTCTAGATCTTAAGTTTCCTGGTTTCTCTAAAGGGCAAAATGCTTGGTTAAATTTAATCTTAATGTGTGCGGGAATTGGCAGTCCGGGAACTTTAAAAGAAGTGTTTCGCGGTTACCTAGGCGATCGCTCCGCACCTCAATTAATTGAAGATAAAGAAACGGTTCAAGCACCACCTTTACCGGCGATCGAGGGTTCGCTTTTTAATAAAGCTGGTGGAAACGGATTTCAAAGACCTTTTGAACTGGCAACTTTGCGGTTAAGAAATATGGGCGAAGTTCTCAGTAATTGGAATATTTACGTTCCTAACCCAGCCTATTTAACTCAAAGAGGAGCAACTTTTTTATTCGATTCTACCGGAGAATTAATTTACCAACATCGCGATCGGAATATCCTTGGTTTTGCTAAAAATATGAGTCGTCCTCTAGAATTTTTACAAGATATTCCGCAAACTAAACAAGCTAGTTTTAGTAATGATTAGGGACTAGGTAGGAGGTCAGGGGTTTTAAGTATAAAATTTTTACTTGCTACTTGCTACTTGCTACTTTGTATCTTTGCCCCAAATAGCTAAACCCCCTCCTCTACCTCTAGCTGCAATACAATCATCTGTAACTAAAAAGTAAACAAAAAATACTTCTAAATCTTTCAAAGCAGTTTGATAAAATCGCTCTTCGCTCTTTTTACCTTCACGAATGTAGCCGGAATATAATTTTAAACCGAATATACTGACTGTCATTCTTGTAAAATCAAAAGCAAGAATATTCGTATTTGGAATTAATTTAATCGGGCCGCTGACGCATAATTTTAAAGGGCCGAACTCAACTAAATTATCTACTTTCCCAGCTTCAAATTCTTCAGATTTTTGATAAGTAATTGTAATTTTGACCCAGTTAGGAACGTATTTACCCGCTCCTAACACTGTACCTGCTTTAGCACGAGTTTTTTTAGTTCCAGTAATAAAACACAAACGCCAAGATCCGAACAGGCGATCGATGCTGTATTTGTCTTTATTCTTTTTAGAACTTTTTTCTGCTGCTAAGAGTGCTTCTACTACCGACTCGGGAGATGGTTTTGCTCCTTCTTGAGTGACAACTGCTTTAGCTGCTTCAGAAATTGGAGAGATATTTAAACTGTCAAGCATAATTGATAAATCTTATTTTTTTAGATCGTACCAACTATTTAAAGCTAACTTATGAATTTCTTGCCAGGGTAAATTAGATTTTCTGGCGATTTTGGCACAATCTTCGTATTCTGGCTGTACGTTAATAATCTTGTCACCCTTAGTAGCTATTTTGATTTTTATCGGGCCGTATTCCGTACTTACTTCTTGTATTTCTCGTTTTAAAATCGATCGCTGTTGAGAAAAACGACGAATCCCCAAAGTAGTAGTTTCTTTAAAAATGACTGTTTCGCATTCGTTAACTCGATCGGGAGGACAAATAACCGTAAGTAAAATACCCGATCGCGACTTTTTCATGCCGATCGCTGCGGTAAATACATCTAACGCACCGACTTGAAATAATTCTTCACAAGTATAGGCGATCGCCTGGGGTGTGAGATCGTCTATTTGGGTTTCAAGGACAGTAATTGTTTCTAAAATAGTATCGGTATTTTCTGTTTCTGTTTTTACTTCACCGAGCCACAATCTGAGTATATTAGGGATCGCTAAATTTCTACTCCCAGCACCTAAACCGATGCGATCGAGTTTCATGGTTGGGGGTTGTCCGAAACTAGTAG
>JAAUYH010036759.1_pt1 | contig 10546 bp, 8 predicted proteins | sample 7278061 | NCBI WGS metagenome assembly JAAUYH01 (sample SAMN14350203, study PRJNA611818) | marine sediment metagenome | isolation source: surface marine sediment (0.6m) | place: French Polynesia: Moorea | collected 2018-08 | reverse complement strand
GCGAGCGCGGCCGTGCCATCGACGAGCTGCGGCGCATGGACGACCGCCTGCTTCTCGATATTGGCCTCGACCGCGGCATGCTCGCGAAGTTCGCCGACGACTTGGTGGCGCGGGGCGACGTCCGTCCGGCGCGCCGCGCCACCAAGTCGTCGGCGAACTTCGCGACCATGCCGCGGTCGAGGCCAATATCGAGAAGCAGGCGGTCGTCCATGCGCCGCAGCTCGTCGATGGCACGGCCGCGCGCGCGCCCCTGCGTGAGCCAGCGGGCCAGGCGCTCGGCGAGCGCGGCGATTCCGGTCGCCTCGCCCAGAGCCCGCAGGCCGTCGCGCAAGAGCCGACCCAGGATCTCGGCGCGCAGATCGCGCGCCAACACCAGAAGCTCATGGGTATCCGTCCGCTCGCGCTCGATGTTTCGCTGTGCACGCTGGATCAGGGCGATTTCCTGTTCCGTCAGGCGTGTCATGTCGTGATTCCTTCATCAGAGCTTTTTGATCCAAAACGGGGCCGATCCGACACGCCGAAAAGCGCCGGAAAAGCCCCGTCCAAGTGATCTAAGTGACGGAAACAAACAGGAAGAGCGGTCTTTTTGCACCGCAGCATTGCGCCTCGGGCATGGCTCCGGGCGCCATCCTTGCAAACGCACGGGCGGCAACGGACAATGCCGCCATGAGCGATCCAGCGGCATCGAATCGCGGCCCGCACGACCTGGGCGGCCTGCCCGGCGGGCCGATCGACCGGGCCGAGCACGAGCTCGCGTTCTGGGAGTTCCGGGTCGACGCCATGGTGCGCCTGCTGTTCAAGTGCGGCGTCCTGAACGACTTCGCCGAGCTGCGCCGGGCGATCGAGACCATGGGCCCGGAGGCCTACGACGAGCTCAGCTACTACGAGCGCTGGGCCGGCGCCGTCGCCACCCTGCTGGTCGAGAAGGGCGTCGTGAGCCAGGACGAGATCGACGGGCGCATGGCCGAGCTCAAGGCCCGCCTGGAGGCGGCCTCATGAGCGCGCGCTTTGCCCTCGGCGCGCGGGTGCGCATCGCCGACCGCGACCCGCCCGTGCACAACCGCACCCCGACCTATCTGCGCGGCCACATCGGCGAGGTGATCCGCCTGTGCGGCGCTTGGGGCCAGCCGGAGCTGCTGGCTTATGGCGGCGACGGTAAGCCCGACCAAACGCTCTACCGCGTCCGGATCCGCCAGAGCGATCTCTGGCCCGATTACGTCGGCGCCGCCGGCGACCACCTGGAAGTCGAGATCTTCGAGCATTGGCTGGAGCCCGCCTGAGTATGCCGCAGGACACACAGCAACATGGCCACTCCCACGCGCCGCACCCCTTTCAGCCGGACGATCCGGAGCCGAAGTCGGACCATGAGCTCCTCGGCGTCGCGCTGCGCGAGCTGCTGATCGAGAAGGGCCTGTTCACGGCCGACGACGAGCGCCGGACGATCGAGCGGCTGCAAGCGGCCTCGCCGGCGACCGGCGCGCGCATCGTCGCCCACGCCTGGGCCGATCCCGAGTTCAAGGCGCGGCTCGTGGCCGAGCCGAACGCCGCCATCGAGGAGATGGGCATCGACTGCCCGCATCCCATGATCGTGGTCGAGAACACGCCCGAGGTGCACAACGTCATCGTCTGCACGCTCTGCTCCTGCTATCCGCGCATGCTGCTGGGGCCGCAGCCGGCCTGGTACAAGAGCGGCAACTACCGGGCCCGCGTGGTGCACGAGCCGCGCGCCGTCTTGCGCGAGTTCGGCACCCGTCTGCCCGACGACGTCGAGCTCAGGGTCCACGACTCGACGGCGGAGATGCGCTACATGGTGCTGCCCCGGCGCCCGGCCGGCACCGAGGGCTGGAGCGAGGCGCAACTCGCCGCGCTGGTCACGCGCGATTCGCTGATCGGCGTCTGCGAGGCGACTCGGCCGTAGGACCTACTGGGGCGCGAGAGTTACCCCAAAAGCGATCTCGGTTATGCCTTTTGGCCTGTCCCTGGACCGAGAATCCAAAGCTTCACTGCGCTACAAGCCTCGGTCGTTAAGAAACTAGCAACGACCACCGCGCATTGTATCCCCACCTATGAGTCCCGTTCCGTTGTGAGCGTCAATGAGCAGCCGTTGCCCTTGGCGACTGGTCTTCGTCACCTGTTGTGCGATTCTGGCGGTCGCGGCCTGCCTGCATGGCGGCGCCGCGATGAAGGCGCAAGCCGACGCCCAGTGGCAGCAGCGGGCGCGCTGGGACGCCGCGCGCGTCAGTGAAGCGATTCGCTCCTCCTTGGCCCAATACCTCGCCAGTCTGCGTTCCTTCTCGGCCCTCTTCCACGGCTCGACCTTGGTGACCAGCGAAGACTTCGAGGCGGCGGCGCTGGCGGCCCAGGGCTGGGACGTCGAGCTGCCGTTCGAGACCATCGCCTACTCGGAGCGCGCGACGCGCGACCGCCGCGCCGAGTTGGAAAACGAACTCGGCGGGGCCTTCACGGCGGTCGGGCGCGACGGCGAGGTGGCGCCCGAGCGGTACGAGAGCTTCGTCGTCACAATGATGTCCGAAATCGACGGTCCATTTGGCGTCCGTGACGACCTGATGACCAAGGACGAGATGCGCGCCGTCGTCGCCACCGCCTATCGGACGCCGGACGAGGTGGTCGTCGGTCCGGCTTTCGTTTCGGAGCACGGGCACCGCGACGTCCTGATCGGTTTTTCCGCGCCGAACGGCGACGCGGAAGGCGTCTTGGTCGCCTCGCTCAACCTCAGCGAATTGATCGACACAATCCTGGCGACTCACGCACCCGACGGCCTGGAGCTGCGCATCGCGGAACGCGACAACGAGGCGCGGGCGTCTTCATTGATCATTCCGGTGATCGGCGACTTGGAACCGCCGAGCGGGGTGCACGAGACCACCACCATCAGGATGACCCACGGACAAGCGCGCTGGGAGCTCTACTGGGACCTTATGCCGTCATACGACGGCGGCCCGGACTACGCCGAGGCGCGGGCGCTTGAGATCGGCGGCAGCCTGCTCGCCATCCTGCTTGCCGGCATCATCGGCCTGTTCGTGCTGCAAAACGCGCGCGTCACGCGTCTGGTCGAACAGCGCACCTCGGAGCTGGCCCGCAGCAAGTCGAGCAAGGATCGGCTCGTGGATACGGTCGAAGGCATCGTCTGGGAGGCCGATCCCGAGACCTTCAGGTTCATTTTCGTCAGCCGGCAGGCCGAAGCCCTGCTCGGCTTTCCGGCCGAGCGTTGGACCTCTGACCCGGACTTCTGGCCGAACCACATCCATCCCGAGGATCGCGATTGGGCGGTCAGGTTCTGCACCGAAGCGACCGCGCGGAAGGAATCCCACGAGTTCGAGTACCGCATGATCGCCGCCGACGGCACGGTGAAATGGATCCGCGACATCGTCAGCGTGGCCGAGGATCAAGGCGCGACGCGGTTGCAGGGCATCATGGTCGACGTGACGCAGCAGAAGGAGATCGAGATCAAGCTGCGCCAGGCCAAGGAACAGGCCGAGTCGGCGAACCGCGCGAAGTCGGAGTTCCTGGCGAACATGAGCCACGAGCTGCGCACCCCCTTGAACGCCATCATCGGTTTTTCCGAGCTGATCGAGCTCGGCAGCAGGGGAGAGGCGGGCGACCTCCGGCACAGCGAGTACGCCCGCGACATCCGCGAGTCCGGCCATCACCTGCTGGACGTCATCAACGACATCCTGGATCTCTCGAAGATCGAGTTCGGCACCGAGGAGCTGGACGAAGAGGAAATCGAGGTCGCTCAGGTGATCGGCACCGCCTTGACCTTGGTGAAGGGCCGCGCCGAGCGCGGCGAGGTCCGCTTGAGCCTGGACCTGCCGGACGACCTGCCCGCGCTGCGTGCCGACAAGCGCAAGTTCAAGCAGATCCTCGTCAACCTGCTGTCCAACGCGATCAAGTTCACGCCGACCGGCGGCGAGGTCACGCTCGGCGCCTCGTGCCGTCCCGACAGCGGCTGGATCTTCCAGGTTATCGATACCGGCATCGGCATCGCGCCGGCGGACATCCCGAAGGCCATGGCGCCCTTCGAGCAGGTCGACGGCGAGCTCGCCCGCAAGTACGAGGGCACGGGACTCGGCCTGCCCCTGACCAAGGCCCTGGTCGAGATCCACGGCGGCACGCTCGACTTGCAGAGCCAAGTCGGCGAGGGCACCACGGTCTCGGTGCGTTTGCCGGCGGCGCGCATCGTGGCGCGCGAGGGCGCGCCGCCCCTTGCCCTGGTCGACCGGGAGGCCAGCTGAGGCCGGTCCCACATTCGGCGCCCTTGCCAGCGCTATTCGCCGACCTTAGCTTCGCGCTGCACCCGGGCCTCGAAGGAACCCCATCGTGACATCCAGGGCCGACGGCTACCTAGGCGACGAAGCTCTCGAGGCCCTGTTGCGGCAGGACCGGAGCCGCTACGACGCCGCCGGCGTGCGCGAGCTGCTGGCCGGCGTCTTGGCCGCCCCCGAAGGCGCCGATCCGGAGGCCTGGCTGTGTCTGGTCGCGGATGCGCCCTCTGACGCGCTGAGAGTCCAGCTGCGCGCGCTCAAGGCCGAGCTCGCCGACGCCGCCGCGGCGCCTCCGCAAGCGGCCGATCGTGCCGCACGGCTCAAGAGCCTGCGGGCGGAGCTGAAGCGGCGCGGGCTGGCCGGCTTCGTCGTGCCGCGCAGCGACGAGCATCAGGGCGAGTACGTGCCGGCGCGCGCCGAGCGGCTGGCCTGGCTCACCGGTTTCACCGGGTCGGCCGGCACCGCCGTGGTGCTCGCCGACAAGGCGGCGATCTTCGTCGACGGCCGCTACACCTTGCAGGTCGAGGCCGAGGTCGACCGCGCCCTTTTCGAGCCGAAGTCGCTGACCGACTCGCCGCCGGACGATTGGATCGCCGAGCAGCTGCCCGAAGGCGCGCAACTCGGCTACGATCCCTGGCTGCACACCCAAGATCAGGCGGCCCGGTTGCGCACGTCGGCCGAAAAGGCCGGCGGCCAGGCGGTTCCCTGTGCGGACAATCCGCTCGATGCGGTCTGGCCCGATCAACCGCCGGCTCCGCTCGCGCCCATCGTGGCCCATGAGATGACCTTCGCGGGGCGGAGCTCGGCCGAGAAGCGGGAGGCGGTCGCCGAGGCGGTCGCCAAGAAGGGTGCCGAGGCCGCGGTCCTGACGCTTCCGGACTCGATCGCCTGGCTGTTCAACGTGCGTGGCGGCGACGTGCCGCGCACGCCGCTGCCGCTGTCCTTCGCCATCCTGGCGGCGAACGGCCAGGCCGACTGGTTCGTCGACCGGCGCAAGCTGGTGTCCGGCTTGGAGGGCCATCTCGGCAACGCGGTCTCGCTGCGCGCGCCGGAGGACTTGGGAGCGGCGCTCGACGCGCTCGGCGCCGCCGGCAAGAAGGTCCTGGTCGACCCGGCGAGTGCCGCCGCCTGGACCTTCGAGCGCCTGAGCGCGGCCGGCGCCGCAATCGTCAAGGGCGCCGATCCCTGCCAAATGGCCAAGGCCAGGAAGAACCAGACCGAGCTCGACGGCGCGCGCCGGGCGCACCGGCGCGACGGCGCGGCCTTGACCCGTTTCCTGGCCTGGCTCGCCGCCGAGATCGGAAAAGGAGCGAACGCCCTGACCGAGATCGAGCTGGCCGAGCGGCTCGCCGCCTTCCGCCGCGAGAACGAGAACTTTCGCGACCTGTCGTTCGACACCATTGCGGGCTCCGGGCCGAATGGCGCGATCGTGCACTACCGCGTGTCCGAGGCCAGCAATCGGACGCTCGGAACGGGAGAGCTGTTTCTGGTCGATTCCGGCGCCCAGTATCTCGACGGCACCACGGACGTGACCCGCACGGTGGCGATCGGCGCGCCCACGGCCGAGATGCGCGCGCGCTTCACCCGGGTGCTCAAGGGCCACATCGCCATGGCCACCGCGCGTTTTCCCAAGGGCACCACGGGCAGCCAGCTCGACGCGCTGGCGCGGCTGCCGCTGTGGCAGGCGGGGCTCGACTTCGACCACGGCACCGGCCACGGCGTCGGCAGCTATCTGGGGGTGCACGAGGGCCCGCAGCGGGTCTCCAAGCTGCCGAACCGGGTACCGCTCGAGCCCGGCATGATCGTTTCCAACGAGCCCGGCTACTACAAGGCCGGCGCCTACGGCATCCGCATCGAGAACCTGGTCACCGTGGTGGAGAGCCCGCGGGGCGACGGCGAGGAAAAGGACATGCTGGCCTTCGAGACGCTGACGCTGGCGCCGATCGACCGGGCGCTCATCGAGCCGGAGATGCTGAGCGCCGAGGAGACCGCGTGGCTCGACGCCTACCACGCGCGGGTGCGCGAGACGATCGGCCCCTTGGTCGATGGCGAGACGGCGGCATGGCTGGCGGCCGCGACCCGGCCGCTGAAGGGTTAGGCGGCTTCGGAGGTCTCGGCGCTCTCGGCGGTCTCGGAGAACAGCGCCTTCATGTAGGCGTGCTGCAGGTCGTTGATGTGGCGCGCGATATCGGCCAGGTCCTGGCCGACCCGCTCGGCCATGGCGAGGTCCTCGTCGATGAAGAGGTCGGTGGGCTCGGCCCAGCGCTGGGTCATGTGGATCAAGGCCCGGTAGGCGGCCTTCTCATGGGGCTTACTGCCCTGACCCAGATCCTGAACCCGGTCGAGGATGAACTCCAGACTGTCTTCAGCGCTCAGCATGGCTCAACTCCGGCAGACGGCCCGAAGAGCCTAACAAAATTCCCGTAAAGACTTGGTTTATGCGGGCTATTCGATGCCGTCGGTGCCGGCGCCGCAGATCAGGGCGGTGACGGTCGCGCCGGCGGGCACCGCCACAACCCCGGCCTGCAGGGCGGCGATCGAGGCGGCGCCGGAGAGCTCGGCGGCGATGCCCAGCTCGAACCAGAGCCATCGGGCGGCCGCGCGCATGTCCGCGTCGCTGACCAGCACGATCTCGTCGACGTTGCGGCCGATGATCTCCAGGTTGATCTGCTCGCTGCGCCGCGGCGCGAGGGTCGCGGCGGCGGTCTCGACGTGGCCGAGCTCGACGGGCCGCCCGGCGGCCAGGCTCTCCTTCAAGGTCGGCGCGCCGACCGGCTCGATGCCGATGACGCGGATTTCGGGCTTGATCGCCTTGGCCGCCGTGGCGACGCCGGAGATCAGGCCGCCGCCGCCGATCGCCACCAGCAGCAGGTCGGTCTCTGGCGCCTGGCGCAGGATCTCGCGGCCCAGGGTGCCTTGCCCGGCGATGACGCGCGGATCGGCGAAGGGATGGATGTAGGTCAGGCCCTCGCGCTCGGCCCGGGCCAGGGCCAGGCGGTTGGAGTCGTCCCAGAGTTCGCCCTCGACCACGACCTCGGCGCCCCAGCCGCGCAGCTTCTCGACCTTGGAGGGGTGGGCGTTCTCCGACAGGTGGATGACGGCGCGGGTCTTGGCCTGCCAGCCGGCGTAGGCCACCGCCAGGCCGTGGTTGCCGCCCGAGGCGGTGATGATGCCGCGCCGCACCTCCTCCTCGCCCAGGCTGAGCAGGGTGTTGGTGGCGCCGCGCGCCTTGAAGGAGCCGGTGACCTGCAGGTTCTCCAGCTTGAGCAGCAGGCGGCGCTCGGTGACCGGCGTCTTGACAGCCACGGTCTCGATCAGTGGCGTCTCGCGCACCCGCCCGGCGATCCGCGCCGCCGCCGCCTCGATGTCGGCGAGGTCGACGGGGGCGGCGGTGGGCTCTGAGAGGTCGTTCATGGATTCACCCCGCTCGGCCGATCATGTCCAGCCATTGCTCCTCGCTCAGCACCGGGATGTCCAGCTCCTCGGCCTTGCGCGCCTTGGAGCCGGCGTCGGCGCCGACCACGACGTAGTCGGTCTTCTTCGACACGGAGCCGGCGACCTTGGCGCCCAGGGACTCGGCGCGGGCCTTGGCCTCGCTGCGGGTCATGGCGGTCAGCGTGCCGGTGAAGACCACGGTCTTGCCGGCGACCGGCGAGCCGCTGGTCCGCGGCGCCGCCACGGCCTGAATTTCGAGCTGGTCTTCCAGGTCGTCGAGCACCTCCTGGTTATGGGGCTCGTCGACGAACGCCAGGATGTCGGCGGCGACGCTGGGGCCGATGCCGTCGATGTTGATCAGGTCGGCATGGGCCTCGCTTTCGGCATCGGCGGCCTCTGCCATGGCCTCGCGCCAGTGGGCCAGCGTGCCGTAGTGGCGGGCCAGCAGGCGCGCCGTGGCCTCGCCGACCTGGCGGATGCCGAGGGCGTAGATCAGCCGGTCGAGGCCGATGCGCCGGCGTTCCTCGATGGCTCCGGCCAGGTTGGCGGCGGATTGCGCGCCCCAGCCCTCGCGCTCGGCGATCTCGCTCTCGTGGTCCGGCAGGCGGAAGATGTCGCCCGGCGTCTTGAGCAGGCCGTCCTGCCAGAAGGCCTCGATGTGCTTGCTGCCCAGGCCTTCGATGTCGAAAGCGGCGCGACTCACGAAGTGCTTCAGCCGCTCGACCGCCTGGGCCGGGCAGATCAGACCGCCGGTGCAGCGGCGCACGGCCTCGCCCTCCTCGCGCACCGCGCTGCTGCCGCAGACCGGGCAGACCTCGGGAAAGACGTACTTCTTGCTGCGCTTCGGCCGCTTCTTGAGATCGACCGAGACCACTTGGGGGATCACGTCGCCGGCGCGCTGCACCACCACGGAGTCGCCCTTGCGGATGTCCTTGCGGGCGATCTCGTCCTCGTTGTGCAGGGTGGCGCGCGAGACCACGACGCCGCCGACGGTGATCGGCTCCAGGTTGGCGACCGGCGTCAGGGCGCCGGTGCGGCCGACCTGGATGGTGATCTCGCGCAGCAAGGTCTCGGCCTGCTCGGCCGGGAACTTGTGCGCCGTCGCCCAGCGCGGCGCGCGGCTGACGAAGCCCAGGCGCTCCTGCAGGTCGAGCCGGTCGACCTTGTAGACCATGCCGTCGATGTCGTGGGGGATCCGCGCCCGGTCGGCCATGATCTCGCGGTAGAAGCCGAGCAGCTCGTCCAGGCCATGGCAGAGCCGGGCCGGCTCGTTGACCTGGAAGCCCCAATCGGCCAGGTGCGCGCGCACCTCGGATATGGTGGCGCCGATCGGCGCAGACAGTTCGCCCCAGTGATAGCCGAGAAAGTGCAGCGGCCGCGACGCCGTGATCGTGTGGTCGAGCTGGCGCAGCGAGCCGGCCGCGGCGTTGCGGGGGTTGGCGAAGACCTTCTCGCCCGCGGCCTCCTGCTTTTCGTTCAGCTCGGCGAAGTCGGCGCGGCGCATGAAGACCTCGCCGCGCACCTCGAGCACCGAAGGCCAGCCCTTGCCGCGCAGGCGGATCGGGACGTCCTCCAGGGTGCGCACGTTGGCGGTGATGTCCTCGCCCGTGGCCCCGTCGCCGCGCGTGGCGCCGCGCACCAGCCGGCCGTCCTCGTAGCGCAGGGCGCAGGACAGGCCGTCGATCTTGGCCTCGGCCAGGATCTCGATCCCGGCGTCCGCCGCGAGCCCGAGGAAGCGCCGGATGCGGGCCAGGAACTCGGCCACCTCCTCGTCGCTGAAGCTGTTGGACAGCGACAGCATGGGCACGCTGTGCTCGACCTTGGCGAAGCCGGCCCCGGGCGGGGCGCCGACCCGGCGTGACGGGCTGTCCGGCCGGATCAGTTCGGGAAAGCGCGCCTCGATCGCCTCGTTGCGCTGCCTGAGCGCGTCGTAGTCGGCGTCGGAGACCTCCGGCTGCGCGTCCAGGTAATAGAGCCGGTCGTGGTGCGAGATGACCTCGGCCAGGCGCTTCAGCTCGGCGGCGGCCTGCTGGCGCGTCAGCTTGCCGGCGGGGATCTCCGAACGGCCCTTGTTCACGCCTGCGACACTCCCCTCACGCGGCGCCCAGCAGGCGCGCGGCCGCGGCCCGGGCCTCGTCGGTGATCTCGGCGCCCGAGATCATGCGGGCCAGCTCCTCGCGCCGCTCCTCCCGGGCGAGCCGCACGACGCGGGTGCCGAGCGCGCCGCCGGCCTCGGTCGCTTCCTTGTGGACCCGCCAGTGATGCCGCCCGCGGGCGGCCACCTGCGGGCTGTGGGTGACCACCAGGACCTGACGGTCGCGTCCGAGCCGTTCGAGCCGTTCGCCCACAGCATGGGCGGTCTGGCCGCCGACGCCGCTGTCGACCTCGTCGAACACCAGGGCGCGCCGGACCCCGACGCCGGCCAGCACGACCTTGAGGGCGAGCAGGATCCGCGACAGCTCGCCGCCGGAGGCGATGCGCCCCAGCGGTCCGGGTTCGGCGCCGGGCACGGTGCTCACCTCGAAGGCGACCCGGTCGAGCCCGTGGGCGCCCCAGCCGGCCTCGGGCAGGCGCTCGATCCGGGTGTTGAAGCGCGCCTTGTCCAGCTTGAGCGGCGGCAGCTCCGCGCCGATCGCGGAGTCCAGGTCGTGGGCCGCGGCGCCGCGCCCCTCGCTCAGGCTCTCGGCGGCGGCCAGATAGGCCGTGCGCGCCGCCGCGGTGGCCCGCTCGAGCTCGGCCAGCCGGTCCGCGCCGCCCTCGACCGCTTCGAGCCGGCCTGCCAGCTCGCGCCGCAGCTCGGCCAGCGCGTCGACCTCGACACCGTGCTT
>JAAUYH010031891.1_pt1 | contig 10547 bp, 8 predicted proteins | sample 7278061 | NCBI WGS metagenome assembly JAAUYH01 (sample SAMN14350203, study PRJNA611818) | marine sediment metagenome | isolation source: surface marine sediment (0.6m) | place: French Polynesia: Moorea | collected 2018-08 | reverse complement strand
TTTTGTTTTGAAACAGTTACAAAACTGTTACGTCATCCTTTAGCTAAACAAATTGATGCTGATACTTGGCAAAAAGCTAGATTAAACTATCCCATAACTATAGAAGCATGGGCAGAAATTGGTATTGATTTATCCTTACTACAATTTCCGTTACAAAGTTCTAGAGGTGATTATTATCAATTAATCCAAACAATTTTTGACTCTTGGAAAATACAAGCAAAATCTCAGATATGGGCAAAAGAAATAGTGGCTTTTTATCGTCTGCAAGAAGCTTTATATAATTGGTTACAGTTAGCAGAAGAATCTATTAGTAAATATCAATTTATTCAAGAATTACAAGAAATAATAAATATTATAACTATTCCCATTCAACCAGGTAGAGGCGGAATTGAGTTTCATTCTCCCTTATCTTTACCAGGAGCCAAGTATCAATATGTTTTTGTGTTAGGAATGGTTGATGGAATTTTTCCTAATGCAATTACCGAGGATTTAGTTTTAGACTTTTACAACCGCAAACAATTATTTTCTCAAGGATATGAAATTCCTACAGCAGTTAGTATTGCTCAAAAAGAAAAACTTTATTTTTATTCTTTACTCCCAGTAGCTAGAAAACAAATTGCTTTTTCCTATCCTATATTACTAGATACAGAGGAGACTATTCCTAGTCCTTATCTACAAGCTTTAAACCTTCAAGTTTCTGCTGTTGAAACTCAATATCTTGCTAGTTGGGAAGAAAAACGCCAATTTTATTTACGACAAAAGCAAACTACTAAAGATACGGTTCTTCAAAATGCTATTCAAGCTTGGAATATCGAAAAAGAGCGTGAAACTTCTCCCACTATAGGAGAATATCAAGGAGCAATTAATATTGCTCTATCTCCCGATAAATTTACTTTTAGTGCTTCTCAATTAACCCAATTAGGGCAATGTCCTTTTAAATGGTTTGCTTCTAGATTATTACAACTAAAACCATTACCAGAACTCGAATTAGACTTAACTGCTAAAACTAAGGGCAATATTTATCATCGTTGCTTAGATTCAGCTTTAGAGGATATCAAAACAGCTACAGATTTAGAAAAATTTAATCGCCAAAAACTTCAAGCAATATTGTTACAAGCAGAAACCGAATTAGCAATATCTCAACAATATATTTTATCTTGGCAAGAAAAAAAACAGGAACTTATAGAACTACTATATCGTAATCTAATTCACCCTAATTTTTTATCTTCAGATACAGAAGTTATCGCCAGAGAATACGAATTTAAAATCGAGTGGTACGGCTTAAAAATTCAAGGTCAAATTGACCGAATAGATCGAAGCACTACTGGATTAAAAGTCTTAGATTATAAATCTAGTAGTGCTACTCCTTCAGGTATTAAAGACTCATCAAATAAAGCTAGTATAGATCTACAATTACCAATCTATATTGATGCTGTTAAAGAATCCTTTACAGAAGAATCTGTAGAAGCTAGTTATTATTCATTACCAAACCAAAAAATTAGAACTTATAAAAAACGCCCTCAACAAGAATTAACTGATTTTGTAGAAAAAGTTAAATATCATCTGGAAAAAGGCTATTATCCTGTTGAACCTGATATTCAACAAAAAGCCTGTCAATATTGCAATTTTGATCTAGTATGTCGGAAGCAGTAACAAATGAATTGTAGCAGTAACAAATGAATTGTAGCAGTAACAAATGAATTGTAGGGTGGGCAATGCCCACCCTACTTATGTGTAACTTTCATTTTTCTTACTAACTAACAACCTTATCTGAATAAAGATCGGCTTGAAAATTGGTAAATATTTTGTTGATAGTTTGGATGTTACCTAAGATTTTAATCGCATCATTCGTACTATGGTATTTCAGGTTAAGAAGTTGGGGTAGTTTTTTGCGGTCGAGTTCGCCAACTCCCTCTTGTATATATTGATCGAGTACGAAGTCGAGAAATTCTTGTTGTTTGCCCGTGTATTTAGAAAAGATCAAGTCTTTATGCTTAATAACTCGTTCTTTGCGGGTGAGAGGTTTTGTTGCATAGGCAATGTAAGTAAGGACATCAAAAATATCGCTTTTTTCTGTATTGGTGATTTTAGCGATCACTTTAAGCTGTTCGTTCCCATAACCTTTTTCTGCCAGTCCCGTCAGTAAAGCTTTACGGGTATCGGGACGACTCCAGAGGGTGCGTAATTCCGCTTCATCCTTAAAGAGTTCGGGTATATCCCCAAAAAGCTGTTGAATAAATTCTTCGGCAGAAATGGGTTTACCATCGGCATTCCAAAAGGTAGTTTTTTGGGCATGTTCTAGTTCTCTTTCTTTGCCGTCGGCTAACTTGATTTTGATTCTTTGGCGTTTCTCTGGAGGATCGACGGTGTAAGGGTTATCTGCTTTCTCTTTGACTCTCAACGAGGTTTTACGCTGTTTAGGTGGTTCTGGTGCGATGGGTTCGCCGTCCCATTTTGGATCATTAAAGTTCTCATGGGCTGTGACAAAATCATAGATAGTGAAATAGTCTTTGTTATCAAACAGGCGCGTACCCCGACCAATGATTTGTTTAAACTCAATCATTGATTTGACAGGACGCATCAGCACGATATTTCTCACGTTTCTGGCATCCACTCCAGTAGAGAGTTTTCGGGATGTGGTGAGGATAGTGGGAATTGTCTTTTCGTTGTCTTGAAAGGTTTTAAGGTGAGTTTCCCCAATGCTGCCATCATTGGCTGTCACTCTAGCACAGTAATTGGGGTTGTGACTAATTGCCATTTGATTGATTAGATCTCGCACTGCTAAAGCATGGTTTTGGTTGGCACAGAAAACGATAGTTTTTTCGTTTTGGTCAATAGCTTCCATAAAAATTTTTACTCGCTGTTTTTCCCGTTCTTCAATCTCAATAATTCGGTTAAAGTCGGTTTCGGTGTAAACTTGCTCTTCGTCTATGTTGCCTTCGAGTAGTTCGTCGTCGGGGTCGTATTGGTATTCATCAAGACTAGTGGTAAATTGAATAACCTTAAAAGGAGTAAGATAACCGTCGTTGATACCTTCTTTAAGGGAATAGGTGTAGAGAGGTTTGCCAAAATATTTATAAGTGTCTCCGTTTACATCTCGTTTGGGAGTGGCGGTTAATCCGAGTTGAACAGCAGGGGCAAAGTATTCTAGAATTTTGCGCCAGGTACTTTCGTCTTTTGCACCGCCTCGGTGACATTCATCGATAATTACAAGATCGAAGAAGTCAGGGGGATAGTCGTAAAAGTTTGCTAGAGATTGATCGCCTTTTTCGGTCATAAAGGTTTGGAAAATGGTGAAAAATAGACTGCCATTTTTTGGAACTTTACCCTGTTTTTTAATTTCTTTAGGCTCGATGCGAATTAGGGCATCGTCGGGAAAGGCTGTAAATGAGGTAAAAGCTTGACTGGCAAGGATGTTTCGATCTGCGAGAAAGAGGATTTTCGGTCGATGGGTTGGTTTGCTAGTAAGATTCCATTTACTTTGAAACAGTTTCCAGGCAATTTGAAAAGCAATAGCAGTTTTGCCTGTTCCTGTTGCCATAGTTAGCAACATTCGTGGTCTCCCCTGAGCGATCGCTTCTAGTACCGCTTCAATGGCATTGTGTTGGTAGTAACGGGCTTCCCACGTACCGCCTTTATCTTCAAAGGGTATAGCTGCAAAGCGATCGCGCCAATCGTTTTGACTAGGGTAGGTAGCTGACCAGAGTTCATCAGGGGTGGGATAGCGATCTAGATAACCTTCTTTCCCTGTCAGCATATCCACTTGATAGATTTTATCCCCATTGGTGCAGAAGGCAAAGCGAGTATTCAATCTTTCTGCATAATCTTTAGCTTGTCCCAATCCTTCAGTAGGGTAAGAATCGCGTTTTTTGGCTTCTAGGACTGCGAGTTTATGGTTGCGGTAAACCAGCACATAATCAGCCCATTTAGGCTTCGCTCTTTGTCCAGAACCCAACAGACGACCAACCGCTATTACCTCGCGACAGACACGGCTTTTAGGTATATCTCCCCAACCTGCTGCTTTAAGGGGGGGGTCGATTAATTCGGCTCTAGTTTCAGCTTCATTCATGGTTGTGGGGAAACATTTTGATAATTATTTTCTTATATCCTATGTTTCCCATTTTCCGATCTAGTTTTGGTTTCATTCATAAGCTCAGATGGGAAAATTAAATTTATTTTTCGTATTGGCGAATAGCTTGCTCGATAATTTGATTGCTTACGTCGGATAGATCGGATTTGGAATAGATGGTTACAAGGACTACTCCCGTTTGGGTTTGGAGGTAATAAATCACTCGATAACCCGCGCTTTTTCCTTTCTGAATATTGCTATCTTGATGCGCGTTCCCTTGCGCCTTTCGGCGACGCGGGGTCGCATCGCTTTTTCAGGCGGACTTTAAACACCTGGTAATCAAGACCCTGAATGCGATCGCCAGGTGTGTTACCTGACTGGAGTTCTTCGATGAGGGGTTGTAAGTCTTTACGGATAGAGCGATAGCGTTTGGCTAGATTTTTTAAATCTTTTCGGAATTGAGGGGTTAAGTTGACTTCTACAGTGCGATCTTTAATCGACATCAATCCCGTCCCACATTTGCGCTAAAGGGATAGTTTCTCCAGCTAAGGCTTCTTTCATGCCCTGTTGGATGCCTTCTATGACCTCTGAGGTAGGTGTATCGTCGGGGTCGGTGGATTCTTCTTGGTTTAGTCCCAAACGAAAGTAATGGATAAATTCATAGATTTGGTTTAGTTTATCTTCGGGAATTTTGTTAAGTTCGTCGATAATTTTTTGAATAATCATTATTTTTCTCAGTGGTTAGGTGAGTTGTCCAGTAAAAGCTTTTTGTAAAATTGATTGTTTGAGTTCCGCAAGTGCTTCTAATTTGCGTTGATAAATTTTTTCAAGCTGTTTTTTATATTTTTGCAATTTCTTTAACTGTTTAACAATTTCTTCTTGCTCTTGAATAGACTCAGGTATTGTGACTAAAACATTATGAACATGATTTCTATTAAGTGTCGGAACTCCAGTTCCACCAGAATATTTTTTTAGGTTAAAGTGCCTTAGCAAATAAAAAATAAATTCTGGGCTATTTCCATGAAAATCTTTTACGTATAAAACAGTATTTAGAGGCCAGAAATCTTGCTCTATATAAAATAAATTTCCGATACTTCCACTACGTCCCGTAGCAACTCCAGGTGCTTTTACTTTTGCTTCAATATGAGAGTCAATTATTCCACTAGAGCTAACTAGAGGAAAATCACCTGCTACCCTTAGTCTTTTTGGGAGATCAAACCCCCTTTGTAAAGTGCAAACATTCCCTAATTTCTGTTTTATCCAATTATTATCTTTTCCCGTAAACACCTTATTCAAGTAACTATCAAAGAGTTTGATCGCATTAGCTAAATTCTTTTGTGTGTTGGCTTCTGCGATCGCGATTCGCTCAAATGCCTCATCCAATATCCCCACAATACGCCTTTGTTCTGCGATCAGTGGAACTGGCATAAATACATTAGCTAATAAATCTTTTTTAACTAAGCTTGGTAGTGTAGTTCCTTTATCATGCTTAGTAAAATCGTATGCTAAACAAAAATAATAGAGAAACTTGCTGTCAAGATTCTCAGAGGGAGATAAACCAAATGCTGTATCAACATTCCAGAATTTTTCTTCAACATAAATAGGTCTGTTAATCGTTCCTTTTCGACCAATTATTGTTGTTCCTTCATTACAAATAAAATCATCAGCATAGCCCATAATCCCTCCACTACCGTAAATAGGATACTGACCATCTGAATTTTTGACCTGTTTTTGGCTGCGACCACTTTTTATTTCTAAAACAGATTTCCACTGTTTTGATTCCCACTGCACTACAATATCTCTCCAATCGCTACTAAAATATCAACACTTTTATGAAATCAATAAGCACTCTTACAATGAATACTCCTCAAGAGTCATATAATCTCCCGCTTCATAATCCAATTTAGAAGCAGCAATGGTTGCTCGTTCCTCTTCAGAAATATCATCTTCCACATATCGCGCCTTGATAAACAAGGCAAAATCGAGTAATTGAGATAAAAGCGGTTCGGGAATTTGGTCTATTTCTTTAATAAGTTGTTCTTTTATGTTCATCTTTCTTCGCGAAGGAGACTCTCGAAACACGCGACGAGAGGAATTCGCGCCTCGAATTATTGTTTTACAAATCAATCCAGTAGAGCGTTGCAATAACTGGACTTTAGATTTAGAAAATTGAGCAATGCGTTTCCAATCAATATCAGAAACAGATATCTGTGTTTTGGTGTCACCACTACACCAACCCTGATATTGAATACCATTACGTTCAGCTAATACATAATCACCTTTTCGGAATCCATGACGAGTAATAGTTCCGCCATATTTTCTTCGGTTTCCACCTTTAGTAAAAACCATTAAATGCAGTTGTCGTCTAGAGATAGGTGGACGACGAATTACGGTAAAAGGAGCATCCGTTATAGTTACAATACCTTTCCAACAATGACCCCTACCTTCTGAATTCTCAACACCGCGATTGGATATGCCGACTAGCCGTCGGCATCCCTCGCGGTCAAACGGCAAATAATCAATAAACTGACTAGCAGCGAGAGCTACGCCATCAACGCTGTGTGTCTGCGGATTCGCATCACCTGAGAGATGCTTCTGCTTCTCTAGTCCAAGATGTTTTCTGAGATTAGAAGTTTGCCAACCAAACTTTTTGACTACAGGAGCAAGCTTTGATAGTTGTTCAATAGCCCAATTTTGTCCAACCATTACAGGAGAAAACCCTTTTCCAGACGATGCTCTTTTACGTCCAGAGGTCAAATCTACATCTGCTTTGACGTACTCAAAAACAATTGAACTAATCGGATAAATCTTACATAGTTCTGTGATGACAGAAATTTCTAACTGCCTCGAAGCTTTGATGCTTGGGACAACTTTTTTACTTCTACGGTTAGAGAATCTTTTTTGACGATGCGCTCTCAATTCAAAAGGTAGTTTACGATTAATTCTTCTACTTCTTCTATTACGTCGCATCATTCGACGTTGCTCCATACGCTTTTTGACGGCGAGGGATGGTCGGGTTTCCCGACCATATCCAATCGCCGTGTTGACAGTTTCAAAGGGCAGGAATAAATGAGCAGTGAACAAAGTAAACTTACTGCTTTGAACTCCTATTCCTGCGTACTTTTTTCCAGGATCAAGACCTACAGCTATTGGCTGTGTTTTTCTATCCGATGGCTCAAAAGTTAGTTGAATGTAATATTGCCTCAACTTATTAAACTTACCAATTGCTTTACCATCTCGAACTAATTTCCGAGCTTTAGAGCATTTAGTTGGCATTAAAGCTTTCCCGTCTTTTGATATAACTGGTACTCGATTCAAGAGATAATCCTCCGAGTATAAGTGTTAAGTCTCTTCGACCAGTTAACCAACCATGTCCTCCTGTTAGAAGAAACTACTCCCAGTAGTTTTAGAGAGGTACGAGCTAGAGAAGTACTCGAACGTCTGTAAGATGGTTAACCTCAATGGTCTAGTCAATTCTTAGTTGAAAACTGGGATTTTCAAGCCCCCGCTTTAGCGGTGGGTAATTGACGATTTTGTTAATGTTTAAGCAATTTTTTCAATTAATTCACCATTGAGGAACTTAAGCAAAATCTCTTGACTTAGCCCCTCAGTTGATTTCCCAAAACTATCAGCTAAACGGGTTAAGCGATCGTAATCTTCATTAGATAGAACGATCTCTACAGATTTACCTAATTGATTAGCAGCGTAGGAACGATAACGGTTTATCTCCTCTGTCACATTTTCAATAGATTGCCATTCTCCAGCTTCTAAACTAGCCAAAATCCTTTGCTCTTCTTTGTTGATATTCATAAAATTAACCTTGTAAATATTTTTTCTTCATTTTACGACTGGGAATAATTGTCTTTAAAAAGATATTGCGATCGCTCTCCACAAAAGGAACAACATACACATAATTATTTACCCTAACGATAAAAATACGTTGATTGGGATACCTAGCTTGGTTATGATGCTCCACAATATCCAGTAAACCATCGCCTGAAATAGCCTCTAGTATTTCCTCAAAGCTTATTCCCCGCTCCCGCTTAAGAGTAATATTTTTATCCTCATTCCAATTAAAAGGTTTCATGCGAACCTCAAATAATCTAAATCAAACCAGCGATCGCTTTTAATATTCCTGCACTTTCCTTATCCAGTTCTGCAATTTCCTTTAAAATCTCTTCTGGCTCGCGTAACGGATCGTCCTCTGGCGCGTTAGGATTTTTAACCGAAAGATCGAAGGACTCTATATCTACCTTCTCTAAATCCAAAAACCAAGATCGTTCCGACTCTTTAAACGATGCCTGAAACTCCACAAACTCTTTAAGGTCATCATCGTTGAGAGGATTAGTTTTCCCCAGACTGCGCCCTGGATCGAGTTGATAAAACCAAATTTTTTCTGTGGGTTTGCCCTTCGTAAAAAATAGCACCACCGTTTTAACTCCCGCCCCGATAAATGTCCCCCCAGGACAATCTAAAACCGTATGGAGATTACAAGAAGAAGTAAGCTCTTTGCGTAATTCTCTAGAAGCATTATCTGCATTGGACAGGAAGGTATTTTTAATAATGATCGCCCCGCGTCCACCAGTCTTGAGACTCTTAATAAAATGCTGCAAAAATAGAAAAGCTGTTTCCCCAGTATTAATGGTAAAGTTTTCCCGAATCTCTTTCCGTTCTTTACCACCAAAGGGCGGATTAGCCAGAATTACATCATGACGATCTTTTTCCCGAATCCCCTGAATATCTTCGGTGAGGGTATTGGTTTGAATAATATTGGGAACTTCAATCCCATGCAAAATCATATTCATGATGCCGATAATATAAGCCAAACCCTTCTTTTCTTTGCCGTAGAAAGTCTTAGTTTGCAGCTTTTCTAACTCAGTGGTACTCAACTGTTGATTACTATGGCGTAAATACTCATACGCCTCGCACAAGAACCCCGCCGAACCACAAGCACCATCATAAATAGTTTCTCCAAGCTGGGGTTTAATTACCTGAATCATGGCTCGAATCAGAGGACGTGGTGTGTAATATTCCCCACCATTACGCCCCGCATTGCCCATATTCTTGATGCGAGACTCGTACAAATCCGACAACTCATGTTTCTGCTGTTGGGTCTGAAACTGAAGCCCGTCGATACTTTCTAGCACTTCCCGTAGGTTATAACCACTCTGAAATTTATTGGTTAACCCCGAAAAAATCTCCCCAATCTTCGCCCCAAAAGTATTTCTGGCTGCATTACCCTGAAACCGTTGTAAATAAGGAAATAGCTCCCCACTCACAAAATCAATCAGATCATTTCCTACCAGAGCAGATTTAATTAGTTCCCCCTGCTCATCCTTGGGATACGCCCAACTAGACCAACGATAAGGCTCATCCAATAGGGGTTCGTAAGTTTCCCCAGTCAATAATGCCGTATTTTCTCGCTCAACTTCTAAATCGTCGAGATACTTCAGAAACAGAATCCAGGAAATCTGTTCCGCATAATCCAACTCCGTCGCACAACCCGCCTCTTTTCGTAAGACATCATCAATATTCTTAAACTTCTGCTCAAACATAAAAAAAATCGTAAACTGATTGTCCAATTCTTGTAATATCTGTATTTCCTTGGGGAAAACAAAATTTTAGAAAAAATATAATAACTTCAGAGATTAACTTTAACCCAGTACAGATAACTCTCGATGATTTATCTATAAAAGCGATCGCCAAAAACTAATAACCGATCGCTTTTTTCTGTTATTTATCTGAACTTCCCCCATACAAAAATACTATTTGCAACCCTAAAGCCCATGTAGCAAGCACTATAGCGGTTTTTTCTTTTTACTCCATACATGGACACAAAAAAGATATATTGACCCCAATTTGGCGCTCGCAATATAATAAAATTACATAGGTGCAATTCCCTCAAACCCCCTTCATCAGAGCTTCAGAGAAATTGTAGCCAGTAACAGGTAGTTAAAAAATCGCTACAACTACCTTAAATGAAGGCTTTCGTCATTTTTCTCAATCGGAAGTTCAGATTTATCTTGCGAGTGGGAAGACCTCCACGTCCCGTGGCGGGAGAGGTTCACTCGTTCCTCGTGTCGAAAGCGAGCGCGATAAGTTATCGTTCATAGCTTTACATTTTTGGCATGAAATCTTCATCTAGCAAGGGCTTGAGTTGTTGTATCATGATGTTGAGGCAAAGGTATTAAACCTCTTTAAAAACCTAGTAGTCTAACGACTAACGCACCTTGACAACTCGGCTATAGGGTTCTGTTCAGGAAAGCTTGAACAGGTAAAAGACCGAAGCAACAAGTACAGAGAAACACAAGTTTAAGTATTCTCAGGTAAGGGAGGGCATCCCTAAACCAAGTCTGTAAAGGCTTAAACGCTTGGGGAGAGAACCATCTCTGGACTAACAACCGCAAGGAAGTTAGTTTAAGTGGACTCGTTGAACCAAGAACCTCTAGATTCTTCGGAATCCCCCCGCTATGCGGGC
>JAAUYH010128918.1_pt1 | contig 10548 bp, 11 predicted proteins | sample 7278061 | NCBI WGS metagenome assembly JAAUYH01 (sample SAMN14350203, study PRJNA611818) | marine sediment metagenome | isolation source: surface marine sediment (0.6m) | place: French Polynesia: Moorea | collected 2018-08 | reverse complement strand
TCGCCTGAAACCCAGATATATTAAGGATTTAGCTATTTTGAGGTTAAACCATTAATATATCAGGCTTTCACCCCTTTTTGAACCTAGTTTTTTGTCAAAGTCCCGTTAGTTGGTTGGTTGGGGTAGGAGAGAGGGGTTTATCGATAGGAGTTGAAAGTGGGAAAAAATTTTAGGGAAGAGTCGGGAGATTTAACTGGGGCAGTGATTGGGGCTGCGATCGAGGTTCATCGGGTTTTGGGGGCGGGTTTTCTGGAATCGGTGTATGAGAGTGCTTTAGCTGTGGAATTGCGATCGAAAAATATTTCGTTTGAACGGCAAAAAATAATTTCAGTAACTTATAAAGGTCATCCCGTCGGCGAAGGTAGATTAGATTTCCTCATCGAAAATATCCTGATTGTCGAACTCAAAGCAGTAACAACTCTAACCCCACTACACGAAGCACAAGTTCTTTCCTACCTCAAAGCAACCAACTGTAACCTCGCCCTCCTTATCAACTTCAATGTTACCCGCCTAACCAACGGCATAAAACGAATCATTCGTAGTACTTAACCCTTTTCACTAGCAAAACTCAACCAAGTAAATAACAACAACTCTCCTAGCCTAACCAACTAATCAACAACACCAAACAGACAAATCTCTCTCTGCGCCCTCTGCGCCCTCTGCGGTTTATACAAAAAAACGACCACATAACAACACCAAACCCATGAAATTCAACTATACCTATACCGACAATACCACCATTCAACAAACAGCCAACAACACCCAGATGTCCTTTTCCCCAGACATCCAACGCCAACCCACCTACTTCATCGGTGAACTCCGCCAAAACATCACCTTCCGCGAAGCCATCAGCGCATTACACCATGTCGTAGTCTCCGATCTTCGCTTCAAACCCAAAGACAGAGAAGCCTACAAACAATGGCGATCGCAACAAGACGACCTCGACTGGCAATTAGTGGCAGCACAACGCCAAGAAATAGCCGACAAAATCAAACCCCTACAAGAAGAACTAACCCAACTACAACGCAGTAGCTACGAACGTCGTAAACCCTTTTACCAAGCCCAACGAAAATACTATGACTACCTGTACCAAAAAGACCGCGATATGTGGTTCGTCCTCGACCCAGTAATCACAGTCCACCCCGACGAAGTATTCTTCGAGTGCTTCAGCCAAGACGAATCAACCTACGGCAGACTCGGCGCGAGTTACGAAGTATTCAAAAACATTAACGAATTCGCTTGCGGTACGACCAACATCGACTACTCCGCAGCCCTATACAACGAATTCCAAAAAGTTCGCAGCTATAAAACCACCGAATTCAAAATAGACCCCTCTGGTTTTGAAGTAGAAACCAACCATGAAGAATCCTTCAAAGAAGTCAAGATCGATCTTCCCGATAGCTGGGTAAGAGGCTTCCTCCAGGTAAGTTCGGCTATGTCCTTACCCACTATCCAGTTCGACTTACACCCCATGGATATCTACAATATCTGCCTAATACTCCGTCGCCATAAAGAGAAAAAAGGGCCTCGCGGAATGCGCTATCATCTTACTCCAGGTCAACCCGTAAAAGTCATCTTTGAACCCTGGAATATAGAACTAAACTGTGCTCGATCGCCCTATACGGGAACAAAAGAGCGAGAAATCCGCGTTTGGGGTCGTCGTCGCCTCCATATCTTAGAACGTTTAATCCCCATTACTAAAAAATTTACCGTTCATCTTTTAGGCACGGGAATGCCTTCCTTTTATATTGCCGACTTAGGAGATATGTCCTTTACTCTAGGTTTATCGGGTTGGACGGCCAATGACTGGTCAAATTCAGGCAACTTCGATTTAATGGCACCCCGCACCGAGGTCGATCGCTGGACAAAACAATATATCTTCAACTCTCTTAAAGAAAATTGGGCAGAAAATCCCTATGACTTAGCAAAACGCCTTAATATAAATTCAGCCGTAATTCTTGGTGCATTAGGAGCATATACCCAAGCAGGTAGAGTAATTTATGACCTTAACAAACAAGTTTATCGCATTCGCGAACTAAGCAGAGAACCCCTACCAATGGATAAACTCCGCTTTGCTAACGAAAGAGAAGCCAAAGCCACTCGCTTTCTAACTAACAATCGAGTAACTATATCTTCTGTCACCGAAGATGCCACAGGAGCATATACTTTACAAGGGGAAGTTAACGATAGAGATAAAACTTATAATCCTTCTCTAACTAGTGATGCCAACCGACGTATGATTAATGCCCAATGCACTTGCAATTGGCACAAACAAAATAAACTCTATAAAGGACCTTGCGAACATATTCTTGCCTTGAGAATGGAACATACTAGACGTGATTAAGCAAAATAGAGGGTAGTCCCTACAAACTGATTGGGTTGAATTTATGTTCAACTTTTAATCATGCTAGTTAGATATCGTGCTACATCGTTTAAGTTATATAGAATAGGCGATTGGGGAATAGAGGCTACGCGATCGCGAGCAATCAGAGAAGTTTTATGCTGTTACTCAATCAAAAAATTGCGCTCCGACACCTTTACCCAAATTTTGTCCCAGAAAATCATGCTCAAGAATGTGAGTCAATCAATAATAAAATCACCAAAGATGGATTAATTTATTTGACTATAATTATTGCCAGTTTCATGTCTTGCCTACGTCTCGATTTAACTGAACAAAAAATTAAGTTCAAAAAAAGATATAAAGAACTAACTCCTGCCATGAAAATAGGTTTGACTTCAAGTCAATTAAGCTGGAGATTTTTACTTGTTTCTCCTGTCCCCAAAAGTAACTGATGAAGACACCTGCACTCCTATTGCAGAGACTCCCCCCTAATGAGGAGCGGTCACGAAGTGCCTCGCTTCGCGAGACCGCGCAGCCTCTATTCCCCAGATCGCCTATTTTATATGACTTAAACTATGTAATACAATATATGACTAGCATAGTTACAAGTTGAAGATAAATTCAACCCAATCAGTTTGTAGGGACTACCCCAAGCTTCGATTCCCTTACAGTCTAACTTATCTGACTCTTAATTTTCTTGCGCTTACCCTGATGCCATATTTGTGGCGAAAACTTCGTGACACTAAGCTTAGACGCATTTACATTGCACTTTAAAATTCTCAAACGCCTTATGGAGAAGGAACAGAATAGGTAATACCAATTTCCTAAACTAAAGCTACAGATAATGCGTCAAGCAAAAATCATATCGTGTAATTAAATTTCCTAAGTGTAGCCTAGCTAAATGAAATTGGTATAACTTTAGTGCGTTTAAGCTTAACACGAGACGGATACTTGGGAAATAAAAAAATCTAGGGACTAGGAAATGGGAAGAAATATAATTATCGATCGGCTAAATAATCACTAATAATTGTGATAATTCGTTCCGCAGCATGACCATCACCAAATGGATTGATTGCTGTCGCCATTGTGTCATAAACAGTTCGATCGATCAGTAATTCACTAGCTACTGCCAAAATCTTTTCTGGTGCTGTACCAATTAGTTTTGCCGTTCCCGCTTCAATGGCTTCTGGTCTTTCGGTTGTCTCTCTCAGGACTAAAACAGGCTTACCTAAACTGGGTGCTTCTTCTTGAAGTCCACCAGAATCAGTGAGTAGTAAATAGCACCTTTGAATCGCGCCAACTAAGTCAGCATAATCGAGGGGTTCAACTAGAAAAACGCGGTCGCGATCGCCTAAAATTTTCTTAATTGGCTCTCTTACAGTAGGATTGCGATGCAGGGGTAATAGTAATGCAGTATCGGGAAACTTATCTAAAATAAGCTGGAATCCTTGCATTATATCCTCTAAAGGTTTGCCCCAATTTTCTCGTCGATGCACTGTTGCGAGTAAGACTCGATATTTATCCCAATTTAATCCAGTTACTTCGCATTGGGGTTGATTTTTTGCCACTGTCAATAAAGCATCAATTACCGTATTGCCAGTATGATGAATTTCTCCAGTGACTCCAGAATTATGTAAATTTTGAACCGCTAGTTGAGTTGGGGCAAAATGAAGTTTAGTTAACTGAGAAATAAGCCGACGATTAGCTTCCTCTGGATAAGGATTAAACAAATCATTAGTTCTTAAACCAGCTTCAACATGACCGACAGGAATTTTTTGATAAAATGCTGCTAAAGTTGCTGCAAATGCAGTACTAGTATCTCCTTGCACTAAAACTAGATTGGGTTGAATCTCTTTAAAAACTTGTTCTAAGCCCAATAAACTATTACAGGCGATCTCTGTCAATGTTTGCTTCGGCTTCATTATTTTTAAATCTCGGTCTGCTGTTAGATCGAATAACTTCATTACTTGCTCGACCATTTCTTTGTGCTGCCCTGTTAGCAACAAATAGGTTTTAAATTTTGCTAAACTACGAAGTTGTTGAATCACTGGAGCAAGTTTAATTGCTTCTGGACGTGTTCCTAAAGTGACGCACAGAGAAAAGTTAGATAGGTTCATATTGCTGATTCAACCAAAAAAAAAGCAGCCTATTACTAGGCTGGATTAACCAATACAACTTATTGTAGACCTTACTTAAGCCAAAGGTCATGTAGATATTGGATTTGCTATCTATAAGCTGATTTCACAAGTAAGAGGACAAGAAGCATATACGGAAGTATTTGCTAGTTCGGCTTTTCCATGCAGCCATCTCAACCAACTAACTTCTTGGGGATGGATGCCTTTAAGGGTTAAAATTGCTGCTCCCACGAAAACAATTAAAACATTCAGGGCTAAGAGACTACCCGTTACTAGCAAAACAGCACTTGCCGGAAAGACAAATTGCAATATTAGTGTTGAAAGAATACCAAATGTTACGACTAAAACACCTACGGGGAAGCCTACCACTAATAAGCAAACTGTCAGAGTAAAACTCCAAAGTAAAAAATCTTTAATAACTGCTAAATAACGATTTTTCTGTAAATTATTTTCTTGAACTAATTGCATTTTTTATTCCAGGTATTATTAACAACAACAACAATTAACGAAAAGAAACTCGATCTTCGTTAGCTAGCTCTCTATGCTAGCGGTCTTATTAAAATCAAGTATAGAAAAACCTTGAATAAGAATGATCTTTTTTAAATAAAAGTTAACATTAGAGAAATACCATCGATGTTAAATAAACCAGATTTTTTGCGATCCCCAACTATCGTTGGCTTATTTTCTTTTTTTTCCTCGATATCAGGACAAAATTTAGTCTTATAACTTAATCTTTCTTTATAATTCAGCCCTTTTTTTCTCATTTAACTAGGACGAGTTTTAGGAAGAAATACTTAAGGAAAAACTACGAGCATTTATTTTTGTTTTGAATTAAATACAACTGAACTCTATTAACTAAAAGAAATAGATATTGAACTATTAATGTTAGAAAAATGATGGTCTTGGGCATATTAAGAGCAGAAAAAAGCTAACACAAAAAAACAAAATTAATAAAACTCAAATGACTAATTCTATGGGTTTACCCTTGCCACCACCACCACCACCACCATCTGTAGATCCGACTACCGGACACTTAACAACTCAGTCGGTTGCCAATAATTCTTCTTCGTCAAAAACCAGAATTCAAGAAAGTTCTAATTATCCTAAAAGATCGTCTGGTCAACCATCTCTTGAATATATAGTTCGTAAAGCCTTTGAGTCAGGATTTTCTGATATTCATTTAGGAGTAGGCGAAGTTCCCCGTATGCGCGATCGCGGAGAAATGATGCTGACAGACTATCCTAAAACCGACCACAATACATTTATGAGTTGGTTATACGAAATCCTTTCCAACAAAGAGATTCAAAAATTTCAGCAAGAACTAGAGTTTGATGGTGCAACTCAATATGAATTTGCCAGGGCAAGGGTCAATGTATTTAATACCCTGAAAGGTCATGCTTTAGTGATGCGTTTGATTCCTCTTAAAATTCTCAGTATGGAGGATTTGGGATTACCACCAGTTTTTCGAGATATTTCTGATGCCCATAAAGGAATTGTTTTAGTAACAGGGCCTACTGGCTCTGGTAAATCTACTACAATGGCAGCAATGGTAGACTACATTAATAACGAACACGCCAAACATATTATTACCATCGAAGACCCGATCGAATTTGTACATCGTAGTCGTAGGTCTTTAATCAAACAAAGGGAAGTAGGGATTAATACCCATAAGTTCGATAGTGCTCTTAAAGCAGCATTAAGGGAAGATCCAGACATAATTCTAATCGGAGAAATGCGCGATCGAGAAACAGTTAATACAGCGTTGAAGGCTGCACAAACCGGTCACTTAGTTATGGGAACCTTACATACTAACAGTGCAATTAAAACGATCGAAAGAATTCTTACTCTTTATAATGCAGACGAACAAGATGCTATGCGAGTAGCGATCGCTGAATCCTTAGTGGCAGTTATTGCTCAGGGATTGTGTCGTACTACAGACGGGAAAAGGGCTGCCTATCACGATATCTTGATTAATACAGAGACCGTTAAAGACTATATTCGACAGGGTAAGTATGAGGAAATTCACAACTTGATGCAGGATGGAGAGTTCGATGGTATGATTACGACCAATCACTCTCTATTTAAACTATACGAAAACGGTAGAATTACTGAAGAAACTGCTCTAGAATGCTCTCCTAGTAAAAATGAAATAGCGATGATGCTAAGAGGAAGATACTAAGTTAGTTGTCAGCGATCGTACTTATGATGGAGAATTAAGCTTTTGGAATAAAATATTACTGGTAACCGTTCACAATTGAATCTAAGTAGAAAGTAAGAGCTACAATAACAAGCTAAGGGAATTAAAAATTCCCTATTTTTTATTTGTCAAAAACACCGCTAATCTTGACTCATAATTCAACTTCCTTACCTCGGTTATTTAAGGGAATTGCCTTGTTTACGCCAGGAGGAGATTTAATTTATGGTATCGATCGTAGTAAGCAAGCTCATTGGCATATTCATTTGTGCCTTAATTTACAACAAATATTGGGCTTGTCAGAACCTCCTCATTTTCTAGTACCTGGATATACAGCTACAGTCGATCGATGGTTAGAAGCGCGAACACAAAAACTTAGAATTTCAGCCGAAATTTATCCAGCAGTACAACGCTATCTACCTTTATTAAGAGTTTTATTTCAGACAGAAGAAATAGTTTGGCATACTGCTTCTTGGCAAGAAGAGTATTGCAGTCCAATTGTACTAGAAACTTACCGTCACCAGTTCCCTCAACTATGGGAAAACCATAATTTAATTATTCGCTCAGACCCAAACTCTAACGAACAACTAGGAAACTTACCTGAAAGTAGAACCAACGAATCTTTTTCTCAATTAAGTCAGAGGCAAAACCTGACAACTAATGTTTCTGTTGACTCTAAAAGAAAAGAAAATGAGAGTAATACCTATGTTCTACAGAGTTCCCCGACAACAAATCAAGATATAAAACTACTTTCTTTTTCATCAAATAAAAACAATAGTGGCTATGTTCTCCACTTATATATCTCTAGCGATAATGCTGCCGTCGAAAAAACCTTAACAAAAATACACCAACTTTTAGAAGAAGGTCTTATCTACCCTTATACTCTAAAAGTAATTGATATTTCCAAAAATCCGGAGCAAGCAGAAAATTATCAGATTTCTGCTACGCCTACCCTAGTTCGTGTTTGGCCCCAACCCATACGCAGGATTGTGGGCAAATTGGACGACTTTGAAAGAGTTTTACAAATTATATCTAGCTTTTAACTTACAGATTTAATTTTTCACTAACCATGAATACATCAACACTGGCAGCCATAGCCTACGGAATCACTTCTATTGTAGGGGGGATATTTGGATATGCTCGGGCTAAAAGTCAGGTTTCCCTAATTTTAGGTAGCATTAGTGGGATTGTCCTGATTGTTTCTGCTTGGGCGCAGTTAAAAGGACTGACCATCGGCTTAACTCTTGCTCAGCTAATTACTTTATTGCTAGTAGGAGTGTTCACAGTTCGTCTAATCAAAACTCGTAAATTTATGCCTGCGGGACTAATGCTTATTTTAGGATTAGTAACTTTAGTCTGCCTGTTTTCGTAAAATCAAAAAAATCCCGAGTCTTATTTAGTTTGTTCTAAGCTAAGGTTTCCGGGCAATAACCCAATCCCCTAGTAAACTGTTGACGAAAAGCTTCAATATCTTTGGTATCTGGCTTACCATGAGAAACAACAGCTACCTGATAACGGCGCATCACTTCTACCACTGATTGCCCTGTTTCTAAACTCCAAAACACCATCTGTAAGCGCATGTCTGGTTCGTAGGTAATGCCCAACTCACTCATGAAAGCTTGAAAATTCCCGTGTTGTTCGGGGGTAAGAGGGCGAACAAACCTAATTTTCACAATCCAGCCATCGATTTGGTGAATAACGGTAAGCTCCGGGCTATTGTCTTGCTTTCTCTGCCGAAGATATTCGATCGTTCTTAAAATGAGGCTAGCATTGGCGAGAGAGTAAAGATAATCCATAAACATTCCTGTAACAGCCTTACTCTAATAGTCTGGCAAGAAAACGATCGCTTATGCTAGGGGAAAAGCACCCGATCTTGCAAATTTAATATAGGGGATATCACCCAATTATCTAGTACACAATGAACAAAACAACAGGAATAAGTGACGATCGCTTACTGTCAAGCTATAGTTATGAATTACCTGAAGAGCTTATCGCTCAAACTCCTATCGTTCCCAGAGATAATTCTCGTCTTTTGGTAGTAGATTCACCCAAAAATCATGTTCACAGTATTTTTCATTCTCTAATAGATTGGCTATCACCAGGAGATTTATTAATTCTTAACAACACTCGTGTCATACCAGCCCGACTCTATGGCTATAAGTCTACGGGTACAAAAATAGAGATTCTATTGCTAGAAGAGAAAGAAAACAATTGTTGGTTGGCTTTGGTTAAACCTGGTAGAAGATTACCTATAGGCGCAGAAATTTTGTTTGAACCACAAAAAAATTGGCAAAAAAACCAAGCTCGACTTAAAGCTAGGGTAATAGAGCGAGATGAAGCTACAGGAGGAAGGATTTTGCAATTTACCCTACCGACTGACTATTCTTTTCAGGAAATATTAGCCGATTATGGTCAAATTCCTTTACCTCCCTACATTTCTTCTCCTCAATCTCAACCCCATCAATATCAAACTGTTTACGCCCAACAACCAGGGGCAGTAGCTGCACCCACAGCAGGTTTACATTTTACCAGCCAATTATTGGACAAGTTATCGGCACGAGGAATTCAACAAGCTTATATAACTCTCCACGTAGGCGTAGGCACATTTCGTCCTGTGGAAACAGAAAAAATTACAGACCATGCGATGCACCAAGAATGGGTAGAAGTTAGTTCTCCAGTAGTGGAACAAATTACAGAAACCAAAGCCAGGGGGGGAAGAGTTATAGCGGTAGGAACTACTGCGGTAAGAGCGATAGAGGGTGCTGCAACAGTTTCTGGAGTAAGAGAAGGAAAAGTTTTACAATCTTTTCGGGGTAAAACAAATTTGTTTATTTATCCAGGTTATGATTGGCAAATAGTTGACGGTTTAATTACTAATTTTCATCTGCCTTACTCTAGTTTGTTGATGTTAGTAAGTGCTTTAATTGGTCGCGAGCGTCTGTTAAATTTATATCGAGAAGCGATCGCCCATAAGTATCGCTTTTATTCTTTTGGTGATGCTATGTTAATTTTGCCGGAAGCTAAATCATTGAACATTTAGCATTTATCATTTATCAGTTAGAGGTGGTTTGCGACTTGCCCGTATATCAGACAATACATTTTTTTGTAAACATTAGTAACACAGCTATTACCAAATGCGATACCATATAACCAACAAAAAGTAGTTACTTTTGTGGCAGAATCATGATTGCGATTAACAAAATAATCGGTCAATTTCTGGGGGTATTACTGCTAAACGTAAGCGCGATCGCCCTTCCTACTCCAGCATTGGCAGAGCTATCTTTAGAAGAAATTAATTCTATTGCCAGGCAAACCACAGTAGTTATTGCCCCTGGATTAACTCCAGAATTAGTTGCTGAATTAGAAGCTAATCGGAATAATCCTCTAGCGCAACAAAATAATCCTGATGGGGTTTGGAATCCTGGCTCTGGAGTAATTATTGCGAGAAATAATAATACTTATTATGTTTTAACTGTTACCCACAACTTCAAACAGAGATATCTAGAACAAAATCAGCCCTATGGAATTCGTACCAGTGATGGACTAGTTTATGAAGTTAAAGAAATTAATGACGGCAGAGATTGTCCCCTAGAAGATCGACCGAAAGTAGAATTTGACTTATTGCGTTTTGGCTGTTACTCTCTTAAAATTCCTCGTAGAGTTGCTGGAGCAGATTTAGCCATAGTTAGTTTTCAAAGCGATCGCAATTATCCTGTTGCCTCGGTAGGTGATGTAGATAATGTAGAAGTAGGAGAAAGAATTTATATTTCTGGTTGGCCCGATCCTGAGAAAGAAAAAGATGCCACTACAGGGAATTGTCGCGGAAAAGTGGCTCGTAGACAAAGACGTTTAGCTTGGACACCCATCACCCGCAAAAT
>JAAUYH010069181.1_pt1 | contig 10548 bp, 11 predicted proteins | sample 7278061 | NCBI WGS metagenome assembly JAAUYH01 (sample SAMN14350203, study PRJNA611818) | marine sediment metagenome | isolation source: surface marine sediment (0.6m) | place: French Polynesia: Moorea | collected 2018-08 | reverse complement strand
CTAGTCTCTCCATGGTTCTTTCTCTTTGTCATTTGTAAAGCTAAACATGTCGACAATAAATCTGTATGTGCGTCCTCGAATGCGTTACGCGACGCGATTGCCCGGGGCGCCAGATCCGAGGTCTCTTGCTCTCGGTTTCGCGCCGCGTAACGCATTCGAGGACGCACATACAGATTTATTGTCGACATGTTTAGCTTTACAAATGACAAAGAGAAAGAACCATGGAGAGACTAGCATTCGTACTACAAGTGGAGAGTGTAATCATGACATGCATCCAGCTGTCGTCGTACGGTACTCTTCGGAAACCATTCGTACATCATCGAACTATTCGGTTTCAGCCACTCACAGCGAGCGACCACCGAAACCATCGACGATTCGACGCTGTTTCCCACCATCGAGACTAGAACACGCGCATCAGCGCACGGGTGGCAAATCCCAGCGGCTCGTCATAGCCACGAACCTCCTCGACTTGCTTCTGGACTTTCTTTTTGAATGGTCGTGCTGCGAACGGACGACGAGTGAACTCGCTAATGCCGTCTCTCACCTGAACGAACCACGGATGCATCTGAACGAGATCTAGAGACCATCGTTGTACGGGATCCTTCACCAGCAGCTTCGACAACAAATCCCTGGCTTCCGCCGACAAATAATCCGGGTATGACACCTTGCACCGGTTCACCTTCCGTAGCAAACGCTCTTCGTCCTCGTCGTAGAACGGTTGTGTGCCGGTCAGCAAAACGAATAGCACCACCCCAGCGGAGAATGCGTCCGATTTACGTCCATCGTAGCCCTCTTGTGTGCCGTTCCACACTTCCGGAGCACAGTAATGCGGCGAGCCACAGTTGGTCTTCAGTAACGGGGGGCCGTGATCTTTCATTGCGGAAAACCCGAAATCCGTGAGTTTCAGCACATTGTTTTTGGACAAGAGTAGATTCTCGGGCTTCAGATCGCGATGATACACGCCATTGTCGTGACAATATTGCACGGCTTTCACGAGCTGGCGGAAGTATGTCTGGGCGGTGTGTTCGGAGAGGCGGCCACGTTTCGAAATGATGCGGAAGAAATCGCCATGACAGGCGTATTCCAAGACGAGGTAAACATGTGAATTCGCTACTATCACCTCGTACAGCTGAATAATGTTTTCGTGACAAAGCGCTTGTTGAATACTCATCTCGCGACGAATGTCGATATTCCGTGGTAGGTCGCGGATAGCGCCACCGTTAGGTACCGCCTTGATGGCGTATTCTTGTCTCGTGGTGGTGTGTATCGCACGTCGCACCTTGCCATAATTCCCACAGCCGAGGGGTTCCTGTAATAGGTAAGGTCCGATCTGTTGGATTTCAAACAGGTCGCCCGACTTGGTCTTCTCCATCTGCCTCATGTTGGCGTGCTAGCTGCAGGTATGTGCAACTTGTAGGTGAAGATGGTGAGTGTGGGTGAGTGTGCCAAGAAATGCAGAATGCTGCTCGTCTTAAGCAAACAACGTAAGTAGCAAATAATAAGGCGGTGGGAGGGATTGAGGCTCGCACAAGGCCGGATCACGACTGATAATGAATCAGGGATGCTAAGCGCCGGCGTTGAATTCAGGGCTAGCGCGCGGCGTGTGTCCCGAGAGCTGGCGACGGTGGGGTGAGAATCGCGAAAGCAAGTGCGCATATTCGTGATAACACACTTTCGAAAGCGGAGAAAGAATCAAGAAATCATTCATATTGCGCATTATCGCGGTGGCGTGAGCTCGCAAATGCCGTGTACTTGCCTTCGTAATTCGCCGCGAAAGTGTGGGAATCGGGCTGCGATCGACACGATTATCATTGCGTGAGTGCTAAAAATGCGCAATTCTTTGCGCTGCGCTTATGCAATATTCAGTATCCTCTCAGCAATGCGCAGTACTGAGTGCTTGCTTAACATTACGCGTTTCGCCCAATGCCCTGTACCATCCCACCATACACCGCCTCTCATCCCGCTGTGTGCAATTTTCTCGCTGCAATATTTTCGCCTTCTCCTGCAAAACTTCAATCCCCGAGTGTGCGCGCTCTCTTCATTAATTTCTCGAGATACGGCAAATTCTTGTGAATGCTGCTGCTAGATGCGTGCGCGTGCGTAATAATCTGCATCGCTCTTGACGCTTCTGCTATCGCCATCGAGTGTTTCACGCAAACCATGCATGTTGTTGAGAGTCGCCCCGAAAATATTCTTCATCTTGCTCGTTAGCAACTATCGTTGGCCCATCACTGCCTCAGCTTTGACAATACGCTCGTGCTTGGTACAATTTGGATTTGAACCCGACACTGTTGTCGTTTGGATGTTTGCTTGAACTGTCGAAAAATGGAGCATTCACAGTGGTAAGCGCAGGATGTGTTGGAAGCCAGTGCTGTCGTCCTTTGGGTGTTTGCTAGTATTGTCAAAAAAACCGAGGATTCACAGTGAAGGTTGCAGTATGGGTTTGAAGCCGGCACTGCCATCGTTCGGTTGTTTGCTTGTAATGTCGAAAAGCACAGCATTGAAAGCGGCACTGTCATCGTTTGGATGTTTGCTAGCATTATCAAAAAATGCGCCATTCACATAAAGAGTGTAATGTGAGCTTGAAGCCGACGCTGTCATCGTTTGGATGTTTGCTCCCAAAAGGTACATCATTCACATTAAAGAAAGCACTGTGTTTGAAGCCGGCGCTGTCATCGCTTGGATGTTTGCTAGTCCTAAAGAAAAATATAGCATTCCCTGTAAACAGTGCTGTACGGGTTTAAAGCCGGTACTATTATCGTCTGGATGTTTGCTTGCAGTGTCGAAAAGTAGAGCATTCACAGGAATGAAAGCAGTACAGGTTTGAAGCCGACGCTGTCATCGTTTGGTTGTTTGCTTGCAATGTCGAAAAGTAGAGCATTCACAGTAAAGTGCGCTGTGTCTACTTGAAGCCGGTACTGTCATCGTTTGGATGTTTGCTACCACTGTCGAAAAACACACAATAATAATATGACCTGTAGAATTCCTCCTCAGCTCACAAACTGTGCAGTTTAATTTTATTGATGACTTGCGGGTTGTCTTCTCCTTTGCCGTATGGTGTTTTGATATGGTGTTTCCAGTTGTATTCACTACCTAACAACTTGTCCGTTAATAGGCTCAAGGGTTTGTTACCTCCCATTTATGTTGACTGAGTTCTGTTGTTATTGGGGATGCTCTGTTGCACCCTTTCCTTTGTGGTGGCTCTTCAATTTAGTTTCTCGGTACCGTATTGATCTGGAAATGCTAGAGCCACAGCAGCAAGCCAATCCCGCCTCAAACAAGAAAGATACAACTGTCCAGAAGTTTCTTCTCCATCAAACTAATTAATGGACTCACAACTAAATTAATCGTTTCAGTCGTTATCGTGTACGGTACATACCCGTAATTGGTACGGTACCAGTACCTCCCGATAGCGTTGTTGTAGATCAACAGCCGAATCTTGATTTTTGATTATTTTCAAAGCATATTCAAAAACACCCGTATTCTCACGCATCATTCGCTACATCAAACCTCGCAGCGCTGTACTCACATGCACAAGCCAGATGGATAGCGAGAACGTCGCGACACACTACGACAATGTGAAGCAAGAAACACGAAGAGGCCGTCAAGAAAGTGCGATTTATCGCCTTCGTTCCTTCAACAACTGGCTCAAGGCCGTGCTCATTAACCTGCACACCAGGCCCGGGTATTCCGTGCTAGACCTGTGCTGCGGAAAGGGCGGGGACCTTCGGAAATGGTAAGTTACGTTCATAACTCTTTCTGACTTTAGTTTCTAACAATTCGGCGTAGGGAGGAAGCGCAAATCACATCGTACGTGGGATGCGATATCGCGGAAGTATCTGTGCGACAAGCGGCGGAGCGATATAACAAGGACCGCGGCAAGTGCACGTTTCGGCCGAGCTTTCTCGTCGGCGATATGTTCAAGGAGACCATAGCCGAGTTTCTCAACGACTCCCACATGTTTGACGTGGTGAGCTGTCAGTTCGCGATGCATTACGCGTTCGAATCCGAGGGACGCGTGCGGCATTTGCTGAAAAATGTCACCGACCGACTGAAACCCGGTGGCTTCTTCATCGGTACCACCACGGATGCCAACGTGTTGGTGCGGAAGTTGCGCGCCACGGATGGGCTCGAAATAACAAACGGCGTTTATCGCATCGTGTTTGACCCGGCCTTCTCGAGTAAGCGTTTCGCGCGCACGAAACCGTTCGGCATTCGTTACACGTTTACTCTCGACGCGAAGGTGGTCGATTGCCCCGAATTCCTCGTGCACTTCCCGACGTTTGAGAAGTTGGCCGCCGAGTATGACCTCGAACTGGTGTTGCTATGTAACTTTCACAACTTTTTCCTCGAGTTTTCGAGCGATGACTATCCCGAGTATCAGCAGCTATTGTTCAATATGCGCGTGGTGGATGAGAACGGTACCATACCCGTGCAACAGTGGGATGCGATTTATTTGTACACTGCGTTCGCGTTTCGTAAGACTGGCGAACCGTCGCTTGGTGACGCGGACAGCGTTTCGCCGATGGCGAGAAGGAAAATCGAGTCCTCGGAGATTGTTGTGATGGCCAATGCGAACGGTGCTGCGTAGGGTTCGGTAAACTGTACATTAGTTGGAGAAACACAACGAGTAAAAGGGTGAAAAGTTGATTGTGATGTGGTAACTGTAGAGAATTCCTGTAGATCCTTTATGTGGCACGGTACTACTGTACCATCAACAAGTATTGGACTGCCACAAGACTACTGGCCTGCTAGCTGTGGTTTGCTGCTCAATCAGAAATTGACCTGTATCTGTAAAACGTTTTCAAACATTCAACGCGGTGGTGTATGTCTACTGAAACAAACACATCAGTCTCTGCAGAGTAATAGACAAACCCAGTGCTCTACATGCTTTGGAATGGTCCGGCATTGAATTTTACTGTGAGACAGGAGAGCATGAGGATGTGGGAATGCAAAGACACTTGGGAAGACAGTAACAGTAGCGAGTGATACTGAACTACTTTGGTACTGTACTGACCAATACGCGGAAATGTCTCACACCGAAAACAGGTTCGGTTGTAGCCCTAGGTCCTCTTTGAACAAGGGAAGGGGTACAGTCCAGATTAGACTTGTGTGCTGCATTGAAGAAGTTCGTTACGGTAGTCACAGACTTGCTGAAGTGGCATGGCCAACTGCTAGCTAATGCCTCGCTGTCACGTGCTGGAATGGAGAGAAATCTAATCTGACTGATAATGGGGACGGTTGGTTGGTTAGACAAGGCATGATAAACGGAAAATTTTCAGGTTGCCATCTACAGTAGTGTCCCTTGGGTACGGAGAGAAGAGCGACGTTTTAGATTGAGAGAGGAAAGAAATGAAACAAGTAGCGCGTAGCGCGTTTAATGCCCCACGTAAGTCTACATTGGTACAGTGCGGGAAACAGATAAACAATGCGGATAATCGCTCGAACGAGAGGATAGCAAATACACGCCTTGAACGACAGCCAAGGCACATCTCAATTATTCTACTGGGAGAATAAACGAGCGGTGGTCCAGGTATCATGAAAACAGAACAAGCAGAGACACTAGAATTGACCACAAGGAACACGGGCTTATGCATCTTTGTTTGTCGAGCCATCGGGCGGAACGGGTGCGGCAGTCTGAGCCGGAGCGGTAGGTACACTCTTGTTGGTCGTCTCGTTGCTTACGTTGGCGTTATTGGCTTGTTTATCCGCCTCCTTGACGAGATCAGCGCGCTCTTGCTTGGAGAGGAAGCGTCCACCAGGCCCGCGGCGGCGCTGCATCGCGTGTTTGTGACGACTCTCATGCATATACGAGCGTTTCCTCGGTGTGTAGCTGGTAACATCCGTACCGGTCTGCTTCTTGCGAGATTCACGGCGCTTGAGAATGCGAGCGTACTGCTTCGGGTTCACATAGGTGGGCTGGTCATCGACAAGTCCAGGGTCTGGCGCCGTGAACACCATGTTGGCAGGGTAAGCAAATCCGGGAGGGACGGTCACGCCCCCATGCGCGATGGGCATCGATACATTGTGCGGTGCGGCGGCGGCGGCTTGGTGCTGCAGTGCCACAGCGGCTACAGCGGCCTGTTGTGACTTGATGTCGGATGGAACAGTGGAGGCGGCCTGCTGCACCGAGACATTTGGCGCCCCAGTAGCGGTTCCGGTTGCGCTTGGGTAAGCAGTTGGAGCTTGAGCCGACATCGTAGTGTACTTTACTACCTATTTGCGTCGCAACCAATCGATCTTCAAGTCGCTGTTGGTTGGTGGGATTCGTTTGAGAGTGCGCGCGGTTTTATTTTGGTTGGCTCGACCGAAGGGCAAAGATTTTCAGCAGAACAACTTACAGTACCGAAATCAAATTTCCGCATTTAATTGGACACTTTTCGTTCCGTTTTTTCAATTCCACTTCCCATTCAATCTCAGAATCATTACTCGTTGGCTGTTCTACTCAGCATGTACTGATTCTTAATTTCAGATCGTTTTCGCGTTCGCGGCATCTTAATTATGTCCTGCATCAGTTTCTCTTTTCTCCACTATTATTGGTCGTATTATTCTCTTTTCTCGATATTTCCCTTGCTCAGCGCAATAAATGAGGTACATCACCTGCTGTAACCCTCTACTCAAACTCCTTCATCCAAATCAATTGCCGAATATGAGTAAAGATTAAGTTTCGCTTTCATTCATGCACTCATATTGCACTTGAATACGATTAATCCATTTCTATCAGTTAAAATACAAAATGATTGAATGGTATTCATTGTTTGCACTTTTCATTCTAGACCTAAATTTTATATCATGCATGGCTTTTAAGTTAAATCGTGAACATTTGCAAAAATATTTTCTTCAAAGACGCGTGATCAATGTAACTTCTATGAATGCAGAGGTTAGTAAAACTTGAACTTCGATCGTCTACTTTGTACTTTACTATTGCAGCAGCCTGCTGAAAACGCAAGGCTTGCAAAAATTGATTTGAATAATTTGAAAAGGTGATAAATTTTCACATAATCCTTTTAAATAATCTATTTGTCTACAACAGTGATGAATAATTTACTAAACACATCATTTTCATTACTTTTTTGTTTTTTCAGAAAAAATTTGAAGAATATGAACTTAGCCGGTATTGAAAAATGGAAAATAGAATAATATCCTATTGTGCTGAACTAGAAACAAAAAATCATGTAGATTTCAAGTAGAAAAATCGAACCGAAAAGATTCATCATGCATTGATAGTATCACACTTGATCCTAGAGTAATCTTTTATTCTGCGGAGTATTTCGTCATAATTGTTCAACTACCGAACTCGACAGCATTTGTAGAGCTCCCGAGACGAACTTATTTTATTTTTTCAGTTCGATATTCGTTAACTTCACTGAGCGAATTGGTTCTACGATTCTCCAGTAAGAAACTTTGGTTATTGTAAAAAGATAGTAAATTACACGTTCCTCTCAAGTTACGGCCCTGTTCATGAAATAACATGCAAAGTTTGGTTATCGAGTGCGATTAGATAGCTAACTTAATCCAATCTTGTAGTGTAATTAGGCAAGCACTAGGCAATGACAAAATAAAGAACATTGCTATATGCTCTGAAAAGGTTAGCTTCTTAATTGCTAGAAGAGTACCACAGTTCTTTTTTTACGATACTATATTATTCCGATGACGACATGTCCAGCTCACTAAGACGAGCCTCCGCGCTCTGAGAGCAAATATCACCATAGTGAACCCGACTTTTCGCGAATTTTTTCGTTCGGAAAGCGTTGTTTTTACTCTCGAATTGAGGACACGTCTATAAGCTTGAAAATCTCATCATGAAACCGTGACCATCAAAGCTGTGAAAGAGTCAATTTATCACGGTATACTACTCGCCACGAACAAGAGAAAGCGAATGAGATTCACGCAAATTATCTACAATCTGCCGGATAAGATGAGGATTTCGATCTAGAAGCTAAAGAGACTAATCTGAAAATAGTTAGTTCCAATGAGGACGCTGTTGAACCGGAATGTAGTATAACGCGTTCTATATTTCGGTAATTACAGAGATAGAAAATTTCTAGCCCTTATCTTGAAACCTAACTGCTTCGGACCCAGCTCGGCCACCGACCTCGGGTACCCAGGAAGTGCCTCGGAAATACATGAAATATTTATTGTACCATGCCTTTTGCTGGTTAGCGAGTCGGCCTAAACGGGAAACCGAGCGTTTTGTTCGATATGCGTACCTATTTTTATTTTGTATTATTTGGTATAGTAGACTCCACTGGGGCTTTTTTCGATGTTTGGAGTTGATGAAAGTTGGGTAATTTCTGTTCCAAATTGCCCCTTTAAATAGATAATCGACACCGGTAGTGAAAGGCAGAGGCCCCTTATTGCGAACTTAGGATCCCCGCTCGACACCGAAGAAGTTCTGCGACCTATCTATCCCGGGAGGGGGACGATATAACCGAGATCGGTATCAATTGAGGTCGCTCGTGCCCGTGTGTACGAATCGTGGGTGATATCTAACTCATTCATTCGAGCCGTCTACTGCCACACGGTCAAACGTAGGACACTGGACTGGGATGAACTCGTGTTTTACAGTACACGTTGTGCCTCACGACCTGCGAGGATTTACCCATCCGCTGAGCCACCGTTGAGGCCTTGATTCGCAACGTTGGGAAATTACATTGCACTGCACCATTCCGTTGCCTCCTCGGGCGAACGATTCACACCGCAGAAGATATGGGGCTCGTGAAGACCTACCCTACGCTCCATCGCACGGGAGAATCAGAGACTGGGATTGCCCATTTCTGGCTACTGACAGTGGCCTCAACACTTGAGAGATTCAGTACACTCGCCAGGTGTTTTGTCGTATTGAGCCGGGAGTTTACAGTCCTCCCGACGGTTCTGAAGGCGAAGAACCGAACTACGGCAAGATAGAATTGCTATTTCAAACCAGCATGCGCCGTTGATTTGCGCTGAGGCACTCTTGCAAAATACTAAGAGGGAAAAAGGTTTCGGTAGAGATGAAGCGTAGTTGAGTACAAGCCATGGAACAAATATTTTGCTCAGAGCATTACCCTAGGAAGGGGCATCAGTAGAAGTATATGTAGCAGATGATGGAGTGGGAGAAGATATAGAAGTATCTGAATTCGTCGAAAATAGAGCAGAGGATAATAAAGATGACAAGTAACGTATGAAAGAGCAGTTGTAACTCGAAAGCAACAATTAATCGTCCTGTGAAGAACCTGAGCGTCTCCAAAGAAGGATTGCGACCATTCACTGTTCTATGGCACTTGTGAAGAATGTAGTTTATCTGCGCGGAATATTTTAAAGACGCGTGAAGAATGGAAAAGCATCAGTTGAAACTGTCCTATGAGATCGGCACATTATAGAACAGAACAGTTCACCCCACAGAACGAAGCGCAAAGTAAAATTGAAATATTAAGGTGGAATCCTAGACTGTAACCGGAAATATTGGGAGATTGAACGATCACGTGCATGGGGTGAAGGAGACCATATTCTAAACTATGGCCTACACCCAAATAAGTAATTTAGAAGTCAAGAATTGAGACATTGAATAGTATCCTGCTTTGCAGACGACCTGAAACTGGAAAAATTCACAATTTTTTTTGAGTAGTCCATGCAACTGAACCCTATACGCCTTCTTATAATGTATGAATTTGCGAGATGATCTAACAGAACGATTAAGATGTGGGTATAGGTATAAATACTGGTACTTCAAGGCATACAAATTTATCGACCATGAGCTTCTCTTTTCAATAGCAGCAAAGTGGACTATTTGGTCAGCTCCTTGAGTAAAGCGGAAAGAAAGATAAGCATCGAATCTAAAGATGCGAAACAGAACAAACCGTCTATAACATTTTTCGGCGAATCGAAGGGCTAGCGCTTCTAACTGTTTCCAAAAATTCAAATCCACTCATATATTTCTGCGAAGATTCTCAAACTCATTGATGGGCTGAATAGTTGAGACATGATCCCTGTGTTGGTATGACAAATCGAGAACGTTTTTGTCGATCGTACTCTGCGAATACCGGGCCATTTTTGAGAGAAATAATGTTCACAATTCTGAAAACAGAGGGACGGCGTCATTTCCTCATGATTAAATCTGGGATCGGACAAAACGCACTTCCTAGAGATAAAGATATGAATGAAATTACCAAGAAAATAGTTAATCATCCCAGGGCGGATCTCCACTATTACGTACTGAGGCGACTATTAATGCGCTACAATGAAAGCTTCATATTGTTCATGAACCATCTAGGAAGCTTCAAATTGATGCCATTCCGGTGCGGGTATCAATTCTACACCCTTTGTATTCATGGTAAATGTTGTGATTACTCGCGACCGGAGTGCAAGGGCTCAATCCAATTATTTTCCCGACTAATTGTATACATTACTGTGCCTAAGTCTATCGCTTATTTCTGCAAGGAATAACTCTTGAAGTCTAAAGCAATACACAAGGGAAAAGGCACACGAAATAGCTAACAACAGAGGTAGAAGCCCCTGTAAACGTGGAAATCAACGATGTAAATTCACGGTTGTTTCGGCTTTTGCCTG
>JAAUYH010080840.1_pt1 | contig 10552 bp, 6 predicted proteins | sample 7278061 | NCBI WGS metagenome assembly JAAUYH01 (sample SAMN14350203, study PRJNA611818) | marine sediment metagenome | isolation source: surface marine sediment (0.6m) | place: French Polynesia: Moorea | collected 2018-08 | reverse complement strand
CACCACTACTGCGTAAGAGACTACAAAGTTTGTAGCCATTAATTTTGGGCATTGTAATATCTAATAAGATTAAATCGGGTTTGATTCGGAAAATGACGGAGGATGCTTGAATAGGATCGTTGACCGTCGTGACTTGAAATCTTTGTTCTCCTAGGAATTTCTGAATCTGATTTAGAACCGTAGGACTGTCATCAATGCAGACAATCTTGTAAATTTTAACAACCTCCTGGACTTTTTCCTCAGCCTTTGGTCTAGGTACTTTAGGAAGTTGATTAAAAGGAGGTTGAGCTTGACGCAGATAAATGATTCCTTCCTGAATGTATGGCGATAATAGTTGGGAAAGATGCAACTCATCTTGCTTTAGCATCAGTGAAATTTGTCGCAGACTTAATCCCCTCATTAGCTGAGTAAGTTTTTTAAGTGCTGCAATAGAAAGTGTTCCTGCAGGAACAGGCTTTTCAAGTTGTCTGTAATCTAACAAGTATGGTCTTTGATAAGGAGAACCTAAAGCCGAAGTACAACTTTGCCATTGTCTAAGTCGTTTCTGGAGAAATTGAACCAAGTCGGGCAGATCGAAGTTTGTCTCAACCAATTTTTCAACCCAATATGGGTTCGTTTTTAAACTGACCCATCTAGTAGTACCTTCAGTCAACCAAAGGAATGATTCGAGCGCGTCTTGAGTTATATCTTCGATAAGTTGCAAAACCTGATTATTATCGAGATATCTCTCGGATTGAAGCCATGTGATAGTCTTTTCAAATAATCCCTGTTTGAACGGGTCGTTTAATAAATTCTCTTGATTACTAAGATGGCAAAGAAACTGCTCCTTCAAAGCGACCAAAGCAGAATCCCACCCCTGACGACTTAGGTAATAGTGTAGCTGAGCCAGCGTTTGCACCGAGGACTCGACGTATTTTAGTTCACCATCTTTGATATAAATACGCCAAGCACTGGAGTCGCTATTAATCTCAATATAGCCTCTACCCAAATGAGTAGTACTTTCTGAACTCGAAAAATGAGCTAATAATTGAACGGGGTTAAAATTTGTAGTCATTTTTTTTAGTTATCTGAGGGAAAAAGTAGAAATTTTAAAGTTGTTAACCCCTCAAAAGTTACTGTTTTTCTCTTGATTGTTGGAGCTTTTTTTGATTCTTTAATATTTAGTTAGTTGCTATCCCTTTTCTGTCACTCTAGGTCTTAACTTAATATTGTTTTTGTTTAAAACTTTCTCAAGAAGTTCTATAAATATCTTATTCTTTAGACACATACATACGAATCAGATAAATTGCTTGTTTTTTTTTACGTTAATTATCAGAGCAGATACTTTCCCTGACTTGAGTCGGGATTTTTTGTTCAAGAGATCGCTTGAAGTATTTAGAAAAACATCTACAAGAGATATGTAATTACTTCGTTAATAGAACTATCAGCGGTGTTGAGGAGTGACATTGATTTATCAAAAAAATTTTAGATCGGATTTCCCTGAATCCCTTTCTGTTTGTATAACGGCCGATCTCACACTTATCTAAAAATCGCGAAATTCAGTTCTAGAAAATAATTCCGTAACGGCAGAGAGTTATTCAGACAAAGTACGGATTCAGCAGGTATATTTGCTTTGACAGGTTATTAAGCTTTGTTTTAATAGGTTATTGAGTCTTGCAAGACTTGTGATGTTCTGTAATACTTTTTTCTTTGGACTTGTATTGATTCAGGCGATCTGCTCTAATTGTAGTGGGATTGTCCATCCAGACAAAGCCTTACTCGTCCTCTCGGATCGAGAACTGGCTTCCCACCAACCAAGCTAAGACAACAATTAGAAAACAGACACATTGGCAAAGCGCAAATCAGAACCAGAACAGCACAATTTAGCCTCTCCTCACTCTCAACTACCAGATCTAGCCAAGACTGGCAAACTGCAATTGAAAATACTACTCAGAGATTCGATCGCGAATACCGTCAAGAAAATGTCGATCTACCCGCAGAAGTCAAAGCTATTTCTATTTTTGACGAATGGCAGACCGGAAGTCTCCAAAACCGCATTGCTTCTAAATTTTGGGAATTGAAAACTCCCAAGAAAAAGCAAACTTGGTTAGATATTGGTTGCGGTTTGAGTTTTTTAATCTATCCCTGGTACGAGTGGGATGCTTTTTTCTCTGGACAGGAAGTTAGTGCGACGGCACGGGAAATCTTAATGAGTCGGGCACCACAACTAAATTCCAAACTGTTTCGGGGGGTGAAATTAGGTGCTGCTCATCGATTGGCTTACGAAAACAGCCAATTTGATGGTGCGATCGCTACAGGTTGGAGTTGTTACTATCCTCTCGATTACTGGCAACAGGTTCTATCTGAAGTCAAGCGCGTACTTAAACCTGGGGGCAGCTTGATTTTTGATGTTATCGATCCTGACAGTCCTCTGGCTGAAGATTGGGCGATTTTGGAAACTTATTTAGGTGCAGAAGTTTTATTAACGCCGCTGAGTGAGTGGCGCAGTCTCGTGCGCCAAGCAGGGGGGAAAATCGTCAAAAGCTCCCCTGGCGAGTTGTTTGAGAGTTTGCAAGTCAGTTTTTAATTGTTTGCTGGTGTACGATGCCCGGAGTCAAAGCTAGTGCTCCGCGTAACTTGCAAGCTAGCTTCGGTGGAGTCCGATCGATTAATAATCAATTAAAATTAAGAGCTAACGATATTATTACCAAAGCAAAAAAAGAGTATCAATGTAAACTTATGCCTATAGAAAAAATGAAGGTAAAGAAGCTAGGGGCTACCTCCGGGAAGGGGCTTAATTGATGGATAACTCTTAAACCTAAGTTGAACAATTTGTTTTATAAAATTAGAGCTGGAATAGCAATTGAAAAGACAAATCCATTTAAATGGATTGAAGAATTTGATAGTGAAGAACAGTTAGAGTTAATAAATGAAATCAATGAAGCTTTACTTCAAGGAAAAGCGACGGGAAAATCGGATAAAATCAACGCCATAATTCATGAATGGCACGAAAGTGCGATCGCTATTTCAAGTAAAGAATTGAGCGAAGCCTTTCAAGATAATTAACAATGAAAGAATCAGACTTAGTTTTAGATTCACCCGAAAAAATCTTAAATATTCAGGCAAAATTTGATGAGTAACCGTTTTAATCTCGCACAAATGTCGCCGACAATCTCTTTCCTAACTTATGCACTTTGGCTCTTACCTGTTTCTTTTGCCGTTATCGGATTGTGGATGCATTCATTAATAACGATCGCTATTGCTGTAATTTTGTTTGGTCTGTATGGAGTAGTCTGGTTTTGGTGCAGACCCTCTCACTTCTTGACCCGGGAACACCGGTCACCGCAGGCACCGTCTGCTTGGTGCGCCCGACATATCTGAGGACACCTCAGATGTGGCGCATCCGCTTTTACGGCGGTGTAACGGTGACTCTGAGATTTTAACGATTTGCTGCGATCGTTTTTGGACAAAATTATTCAATTTCTTGTTTGCGTTGTTTATTAGCAAGAAAAGGGATAAACATTGGCACTCTTTGGCGATAGTCAGCATAAACTTTGCCATAGGCCTCGAGTAAATCTCTTTCCTCGAACTGAATTGCCACTAGTATGTATGCAGTTGTCACCAAGGCAAATACTAGATGAGTCACTGTCATCTTGGGTGAAGCCCAGAAGGCTAAAAACCAACCCAAATAAAGTGGATGACGAATGTATTTATACAATCCAGGAGTCATAAACGGGAGCGGGGAATATGCTCGATCGCGCCAATAAAGATAAACTTGTCGCAAGCCAAACAGATCGAAATGGTCGATCCAAAAAGTAGAAATCAGCACTAAGAGCCATCCCAAAGCAAATAAAGCAAGAATAATAATTTGCCCGGTGAAATTTTTTACTTCCCAAATTACTCCACCAATCGGCTGCCATTGCCAGAACAGCACGATGAGACATAAACTTGAGAGTAGGACGTAAGTGCTGCGCTCGATCGGTTTAGGGATGATTTGCGTCCACCAATTTTTAAAGCTTTGACGAGCCATCACGCTATGTTGCATCGCGAAAAGAAGTAGCAAACAAAGATCGACCAATATTGCTCGGCCTGAAGCTACTTGAGGCATAGCATCGATCGATTTTGGCACGACTAAGTTACCCACGAATCCGATCGCGTACAAAAAGCAAATCAGAAAAACTAGGTAAGCGATCGCTCCGTAAATCAAAACACCGATTTTCTTAAAATCAATCGGATCGGTCTGTAATTGTTGAGAAGCTTTCATAATCTTATTTTTAAGGTTAAAAACCTTTGTTTTCGGTTCACTTTTTCAGGATAATTTGAAATTTGGCGATCGTCGTTACAGAAAAGTTCAGGATTTTAGACCTAAAGTTCAGGTATAATTTTGATGTTATCGGCTTGACTAAAAATTATCTTGAAATCAGAGCAAATAATTCCTACTGCCAACGCTGCCATTTTCGCAAGTGCAGGTCGATATCTCAATGATGTTGAAACTGCCATTGTTTTAGGTGCCAGTGCCGGCCAGACTTACGAGCAAATTGCTCAAAGTTCGGGATACGCGGTCAGTTATATCAAACGAGATGTCGGGCCGAAACTGTGGAAATTACTCTCGATAGCATTAACAGAAAAAGTTAGTAAAAAGAACTTTCAACAAGCTTTAGAAAGATATCAAAGCAATCACGATAACTCATTTTTAGCGAGTGCCAACCATCGTACTGACTGGGGGCAAGCTCCTGATATATCTTTGTTTGTTGGTAGATTTAACGAACTTAAAACTCTTCAGCAGTGGATTTTGCACGCTCGTTGTAAGATAGTGGCATTATTGGGAATTGCTGGAATTGGCAAAACGGCTTTGGGCGTAAAATTAGCTCGATCAACACAAGCAGAATTCGAGTTTGTTATTTGGCGCAGTTTAAGAAATGCACCATTTTTAGAGACATTATTAGCTGAAATTGTGCCGATATTGTCCGAACGCGAAGAAACTCGATCGCAACTAAACAATCTACTTAACTATTTACGCCTAAAAAAGTGTTTGCTGATCCTAGATAATTTTGAGGCAATTTTGCACCCGCAGCAAATCGGACAGTTTCGCTCGGGCTACGAGAATTATCGCGATCTGCTGCGATTAGCCGGAGAGATATCTCATCAAAGTTGCATAATCCTTACCAGCAGAGAAAAACCTTTAGAAATAGCCAAACAAGAAGGCAAAGAATTATTAGTGCGTTCTTTGGCACTGTCTGGTTTAAAGACAGAAGCAGAGGCTCTACTTACTGCTAAAGGATTATCTGGTTCGATGCAACAGAAAAAAACTTTGATCGAATTTTATGGCGGCAATCCTTTAGCACTTAAAATTGTTGCCACTTCAATCCAAGACTTATTTGATGGCAATATTGCAACATTTTTAAAGCAAGGAAAGGTAATGTTTAAAGGAGTAAGACAACTTCTCAACGAACAATTTACTCGCCTTTCCGAATTAGAAAAGAGCATTATGTATTGGCTGGCAATCACCAGAGAATGGACGGAATTAGATGAATTACGTGAAGATCTTGTTCCATCCGTATTGCAACAGTTTTTATTAGAAGCTTTAGAGTCTTTATCTTGGCGCAACTTAATCGAGAAACAAGCAGGGAAATACACTCAGCAGTCAGTCGTGATGGAATATGTTTGTGAGTGTCTGATTGAAAAAATTGTTCTTGAATTAACTAATTGTCAACCAAATGTATTTAATCAATATGCTTTGGTAAAAACTACGGTTAAAGAATACGTACGTGATTCGCAAGTGCGAGTTTTGCTCGAGCCGATCGCTCTTGAATGGCAAAAACATTGTCGAGTAAAAACTGTTTTAAAAGAGCAAGTCGATCGAGTTTTGAAAAATTTGCATCAAATTGATAATAATTTATCTAATTATGGTGCTGGTAATCTAATTAATATTTGCATTCATCTCGAGTTAAATTTGAATGGTCTTGATTTTTCTAATTTAAGTATTTGGCACGCTTGCTTGCAACAAGTCGAATTACATGAGATTAATTTTAGCGGTTCAGATTTAAGTAAATCCCTTTTCAAAGAAACATTCGGTAATATTTTATCGCTTACTTTTAGCCCTGATGGTCAAATACTTGCTAGCGGTGATAGCAATGGAAATATTTGTTTGCGACAAATGCCAAGCGGTCAAATTATTAAGACTTATAAGGCACATCAAACTTGGGTACGCGGTATTGCTTTTAGTCCCGATGGCATGAAGCTGGCAAGCGGCTCACATGATTGTACCGTAAAACTATGGAATCTCTCAACGGCTCAGTGTTACTATACTTTTAAACATGACGATATAGCTGGGCGAGTAGCCTGGAGTCCTGATGGTAAAACTCTTGCTAGTGTTGGATTCGATCGAAGCTTAAGAATCTGGGATTCGCAGACCGGCAAGTGTCTTCAAATACTACAGGCCAATTCAGCTCAGATTCCGGCCTTAGCTTGGAGTCCTGATGGCAAAATTCTGGCAATTCCAGGCGGGGACAATACTATCATGCTTTGGGATGCGCGGACGGGAATTTTACTTGATACTTTAATCTCTACTTCTCAAAAGGTATGGTACGTTGAATTTAGTCAGAATGGAAAAATTTTAGTTAGTAGTGCTGAGAACGGAACGATCGAGTTTTGGAATCTTGCTAGTGCTGAATGTTATCAAAAAGTACAAAGTAATTTTAATATAGCCTGGTGGTTAGGATTTAGTCCTGATGGCAAAATATTAGCAGGCGGATGTCAAGATGCAACGGTGAGATTGTGGGCAATAGATACGGGAAAATGTTTGAACGTACTACGAGGACACGCGGGTAATGTTTGGTCGGGAGCTTGGAGTCCCGATGGGAAGACGCTAGCGAGCGGGGGTGACGATCGTCGGATTAAACTATGGGATCCGAAGACGGGCGATTGTCTCAAAACTTGGCAGGGATACAATGGAGCAATTTGGGATGTAAGCGTTAACTTTCATGGCGATCGTTTAGCTTCTGCTCATCATGACGGCACGGTTAGATTATGGCATGCAGATACCGGCAAATCTCTCCTCAGTTTACAAGGACATCATAGTCTAGTTTGGTCAATAGCGTGGAGTCCTGATGATAGATTACTTGCTACTGCTTCTGAAGATAAAACTGTGCGAGTTTGGAATGTGGATACCGGTGAATGTCTAAAAATTTTTACACAGCACGCTAATTTGGTTCACTCGGTTAGTTGGCATCCTAACGGACAATTCTTCGCTAGTGCTTCTTTAGACAATACCGTTAAGATTATTAACTATTTTACAGGGGAGTGCGAAAAAACACTACAACACGAACTTTTAGTTGGTGCAGTAGCTTGGAATCGAAACGGAACGATCTTAGCTAGTGGCGGACATAGTGGAATGCTCAAACTTTGGAACAGTCATAATGGGCAATGTCTTAAATTACTTCAAGGTCACATAAAAGTAATTTTTTCAGTAGCTTTTAGTCCCGACGATCGAATTCTCGCTAGTGCTTCTCACGACAATACCATCAAGCTTTGGGATGTAGAAACCGGTCAATGTCTTAATACTTTTGCCGAACATACTGATTGGATTTGGTCGGTTACTTGGCATCCCGACGGGCAAATTCTCGGTAGTGCTTCTCAAGATGGCACGGTTCGATTATGGGACGTAAAAACTGCAGAATGCTGCCAGATTTTAAAGGGTCATAGCACTGGGGTGCGAGGACTCAGTTGGAGTTCTAACGGCCAATGGCTAGCTACTGGGAGTCTAGATAAAACGATTAAGCTGTGGAATCCCGATACAGGTGAGTGTTTTAAAACACTCAAAGCCAAACAACCTTATGACGGAATGAACATAGCTGGAGTAACTGGCATTACTGAAGCTCAAAAAGCTAATCTGATTGCATTAGGAGCAAAGGTAGATAATTCTAACTTTTAAGTTGCATGTCTATAGATTAAGCCAAGCCTTAATCTCAATTCATAACTAAACAGCTATACAATACAAACTCTCAGTTATTTAGTAGACGTGAGCTTTCAAAAAGACAAATCAATTATAGCAATCGAAGGAAAAGTTAAAACATAATAGAGAAGTAATTAATTGAAAACGAAATGCCTGCTTTCCAGGTCATTACGAATAGCTTGAGATAGTTCATTGATATTACTAAACCTCGACGGTTTTTGCAACAGAACCCTTGCGATCGCCGAAAAACCAGATCTGATAAGCTTATGTTAAATTTAGTAGCCCGGGCAGAAGGCACGAGATGGAAATTGCGATCGTTGTAATTTGTCTGTTATTGGCACTGGTGTTTTATTTAGGTATCGAAGTAAAACAACAGGCGATCGCTCTAAACAAGCTACAGCAAGAAAAAGACGATTCGCTCGACACGTTTACATCCCAAACCGCAGCAAAGCAATTATTGACCGATCGCAATAAAACAAATGAAATTTCAGAAGAGTTAATTAAAAATAACAATCAAAGACTTTACAGCACCATTGCTAATGCTCCCATACCGATAATCGTACACGCTGAAGATGGTGAAATTCTGCAAATCAATCAAGTTTGGACGGAATTAACTGGTTACACTCTTGAAGATATTCCTACTATAGCCGACTGGACTGAAAAAGCTTACGGAAAAAGAAAAAAAATTGTCAGATCTGTTATCGATAGCTTGTACGAGTTGAAGGAACGAGTAGATGAAGGAGAATTTAAAATTATTACTGCTAGCGGGCAAGTTCGTATTTGGGATTTTAGTTCTGCACCTCTGGGTAAATTATTAGATGGTAGGCGTTTAGTTATCTCAACCGCTAAGGATATCACAGAGACAAAGCTCACACAAAAACAACTCAAACAAAGTGAGAAAATGTTTCGCAACACTTTCGAGCAAGCAGCAGTGGGTATGGCTCACGTCGCCCCAAATGGCAAATGGCTCAAAGTCAATCAAAAACTCTGTCAAATTGTCGGCTATTCCAAAAAAGAACTACTACAAAAAACCTTTCAAGATATTACTTATGCCGAAGATTTAAAAACCGATCTCGAATACGTTGCTCGAATGCTGGCCGGAAAAATTAAAAACTATTCGATGGAAAAACGCTACATTCGCAAAGATGGTTCTCTGGTTTGGATCGATCTGACCGTATCTTTAGTGAGAAAAAGCAACCGAGAACCAGATTATTTTATTAGCGTCATCGAAGACATTAGCGATCGCAAGAGATTAGAATTATCCGAGAAAAAATTTCTACAACGCTTATCGAACCAGCATCAAATAGACAAAGCTATTTTAGAGGCTCAACTACCCGAGACGATCGCCAACATAGCTATTAGCGGCATTCAAAAATTAATCGACTCTGAGCGTATCTCAATTGTTACTTTCGATCGGGAAAAACAAACCGCCACAGTTTTGGCAAATCAAGGCCAAATAGAAGAATTAGCAGTTAATGGATTCCAAGTTAATCTTAGTGTCTGGCAAAACTTAATCGAACAACTGGAAAATCTCGATCGCAATAATCACCGTTATGCTCTTAATTATTTAAGCAAATTTCCCCAGTTATCCGCAGCAATCCCTCAGTTCAAACCAACAGCATTAGATTGTTTTATCGCTTTTCCTGTAAAGTCTAGTGGGAAATTGCTCGGCATTTTAAAAATCTGGGGGAAAAATACAGAAAAGATCGCCTCGGAAGAATTAGAGATAATTAGGGAAGTATGCGACCAAGTAGCGATCGCGATCGTGCAAGCTAATTTATCTCGCAAAATCAAAAACTATACCCTAGAATTAGAAACTAAAATAGCCCAACGTACTGCCCAACTCGAAGATATCAATCAAGAATTAAATGCTTTTACCTATTCTATTTCCCACGATTTAAAAGCACCATTGCGAGCCATACAGGGATTTGCCACCGCACTCCAAGAAGACTACGGCGAAAACTTAGATGAAGTAGGGCGAGAATATGCTTGGCGTTTGACTTACTCAGCCCAGGAGATGGAAAAACTAATTCAAGATTTACTATCATACTCTCGTCTGGCCCGCACTGAAATTCAAATGCGATCGCTCAGCCTTGATGGCGTAATTGCCACAGCAATCGAGCAACTCAAGACAGAAATAGCTGAGTCTGGGGCGCAAATTACTGTAGAAGAACCACTATCAAATATATTTGGCAATCAAACTGTCTTAATTCAAATAGTCGTTAATTTACTATCTAATGCCATCAAATTTGTTTCCGATGGTGTTAAGCCAAAAATCCGCATTTGGACGGCAACCGAGGGCGATCGCGTGCGTCTTTGGATCGCAGATAATGGCATTGGCATCTCACCTCAATATCAAGAACGTATTTTTAATGTATTTGAACGATTGCATGGCACTGAAACTTATCCCGGAACTGGGATCGGGTTGGCAATTGTTAAAAAAGGTATGGAAAGATTGGGCGGTAAATTCGGTCTCGAATCAGAATTCGATCGCGGTAGTCGCTTTTGGATTGAAGGTAATAAAAAACAACCAAGAGAAAATTAAATTAACCTAACAGTAAGATGATATCAGTCAATCGAAGTATTTATGAAAAAACCAGAACAGATACCTATTTTGCT
>JAAUYH010041716.1_pt1 | contig 10553 bp, 8 predicted proteins | sample 7278061 | NCBI WGS metagenome assembly JAAUYH01 (sample SAMN14350203, study PRJNA611818) | marine sediment metagenome | isolation source: surface marine sediment (0.6m) | place: French Polynesia: Moorea | collected 2018-08 | reverse complement strand
GCGCGGACCCTTGCGATCTCCTCCGCGTCGAACACATCGAAGGGCTGCACGAAGCCCGCGCGGTTGTAGTGCGCGATTTGATCCGCCGCCAGCCGCTTGGGGGCGGCGTTCACGGTCGGCCGAAAGCTCAGGTCGAGGGGGTGATCCAGCATGGTACGCGCAGTCCTTTGCGGAATTAGGCCATGATTCCCTCGATCTGTGGACGCCGCCGCTTGACTATTTCTTGTGTTTTTTTGACATTTTGCCGCATGTCGCGGCGAAGTGGGGAACAAATGGGCACAAGATGACCCCGAGCCTTTTCACCATCGAAAGTTATCTCGGCGCCGATGAGTGGTTCCATTTCGCGCGCAAGGAACTGACCCACCGGCGCCCCGCCAGGCCGCATTACCACGACTATTTCGAGGTGTTCCTGGTCGAGCGCGGGCAGGCCTGGCATTCGGTGAACGGGATCGAGCAGCGCCTGAGCACCGGCACCGTCGTCTTTATGCGCCCCAGCGACGTGCATGCCATCGCCGCCGAGCGCGGGACCTGCCAGATCATCAATATCATGTTCCGCGTCCAGACCGCCGAACACCTCGTCTCGCGCTACGCGGACGCCTTCGCCGGACGGTTCTTCTGGTCCCCCAGTCTTCTGCCTGTCGCCACCACTCTCGCCGGCCCCCGGATCGAGCGCGCGATCAACACGATGCTGGAGCTGCAGACGACCCACCGACGGCTGGAACTGATCGAGGACTTCCTGATGACGCTGTTGGTGCGGGTCATGGATCTGCCCTCGAAAAGCGGCGAGAAGCTGCCCGGCTGGCTCGTCGACGCCTGCACAAGCGCCCGCGAACCGGAGGTCTTCCGGCAGGGCGCCTCGGCCCTGGTCGCCAAGGCGGGCCGTGGCCATGAACATGTCTGCCGCGCGATGAAGGCGCATCTTGGTCTCACCCCCACGGCCTATATCAACCGCATCCGGATGGAACAGGCCGCCCTGATGCTCGCCTCGTCAAATGCGCCGATCGCCGACGTCGCACTCGCCTGCGGCATCGAAAACCTCAGCCACTTCTACCGCACCTTTCGCAGGCATTACGGCCGCACACCGCGGAGCTACCGGCAGGAACACGGGCGGTCGCCGTTCTAGGAAGAATCAGCGGGTGACGACGAGGCGGTAGCCGAAATCCTGTTCGGTTTCCGAGTGAAGGTGGCCATAGCGCGCCTCCCAGGCGCCGCTCTCGAGATCTGCGCGGAGGCGTTCCATAGCGGGCTCGACGCCATCGACGGCCCAGAAGCTGGAAATCGCCGAACGGATGCGCGGGTCGAGATAGGCCGCCGGGCGGCGCCAATAGGCGGCCAGGAACCCGTCGGTGCAGTCATGCGGAATCGGGACGGGGGTGATCTCGACAGGGCCGAGGGTCGTTTCGTAGGCCTCTATCGGCGGCATCTGCCGGTCGTCGAGGTCGGCAAGTCCGGGCAGGTAGTCGAGAAGCCAAAAGCCCTTCACGGTCGCATCATAGGTCAGGATCACCACAGGTCCGCGCGCGACACGGCGCAGTTCGCGCAGGCCTCGCATCGCGTCGGTCCAGTGGTGCACGGTGAGAATGGCCATGGCGGCATCGAAGCTTGTGTCGTCGAAGGGCAAATTCTCGGCGCTGGCCTGGACCACCGGGGCGGCGGCAGCGGGGCGTTGCGCGATCATTTCCGAGGAGGGCTCTACCGCGGTGACGGCACGGCCCTCGGGTTCGTAAGACCCGGTCCCTGCCCCGACATTCAGCACCGTCTGCGCGTTGCCAAGCGCGTCCGAGATCGCCCGCGCGATGCGGGCGTCGGGCTTGCGTAGCTCGGCATAGTTGATCCCGATGGTGTCGTACTTGGCCATGCGGCTGCGTAGCATGGACCGCGCGATCCGCCTATCCCTTGGAGCGAGGCGCGGGTCGATCGCGGGCGCGGCAGGCGCGCATGGACGCGCGCGACCGCTTGACCCATACTCGCGGCGTCATCGGGCACGAGGGGACGGGGCATGTTTCTGCGCAATTGCTGGTACGTGGCGGCCTGGAGCAGGGATGTGGGCCGCGCGTTGCGGGCGGAGACCTTCCTGGGCGACGAGGTCGTGCTGTATCGCACGCAATCCGGCGATCCGGTGGCGCTGGAGAATGCTTGCCCGCATCGCAAGCTGCCGCTGTCCGACGGCAACCTGAAGGGCGATGTCGTGGAATGCGGCTATCACGGGCTGACATTCGATTGCAGCGGCGCCTGCGTGGCCGCCCCGACCCAGCGCGACAGCATTCCCCGGCGCGCCGTGGTGAAATCCTATCCCGTGGTGGATCGCTACCGGCTTCTGTGGATCTGGATGGGCGACCCGGCGCTGGCCGATCCGGACCTCATCTTTCCCATAGAGAACTACGACGACGACAGCTGGGGCCTTACCGATGGCGGTGTGATGGATATCGACTGCCATTATCTCTGGGTCTGCGACAACCTTCTGGACCCATCCCACGTGGCCTGGGTGCATGTGACCTCTTTCGCTGGGGCCGGCACCGACGACGCGCCGCTCGACATCGCAAAGACCGAGCGCGGTGTGATCGTGTCGCGCTGGATCATGGGCCAGCCGCCCTCGCCTTATTACGAGCGGCTCCTGCCCTTCGCGGGCACCTGCGACCGGCTGCAACATTACGAGATGTGTCTGCCGGGGATCGCGCTCAACAAGTCGGTCTACACGCCCGCGGGGACCGGCGGATACGATGCGCCGCCGGTGAAGGACACGTTCGTGAACATCTCCTACAACTTCATGACGCCGATCTGCGCCGACAGGACGCGGTATTTCTGGTTCCAGCATCGTAATGGCGCCCCGGGCGCGGAGGTGTCGGAGTACATGAACGCGGGCGCACGCATGGCCTTCGAAGAAGACAAGGCGGTGCTGGAAAAGGTGCATGCGGGGATGAAGAACCCGGCGACGCCCTTCATCGATCTGGGCCTCGACGCGGGGGCAAAGCAGTTCCGGCTGATGCTCGAGCGGGCGGTTGCAGCAGAGCAGGACAGGGTGCCGACGCACGGCCCCTAGACCGTCGCACTGCGCCGCTGGACCGAGCGCCCGGTCTCGTGATCTAACTGGCAAAAAAGAGGGACGGTTCATGCTGCGGTTCACCGCTTTCATCGCGACGCTCGTGCTGACGGCGATCAGCCTGATCGGACTTGCCTTTAGCTGGTGGTTTCTGCTGCCGCTCGCCGGGTTCGGGTTCCTCGCCGCCATCGGGATCTACGATGTCACCCAGACCAGCCATTCGATCCTGCGCAACTACCCGGTCATCGGTCACATGCGGTTCATGTTCGAGGGCATCCGCCCCGAGATCCGGCAGTACCTGATCGAGAGCGATCAGGACGAGGAACCGTTCTCGCGCGACGAACGCTCGATCATCTACCAGCGCGCCAAAGGGGTCGAGGACAAGCGGCCCTTCGGGACCCAGCAGCGGATCTATGATTCCGGGTACGAATGGCTGACGCATTCGGTGGTTCCGAAACATATCGACGACCCCGATTTCCGGGTGCGGATCGGCGGGCCGGACTGCACGGCCCCCTATGACGCCTCGATCTACAACGTCTCGGCGATGTCCTTCGGAGCGCTTTCGGCCAACGCGATCCTCGCGCTGAACACCGGGGCGGCGAAGGGAGGTTTCGCCCATGACACCGGCGAGGGCGGGATCAGCCGCTATCACCGGCAAGGCGGCGGGGATCTGATCTACGAGATCGGCAGTGGGTTTTTTGGCTGCCGGAACGAGGACGGGCGGTTCGATGTCGAGAAGTTCCGGGTCCAGGCCGCCGACCCCCAGGTCAAGCTGATCGAGCTGAAGCTCAGCCAGGGCGCGAAGCCGGGCCATGGCGGGGTGTTGCCGGCCTCGAAGATCTCGCCCGAGATCGCCGAGGCGCGCGGGGTGCCGATGGGCCGCGACTGCGTCTCGCCCTCGGCCAACCCCGAATTCTCGACGCCGCTGGAGCTGATCCGCTTCATCGGCACCTTGCGCGAGAACGCCAGTGGCAAGCCGGTGGGCTTCAAGCTCTGCATCGGGCACCGGCGCGAATTCATGTGCCTCGTCAAGGCAATGATCGAGACCGACATCGTGCCCGACTTCATCGTCGTGGACGGGAAAGAGGGCGGCACCGGCGCGGCACCGCTGGAGTTCGCCAACCACGTCGGCATGCCGCTCGTCGAGGGGCTCGTGTTCGCCCACAACACCCTGCGCGGCGCAGGGCTGCGCGAGCGGCTGAAGATCGGCGCCTCGGGCAAACTGGTGACCTCGTTCGATATCGCCAAGGCGCTGGCGCTGGGGGCGGACTGGGCGAATTCGGCGCGCGGGTTCATGTTCGCGATCGGCTGCATCCAGGCCCAGGCCTGCCACACGAACCACTGCCCGGTGGGGGTCGCGACCCAGGACACACTGCGGCAGCGGGCGCTGAACGTGCCGGAGAAGGCCGAGCGCGTCTACCGCTTTCACAAGAACACCGTGAAGGCGCTCGGCGAGATGACCGGGGCCGCGGGACTGCGGCATCCAGGCGAGTTCCGCCCGCATCACCTCTTGATGCGTGAAAGCGACCGCGACATGGTCACCGGCGAGGACGTCTATCCCTACTTGCCCGAGGGATTCCTGTTGCGCGAGGAAGCGGACGGCTTCGGCTATCTGCAGCGCTGGCACCGCGCCCGGGCCAGCGATTTCGAACCGTTCGATGTAGAATGAAAGACGTCAGCCCGTCTCTTCCAGTCCGAAGACCATGAGGAGCCGCCGTTCCACCACCCTGCGCATCCGGACCGTCGCCCCCTCGGGTCCGAGCCGCGACCCGCGCGGCCCGCCTTCGTAGATGATCCCGAGCTGCATCTCGAAGCCGTCCGGGCTCTTGGCGATTCCGGGCCGGCAGTTGTTGGCGCGGATACAGTGCAGCGCCTGGTTGGTGGCAAAACCGGTGCGGGCATAGATCGGGGTGCCGCTGTAGAGATCGCCATGGCAGCGCACCTCGAGATAACCGGTATTGTCCCGCGCCCATCGGATGCGCATGTGGAACCGGTGCCAATACCCGAAACGTGACGGCGGGATACAAGTGCGACCAAGGAAGGTCACGCCGCGGGTTGTGTCGACTTTCAGATCGAAGAGCTGGTTATCGGGCTGCCGGTTGCCGGACCAGCGGGCAATCGACAGGCGGCTGCTGCGGCGACCGGTGAGAACCGCGCGCGGATTGTAGTAGTCCGGTGCCCGCAGCTTGGGATCGATCCAGAACTCGAAGCTGAGAAGATACTGCTCGCCTATCCGCCATTGGCGCCCCGTGGTCACCACCGACCGCGCCGCGCCGCGCGCGCAGTCGCTCGGGCCACGAGGATCCGTCACCCGCGAGCACTCGCCCGCGGCAACGCGGAACACGATCTCGCGTCCGTCGATCTCCGGCGCGGTGGCCGAGCGCGGATCGACAACGAAATACGGGGCAAACCAGTCCGGAAGCCCACGCGAGGCTCTCGATGGCGGTTCGCCCGGCGACAGGGAACTGTCGCACCCGGCCACCAGCAGAAATACGAGCGCCAGTAGATGTGGCGCCCGCATCAGGGCGTTACTCCGCCGGAACCGCGGCCGAGCGCTGGCCGCCTTTCGGAAAGCCGACCATCCGGTCGTTTTCCTCGTCATAGAGCTTCCAGCGCAGGCAGCTCAGCCCCTCGAGGAACCCGATCTTCTTCGATTCGATCAGACCGCGGCGCTCGAGCTCCTCATGCGCCGCCTTGAGCTTGTAGCCCGGGATCTTGGCGTTGAAATGGTGCAGGTCGTGGTAGCCGATATTCATCACCGCCAGGTGATAGAGCGGTCCCCAATCGAGCACTGACGAGCCCTGCAGCGCGGCAGTCTCGAAATCCAGCTCGGGCTTGGTGCCCCAGTGAATGTCTTCGAAGTTGTGCACGATGTAGGGGATCAGCGCACCCGCAGTAGTGGCAAAATAGATCGACGCCAGCCAGACACCGATCCCGGCCCAGCCGGCGATGTACCAGATGCCTGTGAGCATTGCGGCCAGCATCACGTTGTGCAGGATCAGGTCCCCTACCCCGGTCTTGAAGCCGTAAAGCGGCACGCGACGGATGAAGAGGTAGAAGATGAACGGCCCGAGCAGGATCAGCGTTAGTGGCGTACGGTAGAGTCTGTAGCGGAACCGCGACCAGGGGCTCGCGGCCTCGTATTCCTTCAGTGTCATCGTGTAGATCTCGAACGTGTCGCGGCGGTCGAGGTCGCTGACATAGGTGTGGTGGAGGTTGTGGATGTAGCGCGTGGCCTTGTAGGGCGTCATCGCGATCGGCGAGATCAGCGTGCCCACGACGTCATTGACCTCGCGGGACGAGAAGAACGACCGGTGCAGGCAGTCGTGCTGGATCATGTAGATCCTCAGCCCCATCGTGGCGGTCAGCAGGATTGCCGGCAGCATGATCCACCAGGTGCCGATCGAGACCAGCCCGACGGCGAGCCCTGCAACCCAGAGGAGCACGGTAACGCCCAGCTCGGCCCATGCCCGGCGATCATCGGCGCCGGCGAATTCGCGAGCGGCCTTGCGGAGTTCCTTCACATTCGACGACATATCGGTCTCACCCGTTTGCCATATTCCACCACCGCCACCGAACACGTTAAAGGCGGTGGAATCAACCCGTTCCCGGTGAATTCGGGGGGCTGCGGTGCGGGTTGAGGCACAAGGCTCTGGTTGTGGGCGCGCGGCCCGGATCAGCCGTAAAGCCCCGCCGTGCGCCCGCGCAGGCTGATCAGCGCCAGCACCGTGTCGATGGTCGGCGTCGGTGTGCCGGTCACACGGCCAAGCTCCTGCACCGACCCCACCAGCGCGTCGATTTCCATCGGGCGGCCCTGGTCGAGGTCCTGCAGCATCGAGGTCCGATGCGCACCCACAGCCGCGCCGCCGTCGATACGCCGGTCGACGTCGATGGGGAACTTCACCCCCAGCTTTTCGGCGATTTCCTGGGCCTCGAGCATCATTGCGCGGGCCACGGCGCGGGTGCCGGGATCGGTGCAAAGCACGTCGAGCGTGGCATGGGTGAGCGCCGAGATCGGGTTGAACGACAGGTTTCCCCAGAGCTTCACCCAGATCTCGTCGCGCAGTTTTGGCCGCACCGGGGCCTTGAGCCCGGCCGCCGTCAGCGCCTTCGACAATGCCATCGCGCGCTCGGACCGCGAGCCATCGGGCTCGCCCAGCGAGAAGCGGTTGCCCTCGATGTGCTTCACCACGCCAGGTTCGATCACCTCCGCGGCGGGGTAAACGACGCAGCCCAACACGCGGTCGGGGCCGAACCCGTCCCATTGCGCGTTGCCCGGATCCACGGTTTCGAGCCGGGTGCCCTCGAGTTCCCCACCGATCTTGTGGAAGTACCACCACGGCACGCCGTTCACACCGCTGACAATGGTGGTGTCCGGCCCAATCAGGGGTTGCATCTTCGGCACAACCGGCGGCACCGAATGCGCCTTGAGCGTGACGATCACGTAGTCCTGCGGGCCGAGTTCGGCGGCGTCATCGGACGCGTTGACCGGCACGGTGATCTCGCCGCTTTCCTCGATCAGCCGCAGCCCGTTGGCCTTCATGGCCGCCAGGTGAGGCCCGCGGGCGACAAGGCTGACCTCGGCCCCGGCCTGTGCCAGTTTCGCGCCCATATAGCCGCCAATGGCGCCGGCGCCGAAAATGCAGATCTTCATGCCTTCACGTCCTCAGGCGGCTTCGACCAGACCGAGCTTCTCGGCCAGCCCGATGCGCTGCAGTTTGCCCGTCGCGCCCTTCGGAATCTCGTCGAGGATCACGACCTTGCGCGGCACCTTGAAGGCGGCGACGCGTTCGGCGGCGAAGTCGCGGATGTCCTTCTCGGTGGCCTCGGCGCCCTCCTTCAGCACGATGGCGGCGGCAACCTCCTCGCCGAGCTTGGGATGCGGCAGGGCGAAGGTGAGCGCCTGGGCGACAGCCGGATGCGCGCTCAGCACGCCGTCCACCTCCAACGGGCTGACCTTTTCGCCACCGCGATTGATGATTTCCTTCAGACGACCTGTGAGCGTCAGGTAGCCCTCGTCATCGAACGCGCCCTGGTCGCCGGTGCGGAACCAGCGGCGGCCCTCGGCCTCGAAGAAGTTCTTCTCGTTGGCCTCGGGGTTGCTTTCGTAGCCGGGCGTGACGTTGGGGCCCGAGATCACGATTTCGCCCACGCCCTCGATCAGCCGGTTCTCGGTCTCATGCGCGGTGCGAACCAGCGGGCCGGCCTCGACACCCACCGAGCCGGGTTTCTGCGCGCGCGGCGGCAACGGGTTGGACGCCATCTGATGCGCCGCCTCGGTCATGCCGTAGCCTTCGATCACCGGCGCATTGAATGTCTCGGCCAGCTTCTCCATCACCGGACCGGGCAGCGAGGCCGACGACGAGCGCAGGAAGCGCAAAGGCACCTCGGCGATGGTGTCGGCGTTGCGCGAGGCACGCGCCAAGATCGCCTGGTGCATCGTCGGGACAGCGGTGTACCAGGTGGGGCGCGCGTCCTTCATCCAGCCGAAGAAGCGGATCGCGTCGAAGCCAGGGGCGCACCACACGGACGCACCCGCGGCAAGCGAGGCGCTGACCGCCGCGACAAGGCCGTGGATGTGGAACAGGGGCATCACGTTGAGGCAGCGATCCGCGGGCGTCAGGTCCAGCGAGGCGCGGATGTTCTGCGCCGAGGCCGCGACATTCGACTGCAAAAGCGGCACGATCTTGGGGCGCGAGGTGGTGCCCGAGGTATGCAGGATCAGCGCGATGTCGTCTGCGGTGGGGGCGGCCGTGTCGGCCTCCCCTGTCCCACCCGCGGCGCGCAAGGTGAACTGGCCAGCGGGCGCGGCGGCATCGGCCTCGACCCAAAGAATGGCGAGACCGAGTTTCTGAGCGGCGGCGAAGGCCGGACCCACATAACCCGCCTCGAGCACGATCGCCTTTGCCTTCAGGTCTTCGAGATAAAACGCGAATTCATCCTCGCGGTAAGCCGGGTTCAGGGGCGCCGTTACCGCGGCCTGCGCCACGGTTATGAAGGCCGCCGCCATCTCGGGTCCGTTCGGCAGCACGATCGCCACGCGGTCGCCACGACCGATGCCGGCGTCGTGCAGCGACGCGGCCACCGAGGCCGACAGCGCGCGTAGTTCACCAAAAGTCAGCCAGTCGCGGCCCGGAGCGCCGATCGCCACAGCGTCGTCGGCATGCGGCGCCAAGAGCGCCGAAATCGTAGTCAACATGTCTCAGGTCCCTCGCCTTGAGGTTCACTCCGCCGGAGTGACCACCCCGTCTTTTCCCTTTTGCCGCAAAAGCTTGACCGGCGGCAGAATGAAGAACAACACCGACAACGCGATGAACATGCCCGACAGGGGCCGTTCCACAAAGGCCAGCACATTGCCCTGCTCGGCAATCAGCGTCTGGCGAAAGCTCTTCTCCATGAGCGGGCCGAGTACCAGTGCCAGCACCAGGGGCGCAAGCGGGTAATCTGCCTTGCGAAGGATATAACCTGCGACCCCGAACCCGGCAATGAGCCAGACGTCATGCATCTTCTGGCTTGGGGCGAAGCCGCCGACGATGCAAAGCACCAGCACCAGCGCGCAGAGCACCGTGAAGGGCATCCGTAGCGCCCAGACGAAGAGCGGGATCAAGGCGATGTTGATAGCGACGGCGGCGAAATTGGCGGTGTAGAGCGACGAGATCAGGCCCCAGACGAAATCCGGCTGCTCGATGAAGAGCATCGGCCCGGGCATCAGGCCCCACATCACCATGCCACCCAGAAGCAGCGCCGTGGTCGGCGAGCCGGGAATGCCGAGGGTGAGCATCGGCAGCATCGACCCGGTGCTCGCCGCGTTGTTCGCCGCCTCCGGCGCGGCGACGCCGGTGACGTTGCCCTTGCCGAAGCTGTCCGGATCGCGCGACATGGTCTTGGCGATCCCGTAGGCCATGAGCGAGCCGGGGGTGGCGCCGGCGGCCGGCAGGATGCCGACGAAGTAGCCGAGGAAGGAGCCCATCAGCATCGATCCGATGGCTGCCTTCAGGCGCCTGATCGCGTCGAGGATCCGCTCGACGCTCACCACCGCCTTGGAGAGCTGGACCTCGCCCTTGGACTGCTCGATGGTCCAGAGCATCTCGCCGATGCCGTAGATCCCGATCGCGAGCACCAGGAAGTTGATGCCGTGGTAGAAGCCCGGGATGTCGAAGAAGATCAACCGGGGCTCGCCGCTGATGATGTCGAGCCCCACCGCCGAGAGCATGAGGCCGATGAAGATCGAGAAGAACGTCTTCGCGATGTCGTCGCCGCCGAGCCCGATGAAGGTCGCGAAGGCGAGCAGCATCAGGGCGAACTCCTCCGGCGCGCCGAAGGCGAGCGCCCAGGATGCGAGCGGAGGAGCGAAGAGCGTGAACAGGACCACCGAGATGGTGCCGCCGATGAACGAGGCGCCAGCGGCGGTGACCAGCGCCTGGTCGGCGAGTCCCTTGAGCGCGAGCGGTCGCCCGTCGAAGGTCGTGGCGACGGCGGTGGACGCGCCCGGGATCCCGAGCATGATCGAGCT
>JAAUYH010083412.1_pt1 | contig 10557 bp, 4 predicted proteins | sample 7278061 | NCBI WGS metagenome assembly JAAUYH01 (sample SAMN14350203, study PRJNA611818) | marine sediment metagenome | isolation source: surface marine sediment (0.6m) | place: French Polynesia: Moorea | collected 2018-08 | reverse complement strand
TCTGCAAACTTGTTGGACAGACTGATGACTGTTGTTCACATCAAAGCTTCGAACAAAGAAGAATGTGAAGCGCAAATCGCGAAGGCCATTGATGAACATTGTGGATCATCATCCCCGGACCGATTACATCGACGTTCGATCAGTTTCAACAGTATCAAAAGTCTTGGAGGGTTCAAAACACAGAGCGGAGTGGAGGAGAAGGAGCTTGGAATTATTATCGACGGGGCATCGCTGAAATATGCCCTCGAGGATTTGGCAGACCAATTCATGCAACTTGCAGACTTCGCCAAAACAGTGATTTGCTGTCGAGTTACTCCCTTGCAAAAAGCTCTTGTTGTACGAATGGTTCGTGAACTCAGACAAAGTACTACTCTTGCTATTGGTGATGGTGGAAACGATGTCTCAATGATTCAAGAGGCACATGTAGGTGTGGGGATATTCGGTAAAGAAGGTACGCAGGCGGCACGCTCGGCTGACTACGCTATTGGTGAGTTCAAGCATTTGAGACAACTGGTTGCAGTACACGGTCGCTACTCCCAAATACGCACAGCGGGACTGATCAACCTATCATTTTATAAGAATATGTTGTTCACAATGACTCAGGTTTACTTCCAAATATTCTGCTTTGCGAGTGGCACAATGTTCAACAATCAATGGCTAAGTGCGGCCTTCAATGTGCTTATAACATCAGTCCCGCCATTTGTATTTGGCATTTTCGAAAAGGATTTGGATGAAAACACTCTGTTCCGATTTCCACGAGCGTATGCAGCAGCACGCGATCGAGGATGTTTCTCCATTAAGTCTGTTGGAGAGTATGCATTTCTATATGGAGGTTGGCACTCGGTTGTCGTATTCTTCGGAGTATTTTTTGGTTTTGGCTCACTGAAAATCAACCACCCAAATGGGCTCGACTCAGGATTCAATTTGGTTGGATTCGTGGTGACAACATTAGTTGTTTGCATGTCCTTATTTAAGTTTGTATTGCATACCTACATTCAAGGATTTGTTTTTATCATTGTGATTTTGCTTTCGTTTGCAACCTACCTCGCATTGGTACCACTATCAATCTCAGTCTTGAAAGAGTATCCTCTTATTGGATTATATCCAATGATGTTGGGATCAACTAACTTTTGGGTAACTGCATTGTTAGTGTTCGTTGCCGGTTATTATATTGACTATTTGGTATTAATGGTACGAAGGTTATTGTATCCCGACACCACTTACGCATTACAACGTTGGGAACAACAACAACGGCGTGGACAACAACAAAACGAGAAAGGAGAGTGAGGACCAGAAACGTACCACCGAGCCACTTAACTGTTTATTAAATTTGTACTATTTGTTATTTTGGGCGTATCTGCGAAATTAAGTGATATAGCCGTTAGATTATATTTGGCCTGTCCAAAACAAAGTACTTGGGACTCTCAGGTAGGCACTCAGTTGCAACTGACGCCAACCTGTTACGATAGGTGAGCGAGTTGTTCGCGATCTTTTGACGCACAAAAGAGGCGTCTGCCTCGTTCCGAATGTCGTTTGGTGAACTTGTTTCTGTGCCAGCCACTGGTGATGATGTGAACAACGGTCCTGCTCCGAATATTGCCAATGAACTTCGACAACATCTTCGTGCCCTAGCCGCGAACAGTGCAGCGTTGCGTCGTTGGGAAGGAACTTCGAGTGCCGAAGATGCTGCTACTGAGCTTCGTCGTGTTAGGTCATTGCGCGCCCAATCTCGCGACCTCGTGCGTAGTGCCGCTGCGCTTGTAACACGTCTCGAAACCGCTGCTGATGAACCTGGTGCTGCATCATCACTTCGTCCTGAAGCTGACGAATTACGCGATTTAATGCGACAACACATCGACGATTTCTCTGATGCTCTCCGCGAATCCATTTCTCGCGAGCGTGATGCTATTTCAATTACCACGCAAGTTTCCTCTCCGTCCACTTCTAATATTGCAACACTGCCTGAGTTGGGTAGCTCACGGCAAACACCTCTGACTAGCATTGCGGAAACTGAAACTGCCCCACTACTGCGAGCTGATGCAAACGAACTTGCGTTGCGCCGCGAGCTAGAGAGCACAGAACAATTGCGTATTCAAAGAGTTTCTGCTTTACGCGAAATCCAAAGCTCCGTAGAAGATGTGAATGGAATCATGAATGATTTGGCTGCAATAATCGGAGACCAAGCAACAACTCTCGAGTTTGTCGCGGTCAATATCGAAGAATCAGCGGCATATTCTTCGTCTGCTAGAAGCCAATTAGAACGAGCACGAAGAGGCCGCGAGACGAAACAGAAATTGTTTTTCACCGTCTTGGCGACTGTGGCTATTGTTTTGGCCATTCTTATCGTTATTTTCCTATCTTAGTCTACTCCCGTTTGTGTTACTTCTCGTATCAGTGTTCACAACTGTGTGACCATCGAGATCAAGCTGTGTCACAAGCTTGTGATAAAATTCAGTCAGCCGCGCGAGACTGCAATTCCCTTTGTCTTTTCTTGACGGTCGCACTTCAACCATTGTCATTTTTCTTCGGTTTAGCCCCACTTGTTCCGTGAACCCCAGCGATAATGTTAACTGCTTACCGTTCTCGTCTCTACATTCCACCCGCAATTTGTCGCCGCTGTGGCGTTTGAAAACTCCAACTCGGAGATGCTGTTGACAGCTTGTTGCCACCGCATGAACGGTATTGGAAAGATCTCCTTTCAAAACGAATGTCATTCTCGTTGATTCATCACCTTCCAAACCGATTGTCAAACTTTGTTGCACTGCAGCAGCTCGAACATTCGCTGTATTTGCGTTTGATGGGGAGCGAGCTCGACGAAATGACATAGAACGGAGTAACTTTTTGGATGTTATTGTGATAGGCCTTCGCGAGTTTTTGGAACTCTTGATACTGTGAGACGATGGAAGCCTTGAAGCCGCCGAACCGTTCCTCTGAAAATCAGATACAGCCCTCGTAGCTTCATGTGACTCTCGACTGCTCTGCGATAGAAGAACTCCTCGTTCCATGTTCAAATCAATTGTTTCTGATTTGCCCAGTCCCGCTGCTGGAGTTGGACGCTTCGCACTTTCTTCGCTTTCTGAATGTACTTGACTATCCTTCCATGGAACATTCACGGGACTGAAGTTCATTTCCTCGCTTTCCAAATCCATTTCTTCAAATCGCAGTCGTTGAGGTTCACTATCGCGAATTGGTATGGCTATACTAAGCTCTTGTTCTCTCTTTTTCTTTTCTTCTTCCTCAGCCATTCGCTTCATGTATGCATCAAGTCTCAATTGTTCTGAGATCGATTTGAGATTTGCAGAAGCGTCTGAAGTTTGGGTTGAAGATTGTCGAGATGTAGGCTTCGTTATTTCCTTTTTAGCTTCGTTTGGTTTGTAGTCAGTAAGTTTAGTAAAAGCAATGGGCTCTTCGACACCATTGTTTGGACTATCAACTTGAACAATATCCAAACCGAGTTCCGGATCTAGCTCTTCATAGACTTGATTGATTTCATTTTGTTCCTCCGTGTCAGGGCATACAAATGGCTCCAGTTTTGGAGGTGTTCGCCATACAGAATAATTAGGTGAACCATTTTCGTCTTCTGCTTCGTCATCAGAAGATGAGATAATGTTGTCTGAGCGGGCCCCGTTGAACAATGTTCCGAAATCAACCTTTTTCGGTGTCGTGTAATCCGATTGAATGCGACGAACTGAAGATGTATACCCAAATGATTGTGAGTCACTAGATTCGATCTCGGCTTCCCCATCACTAGCGATATAAGTAATCGAATTGAACACATCTCCAATCGGAATTGTATTGTCGACCGAATCAGTGTTTTCAGACCCATCGGCGCTCCGAGTTGTCCGGTATGTTTCTGATGAGGCAACTTCAGGTTGTAAACCCAAACTTTGGATTCTATGGAAAATATTTTCGGATATTTCAGGAACGGGAGGCAAGGCTCTCGATTTCTTTCGTTTTCCTGTTGAGTTGTCACCACTTCTTTCGTTCTTATCAACACGAGGTGGTAGTGGCCACGGAGTAGGGTGTGAATTCCCGCGATTGGACGGAGACCTCCGTTCAGTCATGAGGTAATTGATGTTCTCAAAGATAAGCACATTTGGTATGAACGGCGCTATGTTGTGCGAGGAAAATTCCAAACCGTCTTCTGATAAAGACCGTTCGTAGCGTAGGAGCGTTTAGTTTAATATGGGGAGAACAGAGTGATGTCGTGGCAAAATATTAGAGGCTCCATCACTATTTCCAATGAACATTCTGTGTTTTGAACCAGCTAGGACCGTGACCGGTTTTATAGTTTTGAAATTTGAAGCTTCTGGAGCTTGAATAACTCTTAGCCGATTCCTTGACTAATATTTCATGCGTGGAGAAACAAGCATTTATGTGGAATAACTACTGATACATTAATCTAAATGTGTTTCGTAGCAAAAAACTGCCGAGTTGAATATCTTCTCATTTTCAAGCTAAAATTCTAATGCTTGTTGACGTAACCAACTTCCCGAAAACTAGTTCGGTAGCCTGGAGTTAATGAGTTCTCTTATTCACAATTAAAATACAACAGTTACGACTGCATTTGCAGCAGCTGTTCGTACTCCAGGCTATGTTCTGTTGAGGGTCATGCAAGCACACACGTACAGTACAAACAGCAGTGTCGTTTTTGTCTTTAATTGAAACAGTATCGGAATTTCTCCACACTCAAAACTGAAATTATTGGAAACCATCAGAATAGAATAGATTTTGCCAATTTATTGGTTCACTAGTGCATCAGAATTACTACACCAATCATGGGTAATCATCCGTTGCTCAAATGACCTTTTTCGGTGCTTTGTTGTCACTTTCGAAATTCCACTTATACGCTTGAAAGCTTCCCTTCGTTGAAGCCGATGGCATCCTCTGTTCTTGAACGAATGCGACAGGCGCATGAAGAAGTTGAGACTTTAACTTATCTTACAGCTTCTGCATTGTCAGCTCGAGATGGGGGAAGTACTGACATATTTGGAGACCATGCGCCCAGAACTGCTTTGGAAGCGTCGCAGCTTGCTCGACAACTTGTAGATGATGCTCGTTCTCGATGCAAACATTTAGTTCGAATGTACGAAGACACCGATGGTGCACTGACTGATTGTGCATTCATGTTGCGTGCTCCCGGAGCTCCATCAAATCAATCTTATCTCCGCCTGTTTTACGAGCAATTGCGCGAATTACGTGCACTTCATCGTTCTACATCTCCAAGCACCAATGTTACTCAGAACTTTAATGTTACTTCACTACTAAAATCTCTTACTCCTATCGAGCCTTGGACACCTGAAGAGATGAGAGGAACATGCTTGGATTTACACAAACATCATGCGGCGTTTTTGAATGTTATGCGCTCTGGGACAAAGAAAAATAATAATATTGTTGACTACATCGGGTATGTACGTGGCGCGATAGTTGAGTTTGACGCAATTCCTGCGAAAGCACGCCGTTCGCGAGCATATGCGGAGTACATCAATGAAGTGCTTTCCTATCTTGAGTCGTTTGCAAAACGAGCGTATCCGCTGGATGAAGTCGAGGACCTAATACTTGCTGAGCGCGCACGTCTACGGGATGAACATCAGAATAAGCGAGAACGGCTTACTGCCCGGTTTGGAATGGATGCTGACGCGGCACTCCGAGCTCTCGGTGTCGCTGAAGTGACTTCACAACTAAATACCTTTGGACTCAAAACTGGTGGAAGACCTGCAGAAAGAGCTTCAAGGTTACTCGCACACGCAAGGTCTGGTGATATTGTAGAGCGCATTGTCGACGAAGGTGTTCTTCGATATCTGGTAACAGAAATCTTGGTAGAGGAATGTGTCGCGACAGCACACAACGCAGAAAAGAAGTTAGCCTTAAGCTACATTGAGTTAGAAGCTGAGCGTCGAGCACAGGAAGCTGCAGCAATGGGTGCACGTCTTGGAGGAGAAGAAGAGGAAGCTGAACGCATTGGCGAAGAAGCTCCAGTTTACAATCCAAAAGACGTACCATTGGGCTGGGATGGTAAGCCAATTCCATATTGGCTTTATAAGTTGCATGGGTTGAACCACGAGTTCAAATGTGAAATTTGTGGTGATGCAGTCTACCGTGGTCCACGTGCCTTTGAGCGTCATTTTCCCGCCGCTCAGCACGTTCAAGGCCTACGCTGTCTGGGGATTCGTTATTCAAAGGAATACCTAATGATTACACGAATCGCTGATGCCACAGCGCTTGCCCAGAGACTTGCGGAACAGAATTCAGTTACAGCTGGCGATGGTGATGTCGAGTTTGAAGATGCTCAAGGCAATGTTCTGTCGAAAAAAACACATGAAGACTTAGCGCGTCAAGGATTACTATGATAATTTAATCGTTCAAAAACATTTTGGGTTTGGGTAGCACCGTACTAACAGTGAGCTGCCATCAAAGTGTCGGGATGCGATTACTTTAATCTGCGAGACAGAATATACCTGCGGTTTAAGAAACTGTAGTGTGAATTTGTAATTGCCATATCTATCGTGTTGTGGAAGGTAATCCGAACATGTATTAACTTCTAAGCAAACCCGACGAGAATCAAATTTTAGTGAGAACTTTTAGTTTAGGGAATATTCTGTAGGAGCTACGAACCTCCTCGAATTTTCTTGTGGAATTTACCACGTCAACAACATGGCAGAAACAACAGTGACGACGCGCAACGCCAGCTGCAGTTAAAACCCATATGACTAGCTACGTCAACGCGACTCTCCTAGCGCGTGAAAGGGAGGGATAAGGGCGCTTTCTGCGTCAGTCGGCCAGGCCAAAGCGATAAGGCAAGTTGTGCCATTAGGGTGATGTGTGAAGTGCAAATCGTCCATCCCGCCGACTGCGGCACCAAATAAATATTAAATCTTTGAACCCACGAGGAGCCAAACTGTGTAGATAAGCAAATAAAGCGAACTGGTCGGTATTATACCGAACCTTGTCATTATGGTTCGAGCTGCTTCCATGTTTCCGGTGGTGGCGGCATAAGTTCGATAACCTGGCGCAAGAGTGTGCGTTCGTTCTCGGTTGATGCTTGCGTTGCAATGCAAAGCTGCTTCATCGCTGCAATTTGCACAACATCCCTGAGAATACGCTTCTTTTCGACACGGAACAGTAAAGGTGCCGAAACAGACACATCAGATTCTTTCGACGAAGCCGCAAGCATTATAATTAGTTCCTCATCTTCATCAAGTGAGGTGGGGAACTCAGCTAGAATACGGTCGCAATGTTTCTCAACTGTGTTCCAAACCGCTAGTTCGTTCTCAAATGAGACAGGCGAATACCACTTGGGAGACGGTTCTCGCAGACGCTTCCCATCTTCTGTTGTTGCAAGTTTGACAAAATCATCTGCACTTGCATGCAGTACACGCAATGCAGCTATGAGATGTTCGTCCACGTCTGATCGCGAAACGAGGAATTTTCTGCCTTCGTAAGTGAGTCCCACATCTTCAAGTAACTCGAGTTTCCGTTGGAATAGATTCCAGTCTTGATTCACAGAATGATCGACGGCCCACCCAGTAATGTCTTCCAATTCGTAAACGTCAGACGGATTACCGGCTTGAACGAAACCATAGAGTAACATGAGGTCATCATTGGTGAGATCACCATAAGACACAAGCACCTGGCTTGATGCATTGAAACCTTTATCACCAGCAATAAGCTGGAATACTTGTTTCTCTTCATCATATTTGAAAGTGGCTAGGCCATCACCACAACCATGATTCATCATATCAAGAAAGGGGACCATTGCAAATTTACGAGGCCATTCGGCACCTCGCGGAATTCTTCCTCGCTGCATTGCTCCTCGTAAGCCCATGCGAGTGGTACTGGCAGCAAAGCCACCAGGTGGAATGGAAAACGCACGAGAGTGGACAATTTTCATGGCCCAGGCGAAATCAGCAGGGGTAACATCATCGCGTAGATGGGGAGGCAAAGCGGCGTACAAGCGATCGAGTTCGGAACTGAGCCGAAAACGGTATACTTCAACGGCATCGATCATTGGAGTGTACTGCAAGTCGATAGCAGCGCGAGAATCGATGTCGGCAGCAGTCCAAAGTTGGTCCGGTGACGGAAGAGTAGCAATATAATGGGCCCAAGGAGATGTATCCCCTTGCTCACGATGGTAGAGTAGCAGACAAACAAGTTTAGAATCCCAATCAGCCACACGCCAGTAAGCATGCGAAACCCACTCGCCAGGCGGAAACGGACAATCGTCATTAGCGGAATCCGTGAGAGCATCAGCGAAGCACACGGAAAGTGTAGCCTCTTCAGGTACACAAGCGGCAACCTCGCCGGGCGCAACAAATTGCTCAGCTACTACACCGCGCCCACCTTCGACACCAGGTTTGACAGAAAGTTTAGCAGCATGAATGGGACGTGGTCGCTTGGAGCTCAGGCAATGAGTATGAAGGGAACCGAATTCGGACGCATTTGTAGGTGGCGGATGTGGGTCAGCGGGCGGAGGAGAGGCATGAGAAGTGGATGCACGCGGAGTGACTCGTGCAGGTAGAGCTTGTCGCTGAGAAAACGATTTGACTCGAAAGCGCGGCGAGGAAACATTGAGCGGTGGTAGGCCGCGTTGTTTCAGTGGTGGTTTCACATAAACGCTGAACGCGCACGAAGACATTTCAGAGATGGGATAGAATGCAACGGCGGTGATGTGGACGCGCGGAGAAAAAAATGAGGTCGAAGCGTCGGAGATACGAATGGATCGAATTCGTGCTTACAGCACTGTAACTTACAGAATCTGACTTCCTGACGCAGATTTTTGCGTGGTGCACAAACGATGAAGATTCCTGGGTGCCCTCTAGTAATCGTGATCCCTCAATTTCATAGCAATATTCATCGATTACAACAGACAAGTGTGCAGTGTAACGTCATGGCAGTACCTATTTTTCTACCTCCACGACTGTTGTCGTACGTTGGGTTTTGAGATGGTCCTGCTGCCATGAGCAACGTTATCACTGAGTGTACCATACCAGCAACTCTGTACCTAGAAGAGTTAGTGAGAACACAACTTGTGCTACAAGCAATGTTACTGTACCAACATTACCTATTATGGAATGCAGAATACTTGCTCATAAGTTGATTGGTAGAATCGATTTCTAAGTTTATTCGAAATTCAACATCACACTTCCGTGGTATTCACATTTTTAAATAAGTATTTCGCAGTCGTAGTTTATATGTTAAGTACGGTAATTTACTGAAATAGTAGAGTACAGTACTATTTTTGTGGTGATGGAATTCAGCTGGCAAGTTCCATAAAGTACTGTACCGGTACAGTAAATCCGGGAATTAGTGTCCAGCCTGTTTGGTTGTACTGAGTATGACTATTACTCAAATTGATGTACTGTACCCGGTACAGTACTAGAAAATTTTCTAATACAATATGATGTACTGTACACCAAAACAATGAAATATTGAGACAATTACAGTAGATGGACCCTCTCTATTGTCTCCGAACAATTTGGACACTAATTCCCGGATTTACTGCTCTGTACCACTACAGTATTTCCCCGGAGACTGCGAGAATACAGGAATTTAATGTAGTTAAATGGCTCTACCTATCTATTTTGAATGTGCGCTCTCCGATACAGTGCATTCAGAACCAGCTGGCAACGGACCCTCATAACCACTGGGAATCGTGTGCACGCGGAAGCGAGACGATTCGAAACGGAATTGCACTCTGCTGCAAATAAACGGAGAAGGTAGAGACGTTCGTTACTATTCTTGAACGACAGTACATCCTCTGCGAAGTCGGGTTTCACTTTGGCTGGTAATTTGATAGTGCAAGTAGATGTGATGTCGTCATCATGGAGTAACTGATAGTCTTCGAGGAACTCCATGAAACCCTGGGTCAACAGGGTCCCGTGTGACAAATCCATATTCAAACAGAACGACAAAACCGCCCTCGTTTATTTGTTAGAATCGAGCAAAATCGAAGGCCAAATAGAAATAATTCGTAAGGTAGTTCTATTAAGAACAGCAGCTCGCACAACCTCTTCTCTTCTAATAATACCCGACGGGAGAAGGATCACGACCGCAATACACCCATCTCTTGTAACAAATTATTTCCATTTTGTCAGCAAATACAGCGGTTGCAAATAAGGCCAGACTATGATTCGACGTTATCAGCAGATGACGCGGTGGCAGTGTCCACAACGACACAGCTTTCTAGTTCGCCTTCTTCACTGTCGCTCCCAGGAGCAGGATCTGTCGTACGCGTCCCAAGAATGGCGTCTACAAAAATTAGTAATTAATTCAAATTGAAAATAAAACTTTCTGTTTCCTTGTTTCACTGGTTTCGGGCAATTTCGCTCCTTCAACAATTTTACAAATCGTTTTTTTGAACTTCTCTGAACTGATTCCTTGAAACAATCGTTTACAATTTGGGTGTATGCATCATTTTTTTGCTGAATCTCCTGCTTTAACAACGCCGCTCGAAATTAAGTTAGGAAGAAGTCTGCTCGCTTCAGGATAGGCCACGACGGAATCAGGCATCGAATTTTTGCGAGCACGCCGCATGATGAATGTTGCAGATTGTGTAGT
>JAAUYH010036566.1_pt1 | contig 10557 bp, 3 predicted proteins | sample 7278061 | NCBI WGS metagenome assembly JAAUYH01 (sample SAMN14350203, study PRJNA611818) | marine sediment metagenome | isolation source: surface marine sediment (0.6m) | place: French Polynesia: Moorea | collected 2018-08 | reverse complement strand
CTGATGGCTTTTCTTGGTTGTGAGCCAGAATTTGTTTGGTTAAGTCTAAACCCCAATTCCAAGCGTGGCGTGCTACTCCTGCGTGTTTGGCTAACAGGATTCTTTGATGGGATTTAACTTTAATTTCTGTTTTGAATCCGAGCAACATTCCTTACTTTGATTTTCTTGGTGATGAGGTTTGGTCGTTTGACTCAAAGGTATTTTACCTTTACTCTTGGTGCCTGTGCAATATCCTGTATGACTGGAAGTACCGCTCTCTTGGTCAGCCTGCTCTCCTCGGCTAAAATTAGACATTACTGCTTTATTTTTGAGCAAATGTCTAACTATATGGCAAATTGTCTAATTATTTCGATTCAGTTGATAGCCCTTGCATAAGTTAAATTGTCTCCAGATTGGCAAGATCATTTTCATGTGTTGTTGTAATCCCCGATTAGTTTCCCCGAAAACAGTGAAGGAGTTGATAGTAGAGATCAATCCATGCTTTCTTCTCATGCAGAGGATGGAGATTCTCTGCTACTTTCAATGCTCCATGGGACAACCGCTTAGCCAAATCTTCATCTCGCAACACCAGTTCTATTGCGTCGGTAAGCCTTCTGCGATTACCAGGGGGGATTAGGATCGCACTCTCTCCATCTTTCAGGACATCCCTCATTCCACCAACATCAGTTGCGACCAAAGGGACACCTACGGCAGCGGCTTCTAGCAGTGCGTTAGGAAGCCCGTCATGGGAGGAACATTGAACAAATACCCTCATGGAAAGCAGATATTCTAGGACGCTGGGGAGAAGTAATTTCCCGGTCAGCCGAACCTCTGCTTCTAAACGATTTTGTCTGATTAATTCTGCCGATTTTGTCCGTTCATTTTCTTCCGAAAAGTACCCAACGAGAAGGAGCTGTTGGCGTAGGACAGGATTGATGTTGGCGTAAGACTCAATGAGGAGCGGAATGGCCTTCTTTTTACGGAATTCAGCAACTGTACCGACGGTTCCGAAGTTGGCATCAGTTATTTTCCACTTTGGAAACCCTGTCGTGTCTATCGCATTCAGAATGACGGAAGACCGCTCTGAAACATCCTCTAACGCGGCGACTCTATCGAGTAGATCTGTACATACGGAGGTAATCCACGTTGCGTTCTTAATAACAGTTCTGATGATTTGGGGGCGCACCGAATCTTCAAGCCAGGTGACGGCATCGTTGCCTCGGATACTCGCGATAATAGGCCGTTTTGTTTTCTCGACGATGGACAGAAATGGGTAAGCCATGGGCAAAAAGAAGCCGTGAAAAATATCAAATGGCGATACATTATCAACGTTCTGAATTATGTGGTTTATTGCAAATGCAGTTTCAAATGCTGACGATTTCCTCGGTACTCTATATATGCTGGCACCATTTTCCAAACTGGGGAACGGCACGGTGTCCAAGGGCTTGTAATTTACTGGTACAATGACATGAACATCAAAGCCTTCTTGGACGAGGTATTTCACTATTCTAGCGGCGGATTTTGCTACCCCTCCAATTATAGGTGGGTACTCGTAAGTAACAAAACAGATTCTAGGAGGGTGATTGTCCATACTCATTCTCAAATCTTACTAGCTTTCGGGAGGCCATGGCAATGATCCGTCGAAGGGGTCGAGGAACCAAGCACTATCGCCTCAATAAGACGAGTCGTTTTACGGGCACCATTGAGATCCATCTCAAGTCTACGGGGCTGAAAACGCAACGTTGCTCGTATTTCTGCTGCCAACCTTTGCGGGTCTGCCTGTTCCTGCTCCAGCACACGTACTATGCCAAGGGATTCCAATTTTCGCGCTCGGTACATCTGTTCTTTCTCACCCAAACCGACGAAGGGCACAACGAGGGACGGTATGCGAGTACAGATCAGGTCCATTGAGGTGTTATAGCCACATTGACTCACCGAAGCTCGAGCGCGAGACAGTTCCCCTCGAAAGTCTGGTAGCCACCGCCGTAGCTTCAATCCCTTTACACCTCGTGCCGCCTCTCGGAGCGAATTCCACTCTTTCTCTGGTAAGAAAGGTCCTGCAATCACTGTCATTCCTATCCCATCTCCCAGCCCAAACTGTGTGTATGCTTCCAATGCTGCCACTAGCAATGGTAACCCGACTCGTCCACCTCCAGCCGAGACGATGACTTGTGAGCTGCTCTTATGAGCAGTAGGTGGCTCATCGTATCCTTGCGAAGCGACAAAGCCAGTGTAATATATTGGGGTTAAAAGGGGCATTGATGGACAAAATGTTTCTTCAAGGAGTGCAAAGCGCGGATCGGTGTGAATAAGTAGTCCATCGAAAAGGCGGTTTGTGAGAAAGCAAGTTAAATCGTCATAAACTTGCTGGAGAAATGGCTTCCGTTTCATTATGTCCCGCAAGCTACAGAAAACCATAGGCCGAGCAGGTCCCATTTTCTGAGCGGTTTCCAGAAGTGAGAGGAGTTCACTCGACAGATACATTCGACCAAAGGGGTAGAATTCTATAAGGATGGCATGAGGTTGAACCTTTTGAAAAATGTCGAGAATACGGAGGCGTCGCAGGTCTAACGCTCGTTCTACGGTGCGTCTACCATCAAGGCTAATAGGCTTTCCTTCTGCTCCCATTCCCACTGGGGGAAGTTGAATAAACTCAATACACTTCGGCAACTGAATTCCAGGAGGACTTTGCCCTCCTGAGAGAAACACTATCCTAAAGCACGAGCTCAACTCTTCAGCCAAAGCAAGAGCACGCACTAAGTGCCCAATTCCAGTGGAATGCTGACAATAGAAAAGCAGCGTCTTCTGTTTAGTCATAAGACCTCGTTAGGAACTTCTATGAAAGATCAACCGACATCAGCCAGGCATGCTCTGCGAATTTGTTAATTTGCGAGATCAACAGCCCAATCTCCAAAACTGGATCACAAACCGTCTGGTGATTTATTGTCCAAGGCCCCTTGCCAGCAAAGACTTCAACTTTTCCTTTCTTCCCATAGTTTATTTCTTCAACGAAAAAACGGCTGCCAGCTGAAGGCTGAATCGGAATGATGCCACGTTCTCTAAATCGACGGTTCACCTCTGCCGATGCCATACCAATAGTGTCCCATGGCCCCCAATTAATGGACAGGACGTGGGTATTGGGCCAGTCGTGGTTCAGCCGCCAGGCAAAGCGATTCATAACTTCATTTGCCGCGGCATAGTCCGACTGTCCGCGGTTGCCAAGACGACCAGCCACTGAGCTAAACAAGACTAATAATTTCAATGAATCAGGTCTTAAATAGCGACTGAGGATAAAAGTACTGTCTACCTTGGTATCGAAGACGCGATCGAATGCTGGCAGACTTTTGTCAGCTATCAGCTTATCCTCGATTATACCCGCACCATGGATGACAGCATCCAGACGACTGTAGCAAGAATAGATTTCATTAATGAGTGCTCCGAATGCCTCCTCATCTCTGACATCTATAGCTCGGTACTCAACCAATACGCCCGCTTGACAAAGACGTTCTAGATTTTGATGTATGGCGCGATTGCGATGCAACTCTTGGAGTTGTGTTTCAATTTGTGATGGAGTGGGTGACGCACCATCAGCTTTGGCCTGCTCTAGCAAAATTTGACGCAAAGCGTCAATTTCCTCAATGCCTGCTGTCTCGATTGATTCCTTTTTAGGCTTAGGAGATCGTCCAACAACAATCAGTTGCATTCCAGGCTTAACGAGACTATAAACGGCTTCAGCAGTGATCCCACGAGCTCCCCCAGTAATCAAAACGACCCAATTTGGATCTGGTACCTGTCTGGGATGGTCGGAGATATTTGTCAAGGGTTTAGGAACGACATCGAAGATTGTGCGATTTCCTTGAGGATATCCAACTTCAACTTTCCCTCCCTGCAAGAGGAGTTCCTCAACAATATGTTGAGCCATCTTTTCAGGAGAGAGGTTGTTGTCAAAATCAATTGCCTTCGCCAGAAGGCCTAGGCCTTCGGCCTCAAGGCTCTTTAATAAACCATGACTGCTTCCTCCGGAAGGAAGTCCTGGTCCACACTGTCCATCACGGCCGAAATTCCCTCCTAACAAAGAAGCTGCCAAAACACATCCGATTTTTAATTGCCCTGCTTTTTGTAGTTCAGCAAAGCAAAGGTGCACAAGCTGGAAAAGGCTTTTTGACTCAACTTGCGTGTATGTCCGCCACTCGGCTAGTGTTTCCGGTACGTCCTGAGCTGCCAGAGCTGCTAGGTGCACGATACCACTGACGGGGCCGTGTATTTGACGGTATTCAGCGATGACCCTTTCTAGTTCTGCGGGTGACGACAAGGTTGAATAGTCTATGATTGCCGTATGAGCCCCCTGCCGCTTCAATGCTTCTGAAACATAAGGGGCAACAGAGAGTTTATCCTCTGTAATCAGGAATAACCCCACCGGAGAGATTGATTCGATTTTAGGTAGGGGCTCTGATCGTGCCTCTATAACTTCCCGTGGGCAGGTGCTTTTTTGCTCTGAAGACAACCCGTTTCCATTTTCTGCAGGGCTTGTTTCTTTTTCCCTCAGAGCTGTAGCACTGTGTTCTGCGGTGAGAGTTGGCGAAGATGCTGCTGTCGCATTTTGTACTGAAACTGGCACTTCATTGCGCGAAGCCGTGGTGGGGAGACCTCCGAATGAAGACTCAGAAGGTGGCGCCGCTTCGAGTTCATCTTGCAGCACGGCATCGATTAAAACATTGAGAGATTTCGCCCGTGTCAAGCTTTCCATCCGCATCTGCATATCGGAAGCAGAGGATTCGGGAAGGCTTTTCTGGAAGGCATCCAGAATTTCTAGTCTCTTAATTGAATCAATGCCTAGCTCGGCCTCCATATCTTGGTCTAAGCCCAGCATGTCTTTAGGGTAACCCGTGCGTTTGCTGACCAAGTCCAGCAACAGCTGACTCAGCGTCTCACGGTCTGCCAGGCTAGTTCCAGCCACGGCTGGCATCACAGATTCTTCCCTAACCGAGCTAATTTTGAGACCTTCACGAAGGTTGTCTTGATTAGGTGTTATTGTGATGCCTGATTGTGAAGATCTGTCAATACCCTCATCCCCGGTGCGGCGGATTTCATCACTTGTTGGAGGTGGTGAGAGATTTGTTAAATGCGCCAAACTTGCTGGGTGGTTTGAAGCTCCTGTCTGTACGGACTCTTGACCGCCAAGAAAGAGCTGAATCGATTTCTCCTGGAGTTTCAGAAATTGGCGCATTGTCTTCTCGTGCGCTTGATAGGCTGCCAGAATTCCCTCATCGGACATCCTGTCAAAGGCATTGTTTGATTTCGTCTGCTTTTCTGACTGAAGGGATGTTATTGGCGTTGCTCCAGTTGAGTTTAAGGAGGGTTGATCTGTCAAGGAGGGAGGCTGAACGTTTTGCTTTTGCTTGCTCCTTTGGATGGAGTCTTTCTGATTCAGCGGCGGCAATTTTCCAGAGTAACCAACTTTCTCTGTTTGAGGTCTGACACTGTCACCATTTACCAGCCACGCCGTGGGGGAGAGTTCTGCTTTTTTGTTCAATTCTACCAATCGGGACAGGTTAAGTTGTTGAGTGTCACGCCCCTTAAACAGTGCTGTTAAGTCGACGTCTACCCCCTGGGTTTGCAGTGTACCTAAAGCGATCAAGAGGCCACGTAGCCCTCCACCCTGACCATCAAAGGAAACTGCCTTATGTTTTCTGCCAGCAAGGATTTTATCGATCAAGCCAGTCAAAATATTCTTGGGCCCAAGCTCTACAAAGATGCGGGCCCCATCTTCGTACATTTGGTTAATTTGCTTCACAAACTCAACGGTGCTGAGAAGGTGTTGGGATAGCTGACTTCGTATCGCCTCTTCGTCACTACTATAGAGCTGACTGGTGGCATTGGCGTAAATAGGAACTTCGGGACGATGAAATGCAATCGCATCAAGTGCTTCAGACAAAGGTTCTTGAACCGACGTCATCAAAGAGGAGTGGAACGCTCCACTCACAGGCAACAGGTTCGTGCGAATTCCCACAGCACTGAGGGACTCGACGACATTTCTCACGACTTGCTCCTCGCCAGAAATGACCAATTGATGCGGTGCGTTGTGATTAGCCACGACTACGCCGGAAAGTCCGTTCAGGTGCTTCTTCAGCTCTTCACGCTTCATCCAAACCACAGCCATCGTTCCATTCACGGAACAGGCTGTACTCATCAATCGGCCTCGGGTCTCGGAGAGACTTAAAAAATCCTCTCGGGATAAAACGCCAGCTCCATGCAGGGCCGTATATTCACCATAGCTGTGTCCACAGACCATATTGGGTTTGAGACCAAGCCGCAGTGCCACATCCATCAAGCCGATTGACACGATACCAATCGCTGGTTGAGCGACGTGAGTATTTTTTAAAAGCTGCTGGTTACTTCTCTCATCAGCTTCCGAAAATGCTCCAGGGGGATAGATGTATTGGCTTAGCAACTTGGGAAACTGAGTCCGTAACTGTCGATCTGCAAATTCAACTGCGGCACGCATCTCGTCAAAATATAAAGCGACCTCCCGTGCCATGTCTGGGTACTGCGCCCCCTGGCCTGGAAACACAAAAGCAAGGGGAGTTTTGACCATTATGGCTTCTTGTCCAAGCAGAATATGTGAAGGGAGTGGCTCGGCTTTATGTTCTTCTAGATGAGTAAGACTCAGTTCTAGTGATTCTTGCAAATGGCGCAAGTTTTCTACAACAAGGCACAAACAAAAATGCTGGTTACTGCGCTCATTAGCCTGCTTGGCATAGCTGTAGGCGACATCTCTTAGGCGTAGTACTTCATCACCGCCCCTCAAGGCATTGAGCAGGTGTCGGATCTGTTGAGAAAGCCCGGCTCGGTTCTCCCCTCGCAAAACCAAGAGTTCACAGGGCCAGGAATCTGAGCCCGTAGCACGGGTCTGGAAATCACCTGTGTACTCTTCCAATACAACATGGGAATTTGTCCCACCAAATCCAAAGGCACTCACACCGCTTCGTCTGGGATGATCGGGGTGCGAGAACCAGGGGCGAGCTTCTTTCAGTAACGAGACAGGACTCTGTGGATTTGCGATTGTATTTAAGGGATTGTTTACACCTGCGTGCGGTGGCAGGACTTGGTGGTAGAGGGATAGGGCGGCCTTAATCAATCCAACTGCGCCTGCTGCAGTTTTAGTGTGGCCAATCAACGACTTAGCAGAGCCGATAGCACAGGAGTTACTTGTCGCCCCATCCTCCTCAAGCACCTTCACAATTGTTTCGACTTCTGTTCTATCACCAACCATCGTACCGGTGCCGTGGGCTTCATAAAGTCCAATGGTGCTCGGTCGAATACCTGATGTTCTGTAGGCACGATTTAAGGCTCGCATCTGACCGAGAGATCGAGGTGCTGTCAGCCCTAAAGCCTTCCCATCGCTGGAACTCGCTGCTCCCCGAATCACGGCGTAAATGCGATCACCATCCCGTTCCGCGTCGGCAAGACGTTTGAGAATGACAACTGCGATTCCCTCACTGATAACAATACCATCGGCGGCCTGATCAAAGGTTCGTGGGCATCCACTGGGAGATAGGGCATGGGTTTTGCTAAATGCCGTGTAGAAATAGGGGGACTGTGCTGTGTCCACGCCTCCAGTAATAACGACATTACTACGGCCGCTCTCCAATTCTTGAATCGCTAAACCAATCGCTGTGAGTGAGGATGCACAGGCGGCATCGACCACAAAATTTGAACCACCCAAGTCGAAACGGTTAGCGATTCGACCAGCACTCACGTTCGCGAGCGTACCGGAGAACGATTCCTCCGTCCACTCAGGCAAGCGTTCCCAGACCTGAGAAGACGGTGCTTCTACAAACAAAGGAAGCAAACTGCGCGTAACATACTGGTCGCCCAATGGTCCCGCGCCCTCTCCGGTGCCCAATATAACGGAGGTATTCTCTCGGTCGAAGTTGCCCGACTCATATCCCGCGTCCTCGAGTGCCCACTGAACTGCCTTCAAGGCCAAGAGCTGCGAAGAGTTGATCGACTTCAGGGAGTTTGGGGGGATTCCGAAATCTATAGGGTCAAACGGTACATCATCTAAAAACCCTCCCCATTTGGAGTTTATTTTGTCCCGGATTTTTCGCTCTTGATCGTAATAGAGACGCCAATCCCACCGCTCCTGGGGAATCTCGGTGATGGTATTGACCTGATCCCGAAGGTTTTGCCAAAAGACTTCTGGAGTTTGAGCTTTGGGAAGTATAGTACTAATGCCAACTATTGCAATTTCTGATGGTTCCTCCAGATATGTATCCTCTTCATTGAAAAAAGTTGTGGAAAACTCTACTAATAACTCGGCACTTCCTTCAGAAACATCATTGTGTAAGACCCCCATAGGACAGATCTTGGAACGCATGGTGGCCAGTTGACCAATCATGTACATCCCCTTAGTTAGTTGATATTCTCGTCCAATGGCGTTCAACGTTCCTTCAGCATTCCGCACGGCTCCTTTGGAGGCGATTCGCAAGCGTCCCAGTGTAAGTTTTTCTAGGGCATTCGTGATCTCTGCCGGAGAACTTCCGGTTTTGAGCATTCGTCGCCGAGTTGAATAAAACTCATCTGAAAAAGAGGTTGTGGCACAACGAATAGCATGGCCAGGTCCTGTTTCCAGGTTAATGGTGTGGTTACACATCAACGCTTGCTCCTGGAACTCTTTGACAATTGCTCCGCAAGATACGGCTTCTTCGGTGAACATATACGCCGTTCCCATAAGCACACCGATTCGCATACCTCGCGCCACAAGTGGCGCCGCCATCACACTCACCATGGCTGCTGAACGAGCATCGTGAATGCCACCTGCAAAGAGCACATGCACACCCGCAGCAGCGTCCTGGGAAACTTCGGAAAGCAGCGTCTCAATCATGCTTTCCCAAAGCATAAAGCTACTCAAGGGACCCACATGACCTCCACATTCACGGCCTTCAAAAACAAATCGCTGGACTCCCTCCTCCAGGAATATTTTCAAGAGGCTTGGCACGGGAACATGGATATATGTGGCAATTCCTGCTGCTTCAAGTTGGGCAGCCTGAGCAGGTCGCCCCCCGGCGATCAGGGCAAAGGGCGGCTTGACTTCTAGTATTGCTTGGAGCTGTTCTTCTCTCAGCTCTTGAGGGACAAACCCAAGAATACCTATGCCCCAGGGGCGGGAGCCTAGCAACTTGCTAGTCTCCCGCAACAAAGAGGTAACTTGCTCATGCCTCATGAGCGCCAAGGCTAGGAGTGGCAATGCACCTGCCAGCGAGACAGCATCGGCAAATTCTGCTGTATCACTGACCCTGGTCATTGGCCCCTGCACTATCGGATATCGCGTGCCATGGGAGACTGCTAAAGGAGCTTGAGGCTGAAGTACCTTAAGAGATTGAGCCGTTTGGACGTGCTGTAGACTCTCCTTGAGTATTGCTTGAACGAGCCGGCCTGTTGTTTTGTATCGAGTGCAAAGATAGGTGGCTAATCCGCTGGCTTGTCCTAGAGGCCATGCCAGCCTGTCCAATGAGCCCCACCCAATTGATTCTGGCGCTTTTTCCCGCCAACTTTGGGCTTTCAGCGAAGCTGAACCATCTTCAGTATCCTCAAGTTCAAGCTGCTCGGCATATTGCGAGAGTGATACGGCTCCCTTAAACCCGGGACGAGACAGAACACGACAACCGACACCTAGCTTCTCGCCAATGACCAGAGTTTCCTGACCATTGAGCTGGCTTAGAATCTGTCGCCATTCAACAGGCAAAGGCGACTCAGGCATAAGCCAGAGTTGATCATCCAAGACCACACCAGCTACTCCTACAGCACGGCAGGCGGCAGCCGAATGAATACCAATGCCACCTTGTACATAAACGCGGGACACCTGTGCTTCCAGCAGCTTTTGAGTTAAAATAAGTGCTGAATCCTCTCCGACCCATCCACCACTTTCATGTCCTCGGGCAACCAACCCATACAAGTCCATCTTGGCATCAGCTAAGACAGATACCTGGTCAACATTCGTAACTTCAATCAACAGCTTACGAGACTGGTTAGGAGTCAGAGTGGCTTGGATCTCTGAAAGACTGGACAACTCCCACCCACACACTATCAGCCAGTGCTCCCGAGCGCAAATTTGCTTGAGCAAGACTTGACTCGAAGTGATTTGGTCTGCTTTCAAACGCAACCCAACAGGAGCATTAGGGTTGATTAGAGAAAGCAACGTTTGTAAGTTACGGCTCGCCACATCCAAACTGGCATCACGGCAAAACTCACGGTCGAGAATAGCTATGCCACCAGCTCTGGCGGTTGCAACGGCAAGACCTGGGTGCTCAACCTCTATGGGGCTTATAGATAAACAAACAAAATCATGCATGATTTTTTGCGGTTTTTGGACTCGCTGCCTAACTAGGAAAAATTATCTCATTTTTTGGCTAATCAAAAATTGTTTCAGCTATTAATTAATTACTAATTACTGAAATTTATGAATTACACGACTTGGAAGGTTTCTAAATTAGAAAAGATTTAATGGAAGAGCAAAAATACTATGAGGGCATGATCACCTCCAAAACTTGTTCCGTAGATTTCCCTTGAAGCAAT
>JAAUYH010194751.1_pt1 | contig 10560 bp, 6 predicted proteins | sample 7278061 | NCBI WGS metagenome assembly JAAUYH01 (sample SAMN14350203, study PRJNA611818) | marine sediment metagenome | isolation source: surface marine sediment (0.6m) | place: French Polynesia: Moorea | collected 2018-08 | reverse complement strand
TGGACGTTCCCTTGCCCCCATTCGAGGGTAAACGTCTTTCGCCGATATCCGAAGGTGTATCCTTTAGGACGCGGGCTTCCACCGCTGCCTCCTCTGCTCCCCTTGCTTGCCTCAACGCCTAACGGCAGTTAACCGAACAGTATTGGGACCTAATACTAAACAAGCTGGCTAGAATATGTAGTAATAGTATATTTAATGCAAAGATTGGATAAAGATCGCCTATTTGTTGATTATTTGTGAAAGAATAAATTTAGTGATTGTAGATCATCAATTGCATCACTATCAACTCGGTAATATAGTCAAAAGAAGTGCATCGATATGGGTGTGCTTCTTTTTCTTTATTATTAACTTATATAGTACCGTAATCAGTCATTTTAGCCGATCTTACTTGCTCCAAAATAGTTGGTTTGAGTTTTTCTAATTCTTTTTTTAAAATTTCTTTGGCTACTTTCAAATTTCCCGAACTGCGAGCTACTTTGCTAACATCAGACCATTTTTTGAGCATTTTACAATTGTGGTTATTGACGGTCAAAGTAGCTACGTGTTGACATTTTTTAGGTTTTTCTAAAGCATAAAATAGAATACGATATTTACCCGTTTCTGCTAAACTACGACTGATTTCCTGTCCTTTCTTAGATTTAAGATCGAGGTAACAAGGTAGCCAACGAGGACCATGTTCGGCATTGTATAGTAAGGTAATCCACAATAACATTGGATGGGGATGATGGAGAAATAAAAACTGATTGTAACGAATGCTAGACATCCGATTATAAATATCTTGCTCGTCAAGCATCACCGAAAGTACGGGAGTTTCTCCTAATGGAGTTGACATTAACTGAGCAAAAACAATTTTACGTAGTGGTTTGTCTGGAGGCCAAGATGTTTGCAGACAAAATTCTGTTACTGAAGGATTAGGAGTAGCTTCTAGGGTGCTTTCTTCAACTATAGTTGCTTGTAAATCTTGTTGAATAATTCTTGCTAAGTGTTGAGAATTGTTTTGGCGATTTTCTTGTAAGTTCTCAATTACTTGCAAAATTTCTCTAATATCTTGGGGTCGATTGTCTCTTTCTTTTTCTAGACAACGAAATACTAAATCCTGTAATTCTTGAGGTATCTTCAGTCTAGAACTAAATGGTTCGGGTTTAAAAGTATGATGAGCCTGATACCAACCGCCAAAAGAAGAGTTTTGAGGGAGCAAAGGCATATCCATCGTTAGCATTTCATACATCATTACTCCCAAACTATAAATATCAGAACGATTATCAAGTTCTTTGCCTTCCATTTGTTCGGGAGAGCAGTAAGCTAAAGTCCCCATGAAAGATTGGGTCTGAGAACTATTCGATAAAATTAATTTGGCAATGCCAAAATCGAGAATTTTGGCGACTTCTCCTAAAGTGGGGTCGTTAATCACAATGATATTGCTGGGTTTGATATCCCGATGAATAATGCGACACAATTCTCCATTGAAGTAAATGCCCTGATGAGCAGACTCTAAACCCAAACAAACGTGACGAGTTAAAGTTAGAAATCGACCTAAAGTCAGAGGTTGATAGCGAATGATATCGTTGATACTCTCTCCTGAGAGAAATTCCATGACGTAGAAAGGGATGTTGCGCTCGTCTACTCCATAGTCCTTGACTCTGACTACATGGATGCTTTTTTCTCCTAACAAAGCCGAGATGGTCGCTTCTCGTTCAAAGCGATCGCGCATGTTGTCATTAAGAAGAGTTTGAGATAAAAACTTAACCGCTACTATTACACCTCCCAAAACAGTGTCTTTTGCCCTATAAACCCTTCCCATTGCACCTTCGCCAACTGAATCTTCCAGTTGGTAACGGTTGGCGAGTAAACGACCATAGTTGGGATCTGTGTTCATAACTATATATCTTGGGAGTTAATTTGAACGTTCGAGGGTGGCTTCGATAATGTTGTTGAAATTATGGCTTTCTAGAATACTGCTGGTGTAAAAATAGGTATTTTCATTGAGTACATAAAAAGTTTCAAATCCTCTTCTTTTTTTAGCCATGCCAATAGACCAGTGATGCTGAACAATTGATTTAAATCCCAGCCTCCCCTCTCCTTCAATATTCCCCAAAAGACTATGTTGTGCAACATAAGTATAATGTTTTTCCTGGTGGGCTAAATTGCCTCGGTATCGACAGGAAATTGTGATGTTATTTTCTACATCCGATGCGATGTCCATCGACATTTTGAACCAGTTTTGCTCTTTCCAAGAAATTTGAATATTCCCTTCAATTGCAATTGGCTTACTATTGGGTTGAATATAATAACCTTGAATTTTCCATATTTCTGGTTCCAATAAAAAACTGTGACTCACAAATCGATACCTTTAAGTAAATTTAAAATAGTCTTACAAAATTTAATGTCAATATTTAGATCTCTACAGGACAATGAATGTCTCCCAACAATCTAGGTTGAGATGCCCCTGTCACTCGATATAAGTTGCCAGGAATGCCATGATATCTCCAGTATGCCAACACCGCAAAAGCGATCGCTTCTTTAAAATCTCCATTGAGTCCTACCTCATCTGTGACTAGTATCTGTGCCGATGTTAACTCAGCTTGCAAGCGTTGTCTCAGATAAATGTTACGACTACCGCCACCACATAATAAAATTTCATCGGGTATTTGGGGCAAAAAACGGCGATAACTATCAACAACTGAAGCTACAGTGAGTTCGGTTATGGTTGCCAAACAATCTGACTTATTTAAGCCTTCTTGTTCCATATCGTGCCAACATTTGGCTAAATAATCTTTACCAAATAGTTCTCTGCCTGTAGATTTTGGCGGAGGTTTGCTAAAAAAATCTTGTTCTAACCATCCCTTGACTAATTTGAAATTAGGAGTACCGTGTGCCGACCAACTTCCATCTACATCATATGTTTCTCGACCATTAGTCAATTTTTGTACGGCTAAATCGATTAACATATTACCAGGTCCAGTATCCCAACCACAGATTTGTTCTTGCCAATTCCCTTGATTATGAGGCGGAAGATAAGTACAGTTGCCAATTCCACCTAAATTTTGGATAGCTCGGTGTTTGCTAGGATGAGCCAATAAACAAGCATCAATTTTAGATACCAGAGGTGCGCCTTCTCCTCCTGCGGCGATGTCTGCACTGCGAAAGTTACTAACTGTAGTTATGCCAGTGGAGTTAGCAATTATCTCTCCCCTACCAATTTGCAGGCTATAACCCAAGGTAGATAGTTTTTTTGTTGCCTCTTGCTGATAAACTGGCGGTCTGTGATAGACTGTCTGACCGTGAGAGCCAATTAATTTCACATCTGAATATTCGGTTTGAATTTCCTGGGCGGCTGTGGCAAAATGAAAAGCGATCGCGTCATCTAGGCTTGCTAATTCGGCAAGAGATAAAGGTTTGCCGCTACAAACTTCTAAGATTTGGTTTCTAATAGCTTCGGGATAGGGATAAGTTTGCCCTGCTAATAATTGGACTTGTAAATCTGATTCTTGACCAGTAATTTCTACCAAAGCAGCATCAATACCATCTACAGAAGTGCCACTCATTAAACCAATAACTTTCATTGTCAATATTATATATTTGGGTTGTTATAATTTAGATTTAGTTTCTGCCAACATTAAATTAGAGCGATCTATTTCTGATTGATAACCAATTTTGAATTTTAGAGATTTAATATTATTGTTTTGGCTATGATAAATATTCCAGAGTTTTGGTTGATATTTATTTTTAAACAAATCGATTGGTTGAGTATATTTACCATAAAATTTAAAGTTCCATTGTTCAGGTTCAAAAACATAAAAAGGCAGACCAGAATCGTCTTGCAATAAATAGGAACTGCGTTTTAGAATCAGGTTTTTTATTTGAGAAAAAGTATCAAAATACATTAAATAAGAGGCTTTTTCGATATATGTCACTAAATTGGCGCGTTTTTTTATGAATTTGACTAAATATGGGGTATTTTCCAGTCCCACATTAGATAAATCCGCAGAAAAATAATAGAGAAAACGAGGTTTGCTAGTTCCCTGGGTGACAAAAGTGATTTTAACCCCTGCAACCATTCCCGATCTAACTTTTTCGATTTTACCTTCGGAATTTATTTTGATATATTCTACGTCAATAATTTGATTGTTAGTTTTAGCCAAAAATACATAGAGAGCGGGTAATACTTGTAGTGTTTGAAAATCGGGGTCTTGGCGATCGCGAAAATAATCTAAAGGAAAAATATTGTCTAGATAAGTTATAATTGTTTGTAGTTCCCGCTCCAGTTTTTCGATGGGTAAATAGGCTAAATTAGGAACAGTACCTACAGGTTCTAAACCAATCAAGACATACTCTTTGCCTTGGGGAAACAAAGAATAAACTTGAAGAAAATTACCATTACTAAAAGGATAAAAAACCGTCGAATTGCTGGTATCTATATGCTTTAATTCCTGTTGGCTCCATTGCCTTATGGGAAATAATTGTTCTCTTTCCAATCGCGACCAGGCACTACTTAAAGAATGACGATAATTAGACCAAACCTGAGTATCTTTCAGCAGTGCTAATTCACTACTATTGCTAATATTCATACCCCCTAAGAGTTTAGCTGTGTCTGTTAATAAATCGGAATGAGCATTATCTAAATCTCGATGTAAATCGTCAAAAACTGTAGATTCATTAGCTATTTTAGTAATGCGATCGCTATTAAAATTAGCAACAACCCGACCAGATCTAGTTTTATTGGTCTGAGGGATTGTATCGAGATTGACAGCTTTTTGCTGTTGTCGCGATCGCGTGAAGAAAAAACAAGAGGAGAGAAAAAAAAGGAAAACAATTACAATTCCCGTTGTAGATAATAATCTACTCTGATTCATAAATTTAATACTCTCAATAAAAGGCAAACAAATATCAAAACAATATTCACAAGCGAGGTTGACGTTTTTATTGAGAACAATGATTTATTAGCGATCGCCTATGGGTGTTAGATATTGTGACTAACCGTTTTAGCCTACAAATCACCTAGATCGCAAGTTGAGGGAAGTATCTAATTTCCAAGTCAAGCCGACAATTGAACTGTCAAATAATCAATAAGGTGTTGTACTGTTAAAAGTGTTCCAGCAATTTCGGCAGAAATTTTTATGGAGAAGGTTTCCTCCAAAGCTAAAATTAATTCCAACCTATCTAAAGAGTCTACTCCTAGCTCGTTAGCGAAATTTGCTGTAGGGGTAACTCTATGTGGTTCAATTTCTAATTGTTCTGAGACAATAGTTTTTATAGTTTCAGAAATTTCTAGCTTTTTGAACTGTTGGCACTGGATTTTTGTTTTAATTTTTTCTGTTAATTTAATTATATCTTCTAATACTATTGTAATACGACGATATTGTTGAATATTTTCCTGACAGAAAATTGTAGTTTCGCGAGCTTTAAGCCAATTTTGACAAATCCGAGTCCTATAATCTTGAAAATTACCTACCTCCGACATCAGTCTCTCGAAAGTCTGAGTTTTAATACTCCAGGTAATTTTTTGGTCGTCATTTTGCTTTAGCTCTGTGTGCTTTACTGTCTGAAACGAGTTATTTTTAACGAACTCAGAGGAGTCGTGGGAATTTGTATCCTTCTTGGCTCTGACAGTGGTATTACTAATATTTTGTGCAACGTGCTTTTTCATGATGAGATTGCAACTTCTGAACTTTTTACAAAGCTTGGTTGGGTGTTTTTGTGTTCTCGTTAATTTGGAATACGTTTGATGTATTAGGAAATATGCAACATGACTTGGAAGGTTATTAACAGAAGAGACTTGATTATTCTGTTTTGTCGCTCACTGGAGCTAATTTATCACTAATGATCCTAATTGGAAAGCGAGTTTTTTTACCGTAGTGCTTAACTAGAAATAAGTAAGTACAAGGTACAAAGAAAAGTGCTATAAAAGTTGCACCACCGACCCCACCAGCAATACAAATAGCTAAGGGAGGCCAAAACTCCCCACCTGTGATTAGGAGGGGAATAAAACCAATAATAGTAGTAATTGTAGTAGTAAGAACATGACGAGTAGAATCGATTACTATTTCAGCTATAGCTCTGCGATTACCCTGACGAGCAGCTAAATTAGAATGAATAGCAGCTAAAATTACAATAGAGTCGTTGATCGCAATTCCAATTAGACCTACAGTGCCAAGAATTGCCATAAATCCAAAAGGATAGTCAAATATCCACAGAGAAAAAAGTCCCAGTCCAATAGAACAAATAGCGACAATGGCAATAATTCCTGCTAAATGAAAAGAAGAAAATGAGAGTACTAGAGTGGCAATCATTAAGATTAAAACAATACCAATAGTCGAAAAGAGATTTCCGACTGCTTCATTTCGCTCCGCTTGCTCGCCTCCAAACTCCAGAAAATAGCCAGGGGGTAATTGAAATTTACTTGGAGCCATATGTTCTTTGATTTCTTTGAGTACTTTTGATTTAAGTACTTTTGATGGCAAGACACCAGCTTTGAGAAAAACTTGAATATTGTTAATTCTCTCTCTGTTACGGCGGGATATGGTAGTTAGTTCCGAAACAAGTTTAATATCACTAACTGCATCTAGAGGAATACCTGCAAAATTATCTTCTCTAGAGACTGTGTTGGGAAGCAGATCGAGAGAGGCAATTTTATCTAAGTCACTGCGATTAGGATTGGATAATCTGACTCGGACAGGTAGTTCTTCTGTTCCTTCTAATACAGAACCGCCGACAACACCTTCAAGATTAGTATCTAGCTGTTGTGCGATCGCAGTATTATCTAAACCTGCGAGTCTCAGTTCTTCTTCATCTAGTTGTAATTTAAACTTGGGTGAAGTCTCGCTCAGATCGGCCTTAGTATAGATAACATCGTTAATTTGAGTAATTTCCAGTCTTATGCGATCGCCTAGTTCTTGTAGTAATTCTAAGTCAGAACCGTAGAGACGTAATTCAATAGGAGCATCTACAGGAGGACCTTGTTCTAATTGCCTGACTAAGATTCGTGCTGAGGGAAAAGCTGCATTAAGTTCTTGTTGTAAGCTTTGGATTAGTTTCCTTCTTCCTGTAGGTGAAGTAATTTGCACCAGGGCTTGAGCATAATTGGATAAATCTTCGATGGTTTCTTCTAAGTTATAGTAGAATTTCGGAGCACTTCTACCCAATAGCCAATGAACGTTAACTATTTCTGGATGATTTTGCAGAAGAGAATTTACTTGGAGAACACTGACTCGAGTTTCTGCGAGAGAAGCGGAAGAAGATAATTCAAATTCGATTTGGAACTGGTCTCGCTCTGCGGGAGGAAAAAATTGTTCTTCTAAATTTGTCGCCATCACAAATCCTGTAACTGGCAAAATTAGAGCTAAAATAATTCCCAGTGTCGGTTTTTTTAATATGTATCTTAATATGCTTGCATAAACTTGAGCTATGGTACGGTTATAAAGACCTTTATTCCACCAAGAAGAAGCCTCCCTTTTTTGGACTCTAGCTGTAAGATCATTTAATCTCCCAGTTAAAGCAGGTACCACAGTTAAAGTTAGAAACAGCGAGCTCAACAAAGCTAAAATCACCCCAACAGCGATCGCTCTGACAAACTCCCCTGTAGGGCCAGAAATTAAGGCGATAGGCACAAAAGTTAAGACAGTAGTTAAAGTGGAAGCTAAGAGGGGAATAGTTAAATAGCTAATACTTTTAGAGATTGCTTGGTGAGGTTTAATACCTTGTTCTAGTTCTTTATTGACTTCATCGACAACCACGATCGCATTATCGACTAACAAACCCAAAGCAATTACTAATCCTGTCACTGACATCTGATGAATAGGAATATGAAATAAGTTCATACCTCCAAATACCATCAGTGCCGAAAGAGGTAGAGTCGAACCTATCACCACAGCAGATTTCCATCCCATCATCACGAAACTACTGCCAATGACCATTAGAGTTCCTAGTAATAGGTTGATGAATAATCCATTGAGTCGCTTATTTACATAGATGCTCTGATCGAATATGATCTCTAACTTTACCCCCCTAGTTAATTTTTGCTGGAATTTTTCCAGTTCGTGACGAGTCGCAGCAGCCCAGCGATCTATCCTTTGGTCGGAATTCATTAGCACCGCTAGAATTATGCCAGGTTGACCATCGACTAGAGCTACTTCTGTTGCAGGCTCAACAATTCCTTTGTTAACCTTGGCGATATCTTCCAAGCGCGTAAATTGACCAGAGTCACCAAAACTAATGGGAATTTGTCGAATTCGCTCAGTTGAATCTAGTTCCCCATCTACTTCAAGTAAGATATCGTTGTCGCTGCTACGCAGTTGTCCAGCAGATACCTTCGCATCACTAAGACGAATTTGTTGTGACAAGTTTTGAGGAGTTATACCTAAACTAGCTAGCTTAGATGGATCGATCTCCACGGCAATTTCTTCTTGAGGAGAGCCAAATAACTCGACTTGTTCAGTCCCACGAATACCACTTAAGTCATTTTCTAATTCTTCAGCCAGACGACGCAAAATAGAATAGTTAGGGGCAGATTCAAAGTCCCAAGAAAGTCCGACGATGAGAGTGTGCGCTCTGGAAACTAGATCTTGATATTCTGGTTCTAAAGCATCTTCAGGTAGTTGGCTTGTAACATCATCAAGGCGATCGCGGATACGTGATTGAACTCTCTCTACATCAACAATCTGATTATTCATCTCAATGTAGATCGTAGAAAGTCCCAGACGAGAAGTAGAGCTGATAGTCTCGATTTCTTCAATTTCTGATAATTCTTCTTCAATTTTGTCTGTAATCAAAGATTCCACTCGATAGGCATTTGCCCCAGGAAAGCGAGTTGTAATTAAAGCCCAGCGATTAGTCAACTCTGGGTCTTCCATCTGAGGTAATACTTGGTAAGAGGAAAGACCCCAAACAATAATGAGACAAATAGTTAGGATTAGTAATCTCAGATTTCGATAAAATATAGTTATCATTATTAATAATTTAAATTTTCAAGAAAAAATAGTTCATTTCAAAGTTACTAGCTGTCCTGGTACAAGACGATGAATACCGTTAGCGATCGCTTTTTCTCCAGGTTGAAGAGTACCGCGAACCAAGACTCTGTTACTGCTGTTATGTAAAACTTCTACGGCTCTACGTTCGATCTGAAAAATAGATTCTGTTTCACTAGTCTTATAGTTTAGATTCGGTGCAACAATTACATAACAAAACCATAAACCCCGCTCTCTTTGAACTAGAGCGGTTGTCGGCAACCAAAAACCAGAATTGGCAATGGTTTGAGTGAGTTGTAAACGGGCTATCTGTCTGGGAAAAATTTTCTGAGCAGTAGATTGTTCAAGAGTAAAGACTGCAGTTAGAGTGCGAGTATTAGCATTGAGTTCAGGAAGAAGAGATGATACTTTTCCTTGGTAGGTATCTTGTCCAATTGCCAAAGGGAAAGTATTTCCTACTTTGATTTGTTCGCTTTGGTTAATAGGAATGCCGATGTGGGCTTCTAAAGCACGATCTTCTACCAAACGAAAAATGGATTGACCAGATGAAACTACAGTACCCTCATCAACTAGACGACTGGAGATCGTTCCCGCAAAAGGAGCTTTAAGAATGCTTTTATCTAATTCAATATTAATGTTGGCGATATTGGCATCTAGTTCTCGGATTACGGCTTGTTGCGCTTCGATACGTTCAGGGCGAGTTCCTGCTTCTAATTCATCTAGTCGGCTTTGGGCTTCATCCAAACGAGCTTGCACAGAAGATTCAGATGTAACCACTTCTTCGAGTTGTTCGCGGGAAATTGCACCTTCTGCGTATAGTGATGCTCGCCTTAAACGTCTCTGGTTTTCTAATTTCAATTGTTCTTTAAAATCAGTCACTACTGCTCTAGCAGCAGCAATAGTTTCTGGTCTTGCTCCTGCTCGTAATTCTTTTAATTGAGCTACAGCTTGAGCTTTTCTAGCTAGCAATTCTTGCTTTCTAGTACGGAGATTATCCGTATTTAAATAGGCAAGAGGAGTACCTGCTTCAACGCGATTGCCTTCATTCACTGTTAGAGAAATTAATTTACCAGAAATCTCAAAACTTAGTTCGCTGCTACGGTTGGCAACAATTTGACCAGTATAATTGCGAGAAACTTGGTATGATTTTACTGGCTTAATACTAATCGTTTCAACAGGAAGAATATTCCCGCTAAGAGATTTATTTAAATGGTTGCTATGAGAATCAGTTGCTAAAACTTGCGGTAAATTTAAGAACTGATTATTATCAAGCTGGTTATTTACAGCGAGTAATAAGATTGATAATAGTAATATTCCACCTGAAAATAATTTAAATCTATTTTTCGGTGAAACTTGAGCAATTGCTTTGTGATTATTTGATTCCCAGTCAACTATTTCTGCAGGAGTAGAGATTTGACTGGTCAATCGCACCATTAAATTGCATAAAAAAGCAGCAGCTTCTTGCGAACCATTAGCTGCCATAAAAATTGCTAGTTGTTTCGTCATCTCTACCAAGTCTTCATCGAGCAGATTTTGATGAGCATCCAAAAGCTTTGTAGTTTGGTTCGGATAAGTCAGCAGCGCATTGATGAGATGG
>JAAUYH010004652.1_pt1 | contig 10560 bp, 6 predicted proteins | sample 7278061 | NCBI WGS metagenome assembly JAAUYH01 (sample SAMN14350203, study PRJNA611818) | marine sediment metagenome | isolation source: surface marine sediment (0.6m) | place: French Polynesia: Moorea | collected 2018-08 | reverse complement strand
GGCAGGAAGTCCATGAAGCCGGCAGCGAAGAGCGCATCGCGCTTCCACACTCCAAGGTCCTGCTCGAACGCTATGACGTTGTCGCAGTAGGTCCGCACCTCGGCCGCAGTGTCGAGGGGTAGGCGTCCGACCACGACGTCGTAGCCATGTCCATAGTTGTCGTCACTGAACTCGCCCCAACGATCGTCGTTGTCGAGGTCCCAGTCCTGGGTTACGAGATTGGCAAAGTAGAAGTCCGACGCATACGCATCGGTGTGGTCATCCTTGTACAGGAGCCGAGTCGGGATAACCCCCATGGAACCGACCAGAAGCACATAGTGAACGCCCCACTCCTTGTGTCGATCGATCAGGAACTCGCGGAGTCGCTCCGCATCGTCCACGCCCTGGAACGAGGACACGATGTTCGGGAGCTGCTCGACAACAACGCTGTGACCTATCGACTCCTTCCAGGTCACGAACCTTTGCACCGCCTGCTCGATCGCCAGGTTCGGCACAATGACCAAGTAGTCCACGGCAGCCTCGTCGAGAAGCGGTGAGGGAGTCGATGCGGCCGTTAGAGCTGCCGGCGTGATCCTTGCGAAGGGGTTGATCCGAGGTTGGGCAATTGTCGTCACAGCCACGTCGCCGAAGGCCTCAGCCGCATCCGCCGGAAGTGAATAGCGCACAGCCACGCGAACTGCCGGCGTCCATTCCAGCTCCCTGCGCTCTGGGTTGTACCTGACCGGAGTCACCCGGAGATCGGCGATCACCTTTGACGAGGTCGACTCCACTGCCTCCAATCGAGCAGCATTCGCCGGATACCAACTGTCCGTCCCGTAGATCTCCCGCTGCGTCGTGTTCGCCGCTCGCTCCGCCACCTCAACGGCCAGAGCTCGCGTCTCCTCATCACCGGGTTCGTCATGAACCACCGGTGCCGCCGGCGCGATCCGGAAGTGACCGGGCACCGGTGTCGTCTCTTCGTCTACCAGATCGACTCGGACATCCTCCGCTGACTCGGGCAGCTCGATCTGGCAGAGCAATGTCGGCAGCCTCGGGACGCCCGGAACAGAATCGACCCCGAAGCCCTCAATCTCGATCTGCTGATCCCCGTCGGATCTCGTGACGACCTCTGGGCGCGACGTCTCCAACGTCAGCTCCACCGTCCGCTCGTAGCCGGCCATGGTCCACTCCTCAGTGCCAGCGACGACGACTCGTCATCGCAACGACTCGGCGAATCCACCGCTACCCAGTTAGCCTCCCCCGCGGACTCCATTATCGCTAGAGGACAAGGTCAGTTCGGCAGGCCGGGTGCCGACTGATCGGCCTCAAACGCCCCGCAAGCCCAGCCCGCAGCTTCCGCGCCCTGTCGGCTGACGCCGACCGGCTCAGTCCCCCGCTCGGGTGCTGGCGGAAGGGGCTGGTCACGGTCGAGCCCCGAGCTCCGGCCAGGCGGCGGCTCACCACGCCGGCGGAGTAGGTGACCTGTGCGTCGGACTATGGGCGCACACCGCGTGCCATGCCTCTCACCTCGATCCACTTCGACCGCCTGAAGTACAGGATGATGAAGCCCGGGAGCAGAAGGAGCGTCGATGCGATGGCGACCACCAGCCCTGCCACCCCCGCAATTGCTGGCCGACAGTTTCGATCGACCGCCGCTCGTCAAGGGGCTTCCTGCAAGACTGATTCGGTGGCTCTTCCCGGCGGCACGCTTACGTTCCTGTTCACGGACATGGTCGACAGCACGTCGCTGTGGGAATGGTCATCCGAAGTCATGGTTGAGATAGTCCCTCGGGTTGAGACCACAATCTCCGGTTGCGTCACCTCTGAAGGGGGTCAGGTCTTCAAGACGATCGGCGACGCCGTCTGCGCCGTGTTTTCGGATGCGCCGGCAGCGGCCCGGGCGGCCGTTCTGGCCCAGGAGGCGTTGGGGGCGATTGTCTGGCAGCCGACGCCTTTACCCATTTCTGTCCGGATGGGTCTCCATTCCGGCGTTGCCCAACGTCATGGCGATAGTGACTATCTCGGACCAACACTCAACCGCGTTGCCCGCATCGTCGACTCGGGGCATGGCGGGCAGATCTTGATGTCGGAGGTCACTCAGCTGCTGCTCGGTCCGGCGCCGAACCTCGGGATCGAAGATCTAGGTGTACATCATTTGAGAGGACTGGCCCAGCCCGATCGGCTCTTCCAGCTCAGCTACGCCGGTGGACCCGCTTCGCATTTGCCACCTCGTTCGGCCCTCCGTGTCACAGCGGGCAATCTGGACGCTGTCCGCCCTCCGATCGTCGGCCGAGATGAAGCTGTCTCCGAGGTCGGCCAGCTGCTCTCAACGGCTCGAATCGTATGTATTGCTGGCCCCGGCGGCGTGGGCAAGACCACTGTGGCCATCGAAGCCGCGTCCTCAGTTGCTGCGCCCGACGGCGTTTGGTTGATCGAACTCGGGCCGCTGGCGACTGGAAACGCGATCGAATCCACGATTGCGAGTGTCCTGGGCATATCGGTAGATGGCGATCGATCCACGTTGGACGCTGTCGTCGAAACGCTCTCGTCCCGTCGGAGCGTTCTAGTCCTCGACAACGCGGAGCATGTTCTTGCCAGCGCTCGTGAGGTCGTAGGCCAGATCGCGGCAAAGAGTCCTGATTTGCGCATTCTGGTCACTTCGCGCGAGCCGCTTGGCTTGCCCTCCGAACGCGTCTACCGACTCAGACCCCTAAAGGTGGATGGCCGGGAAGGCGAGCGGAGCCAAGCCGCCGAGCTACTTGCCCGCACGATCATCAAGCAGGGTGGCGACCTCGACGATCTACCTTCTACCGAAAAGCACATGGAGATGGTCGCCCGAACCCTTGATGGACTACCGCTCGCTATCGAGCTCGCGGCCGGGAGGGCGGCAACACTCGGTCTTGCGGAGGTCGCACGACGGCTTCTGAGCGAGCTATCAGTACTCAGCGCTCCCGAACTAGGCCACGATCGCCACGGTGCTTTGTCGACCTCCATTGGCTGGTCGGTCGATCTGTTGTCGCCTGACGAGCAAGAGCTGTTCGCCAGGCTGAGCGTGTTCGCGGGCGGCTTCACTATCGGTGCAGCCGAGGCCATTGTCGCCGACTGGCAGCCCAGTACGAGCGTGCTGAATGCCGTCGATCGACTGATCCGGGCTTCGCTTGTCGAGTCAGAAACGACGGAAGCGGGTGAGCGTCGGTTTCGAATGCTCGAACCAATTCGGAAGGTCGCCGAGGAGGAACTCGGAAGATCGGACCAGCGAAGCGACCTGCGTCTCGCACACGGCTATCACTATCTCGGTGTCGCTGCAGAGCTGGCTGTACCGCTGCGGCTCGGGAGACCGGAGGCGCACCGAGCGCTCGCACTCGAGTTCGCCAATCTGCGGCGCGCCCACCAGACCGGCCTTGAGGTGGGTGACATCAGCCTCGCACTCGAACTGCCGGCGGCATTCGGTCGAACGCCGTACGAGGCGGGGTTGTCGGAGATCTTCGAATGGCTCGACGCTGCAATCGACAGCGAGTTCGCGGCCGACTCCCCCAGCTACCCCCGGGCGCTAGCACTCGCCGCCGAGGGGGCCGGAGGCCGCGGTGACCGGACTCGCGCGACCGAGCTTCTGCTGCGACTCGACGACCTCGCCAATTCTGGAGCCGAGTTGGATCCGTCAGTTCGAGGCGCACTGGATCTCGCCTACTTCTACGACGGACGGGTGCCCGTTGACGCCATCGAGGCGATACCCGAACCACCGAACCCGATGGACGCCGCCGATCTTCACCAAACCCTGGCGATGGTCCACCTCTACCAACTCCAGGACAAGGACCGGGCGCGCCACCATGCCGACCTGGTCGGTACATACGGTCAAGGAACACCGATCGAGGGTTGGCACGGCTACCTCGAGGCGGAACTCAGCCAAGACGACGACCCCGCTCGTGCCGCTTCGCTATACCGCGCCGCCGCCGACCATGCGCTGGCAAGTTCGTACGTGCTTCTCGGAGGCGTTAGTCGGGTCGGGCTGGCAAGTGCACTTCGTCGGATCGGCGACATCCGCTCAGCTTCACAGGTCCTCGCAGAACTGATCCGGGAGTGGCAGCTCCGGGGCAACTGGCTGCACCAGTGGACGGCACTTCGCAATGCAGTTGAGGTTCTCGCCGACGCCGGAAAGAGCGAGTTAGCCCTCCAGCTTCACGCCGCGACCTGCCAGGCACCGTCAAGTCCCGACACCTTTGGCGCACAAGGCGAACGACTCGAAGCCCTCTTCGGCCCCGAAGCGGAACTCCCGGCTAGCACCATGACTGAACACGAAATCGTCAGCACCACGATCGACGCACTCCGAGGCTTGATCGACAGCGCGGACTAGGTCACCCTCCGACGACACGTCGACTGGTCCCGAACCCTCCAGCCCGGCCCCTGCCAATTCAACCGGCGGACCCTGGCCGTCGGAGCCAAGCCCGACAACTTCAAGTTCACACCCGGGTTCGGGGGCGGCGGATAGCCCGCCGAGTCTGAGTTCGCTGTCAGCACTCCTTCATACCGTTGAGGTCGTGTCCCGCGGCTTCAAGCTCACCTATCGACATGTCGAGGCCGCGGACCCACCCGCTCGAGATTCAGAGTGTTCCACCGACTGATTTCGGACCTGCGGAGCGATGGGTAAGTGAGGAGTGTGAGGGATCGACAGCGCGTCACACCGGCGCGATAGTGAGATCAGAAGCGCACTCCCAGCGGCAGGAGGAGCTTTGCGGTGGAATTGGCCCAGTCAATCGACGTTGCGCCAGGCGAGGCGCAGCCCTCGCCGCTGGATCCCCAACCTCCCCGCTCTTGCCTCTCGCTGGTCCGTCTGGACGCAGGTTTGGTTCGACCACGACCACACCCCGCACGGCGCTCTCCAGGTGATGACCGCCCGAGACGAGAGGACCAGTTGATACGGCCAGCCAATCGAGCGACGCCGTCGCGTCTGGGGAGTGCCCGAATGACTGAGCTCGACCACCCCGATCTTCACGAATCACAGACCAACAACAAGGAGCGGATCAATGGCGAAGAGCAAACAGGATGGTGATGTCAGGGACCGACGTCCCATCGAATCACTACAACCCCACGTCGTAGTCGCCTTCTGGGAAGAGATCGACCTCACCTACGAACCCGGCGCCGAACGCGAGCTCGTCGAACGCGGCCTCGCCCCCTGGGAGGAGCTCGAGAACGACTTCCCGGACATGCGGCTCGTCCCCCTGTTCACCGCGTTGGACGAGGGTGGAATCGGCGAGCTTCAGGCCAAGGCCGCCCAGATGGACCCCAGCTATGAGCAGCCCCGGCTGACCCGCTACTTCCGAGTCGACGCACCGACCGAGATCGATCTCGACGCCGTGGCCGAGGTGATGTCGCGGTGGCAGAACGTCGAAACGGCCTACGTCGATCGTCCCGGCCCGGATCCCGCGGTCGCGGCCGTCGACGACCCGCGCTCGGCAAACCAGGTCTACCTCGACCCCGCACCGGACGGCATCGACGCCGAATACGCCTGGGGTTTCCCTGGCGGCGACGGCGCCGGCCAGCGCCTCGTTGACCTGGAGCGAGGCTGGACCTTCGACCACGAGGACATCACGGCCCATGGCGTTTCGCTGCTTCACGGCTCCATCCGAGACGGCTCCCGTAGCCACGGCACGTCCGTGCTCGGTGAGGTCTGCGCCAGCGACAACACGGTTGGTTGCATCGGAATCGCACCAGCCATCGACAGCGTCGACGCCACCTCGTATTGGGAAAGCAACCGCCCCGACGCCATGCTCGCCGCGATCAAGACACTCGACTTCGGCGAGGTTCTTCTTCTCGAAGCACAGGTGACCGTTCCCAACGGCACCGCCGGGCTACTGGGGCCGATCGAAGTTCTCGACGCCGACTTCGAGATCATTCGCCTGGCCACAGCCCTCGGCATCATCGTCGTCGAAGCCGGCGGAAACGGAACCAACAACGGCATGGCCCCACCGCTGGCCATGGACACCTACCAGACTGCCGCCGGAGCCAGGATCCTGTGGCGCGATCCCTCGAACCCCGACTTCCGGGATTCCGGAGCCATCATCGTTACGGCGGCCACATCGGCTGCTCCACATACCCGGCTGGCCTACGGGCCCCACGGCGCCCGCATCGACTGCTACGCCTGGTCCGAGAACGTCGACACCCTGCGCTCCAACTCCGCCGGGGCCACCGACTTGTACCGGACCGACTTCAGCGGGACCTCCAGCGCATCCCCGATCGTGGCCGGTGCTGCTCTTCTCGTACAGGGAATCAGCGAACAGACTCTTGGCTTCCGGCTCAGTCCGGCCCAGATGCGGGACCTTCTGTCGGACCCCACCATCAACACACCCCCCGACGCGACTGAGGTGACGGCCATGGGCGTGATGCCCGATCTGCGGGGGATCATCGACGACGTCCTCGGTATCGCGCCCGACGTCTACATCCGGGACAACGTGGGCGACAACGGCGATCCCCACACCGGATCGATCTCGGCCAGCCCCGACATCATCACCGCCCCGACACCTACTGCCAATCCCCAGGTGGCCTACGGACCAGGTAGCGGGACCGAGAACTCCGTGTGGAGTAGCTCCATCGAAGCCGGCCAGGACAACTTCATCTACACCCGGACTCTCAACCGGGGCGGATCCGACGCCGCCGACGTCCGAGCCACCGTGTTCTGGTCCGAGGTCTCGACTCTGGTCACCCCGGACCTCTGGAACCTGATCGGTGACGTCGTCATCCCGAACGTGCCGAGCGGGGATGTGCTCACCGTCTCGGACGCCATCACCTGGACGGCCGCAGACATCCCGGGCCCCGGTCACTACTGCTTCGTCGGCCTCGTCGGCAACGCTGATGATCCGGCTCCGACGCCTACTGACTTCCTGGACTGGAACACCTTCCGGCAGTTCATCCTCCAGAACAACAACGTCACGTGGCGGAACTTCAACGTCGTCGACAACGAGCCCGATGATCCGGCCGAGCCCGTGGCTCTCGAGTTCATCTCACCCGGGGCTCCTGACAAGGCCCGTCTCATGACGATCGAAGTATGTGCCCGTCTCCCTCGAGGATCTCAGGTCGGTCTAAGGATGGACGAAGCCCTGGCGGAACAGCTCTGCCGCCATGACAACCAACGGCGTCCGAAGCTGCCGCCGGTCATCGATCTAACGGAGCGTCTCCGCATCCGCGGCCTCCGCCGGCTGCCCCGGCCCATCAACGTCACTCCGCTTGACCTCGGCGGACTCATCCAGCGGGGACCATGGAAGAGACCGGACAAGGGCCAGCTCATCGTTCCCGTCAATCCCCACGGGTGCCACAGGTTCGCCGAGACCCTCTTCCCGGCCCGAACTGTGAATCGGCTCGCCCTGCTCGTCAACATCCCGAAGAAGTACCGCAATCAATCGTTCGAGGTGTTCGTCCGCCAGCTCTTCGAGGGCGACGAAGTCGGCCGAGTCACCTGGAGGCTCAGCCCCAGAAGGGGCTGAATCGCATGGCGATGCTCGCGAGATCATCTCCCTGAAACGCCTTCTCGACGTAGGGCGCGGTGACTAGTCTCGTCGGCGTAGGCAATGCGAAGGCGGAGGAAAAATGCGCGACGATGAATGGGAAGTCGTACGGTCGATAACTGCAGAGACAGACCGCCGGCCCATGCGCTCCGCATCGGTGGAGATCATCGATGTAGGCGATGACTGTGGGTTGGCCCCGCCGGGATCGATCATCGTGTACGTCGCTGAGGCGGGGAGCGACATGCTCGCCCGGGTACGCGATGCGGCTGCCGATCCAAGCCTGGAGCCGGTGCTCCTCGATGACTTCCGTTCGATGTCCGACGGAGCCGAACCTCTGCCACTGAGCGATGCCGCCCAGGAGGTCGTGGATGCGAGGATCCACGGTGAGCTTCGCATCGGGGGGCGGCTTCTCCTTTCGCACGTAGTTGTGCCCAACAATGTGCCGATTGTTGCCCATGCTCTTGCCTACAACGGCGGTTCCTTGCCCGATGGTGGCCTCGTTCTCGTTGAGCGCCATCTTGCGGACTCACCCGAGCTCGAAGCTGTAGCGCTTCGTCGTCAGCCGAAGCTGTCTCCCGCGGCCCGACTCGCGATCGACTCCCTCGACGACTCCCAGGCGGAGCTGAACGTCATGGCCGACGCCGACTGCGGTGACAACGGCACTGTCGTTGGATTCGTCATCACTGCCACTGTGCTCGCAACGATCACGGTCGTGCGCGTCGTCACGCTCGTTACTACGGTCGCTGCGGCCCGAGACGAGGAACTGATGACTCTGAGCGACGAGCAGATCGAGGAGCTCGGCCCGCATGCAACCTCTCGGGCGATTCTCGAAGCTCATCGCAGCGCGCTTCGCAGCTCCGCGGGTAGTTGACGGCAGTCGAGGTAGCCGTCGCTGCGCTGCTCGGCGGCCTCTGGCTCGTTACTGCCGCCGCCCAGCTCCCAAGAAGGGTGTCCGGGTCGATTCGACGGCGAGATGTCTTCATCCTGATTCCGGACTGGCGCTTCTTCGCCCCTCGCCCGGGAACGATGGACTACGTCCTTGTCTACCGGGACCAACTGGTCGACGGAAATCTGACTGGCTGGCATCCGGTGCACCAGCCCGAAACATCTTTGCGCCGTGCTGTGTGGAACCCCGGCCGTCGGCTCTCGAAGACGATCCTCGACCTCGTGCAGCAGATCGTCGCCGACCTACAACGGAATCCGGACGTCGATCTACGAGGCACAATCGGGTACGTCGGGCTTCTCGAACTCGTCTCGAGCCAGATGCGGGCACTACCAGCAACTAGCACCCAGTTCGCAGTGGTCTCCGTCGAGGCCAGCGCCCCAGCCCCGCTATTCACCTCCGCTCTACATCGCATCCAACCGTGATCACAGTCGAGCTCATCGCCGCTTGGACACTCGGTCTTGTTGGCGTCGGCTCGGCCATCTCCGCGGCTGAAGAGCTGGCGCGGCCCCGGCTGTGGCGGGACGGCGGCCCTCGCTCCTGGCGGCTCGGCCAGCTTCGACTCGTGGCCCTCGTACGTCTGGCCGACTCCCGCGTCGGCGGCGTCATGTCCGATCAAGCCACCTGGGCTGTGCATGTCGGACAGCTCGCATTGGCATGTGCGTCGATCGTCGCCGGACTCTTTGGAACGTTCATACCGGAACTGGCGATCGGGCTGTCGGCGTTGAAGCTGGTTCTATTGGTCCGGACTCCCTACGGGCACGACGGCGCGGACCAGATGCTGCTGCTGTTGTGTGTCGTCCTCGGGCTGGGATCGCTCGACCGATTCCTAACGGACAGGACGACCGAATTCGTCCTGTGGTTCATCGCCGCTCAAGCCGTACTCGCCTATGTGGCCTCGGGCCTGGTCAAGTTGAGCGATCGAGCCTGGCGATCCGGGCACGTCGCCTCAGCCGTACTGCAGACGGCCACCTATGGATCACCGGAAGTCGGCAGATGGTTGAAGAGCCGTCCGATCGCGGATCGAGCCGCCACCTACGGCGTGATGACGATCGAGGTCGGCGCGATCCTGCTCCTGCTGGGAATTGGCTGGTTGACGCTCCTGCTAGTAATCGCCCTTGGTCTATTCCACGCCACCAACGCCATCGCCATGGGGCTCGACACCTTTCTCTGGGCCTTCGTCGCTACCTATCCCTCGGTGCTGTGGGCGCTCGGCTGAGTCCGCCGCCCTTCAGCAGCGGCTAGCGCTCCCGGTCGACCAGGTCGCCCGAGATCTTTCTTATGTCAAGTTGGCTTTCTTGTGGCATCTGGACTCGTTCGTCTCTAGGCCGCTGACCGGCCTCCAGCGAGGCCGGGACATAGGCTCGTTCGAGTGTATTGTCGGCGGCGCCGTGGAGTGGGCACTTGGTCGGTAGTCCAGCATGTGGCGGGAGTCATCGCGCTGATGTGGCTCTCCGCGTGTGGTGCGGGTGATTCGGAGAACCAAGTAGTCCAGTCATCGACGACCTCGTCGATCGAGGCCACATCGACTAGAGAGACGTCGTTGGCGGTCGAGAGCACTCGCGATCCCGAGCCGGCTTCAACGACCGACGGGGAGTCGTCGTTCAATCCGGTTGTCGCGGCACGCAGGACGGCGAGTGTGCAGGAGGCGACCATGCTCACGGGTTCGAACCCCGTGGATTGTGCCGAGCCTGGAGAGTTCTTCTGGGACTATGGTGCGAACGCACCGTCGACTGGTTCCGCCGACGACGGGCTCACTTTTGCTATCGAGGAGATCAATGAGGACGCCTTCAATGATCTCGGCCTGGTCGACTTCCTCCCTTCGAACGGATGGTACGAACTGACCACGCCTAGCGGCACCGCATACTTCGTCTATCCCGAAAACAACTGGGAGGCCGTCATACGGGCCAACGAGATCGGCGCACATAGTGCTGTGATCTGCCCGCCGACCTTCGATTCCGCCACGATCGACCCCTAGGCCGCCGGCTCACCCTCAGAAACAGCCGGTGACGTTCGGTTGGACGCTTGTGCGGCCCGGTCGGCTCATCACCTCGTCGAGGTGACGTCCACTTGATAGGCAAGTTCCTCATCGTCTCCGTTTGCCAGGTGGAAGTCGACCGCGACCAGATCGGAAGAGCGTCG
>JAAUYH010199264.1_pt1 | contig 10561 bp, 8 predicted proteins | sample 7278061 | NCBI WGS metagenome assembly JAAUYH01 (sample SAMN14350203, study PRJNA611818) | marine sediment metagenome | isolation source: surface marine sediment (0.6m) | place: French Polynesia: Moorea | collected 2018-08 | reverse complement strand
TTATGGTCGATACAATGGTTGCCTTTGGGATTAATAGTAATTATGGGACACAATCTTTGGGTGAGTGACTGGCGGATACTGGTTACTCTAGCGGGATGGGTAGTGACCCTTAAGTGCGCCCTCTACCTACTCTTTCCGAGATGGTCTGATTTTGTCCAAAATTGGTCTGAGCGGTTTCTGGGAAGTTATCTTCGGGTTGGAGGGATAGTGGTAGCTGCTCTGGGAGTTATCCTCACTTTTATGAGTTTCCAAATAATATAGTTAGGAGCTTTCGAGAACATCTCCCCTCAACATAAGAAAGCTAATCCCAATTCTCAAAAGTAACGAGAGACTTAGTATGGGAGTAAAAGTCAGAAGCGGTGCGACCCTGGTGATTAAAAATCACTATTGCGAACGCGCACCGAAGAAGTCAGAAGTCAGATGAAACAAAAGTTGTAAGTTTTTTTCTTATTAGCTGATAACTCCCTATAATATCTAGCTATTTTCGAGAACTGGTATAACTTCTGGGAGTTATCGAAGAAAGAAAGGCTATGTTTAGTAGTATATTTGTAACTTAAGAGTTAAAATACCTGACCCATCAAAGAGGAAAAAGCCAACAGTTAGTGGTAGCTAGCTGGAGGAGGGGATTATGGCATTCACAAACTCACCACTCAACAATACGAGTATTGACCTAGAAATAGAATGAAAGCGAACTTGCTAGGAGGTGAGAATTATATTGTACTATACACCGTCGTACTATCTAGCTGGGAATATAATGACAGTTATTATGGCTGTTATTTGGATATTATTCTTATTAACAGTCTATTTAATCATCTTTTATGGAGATTGGAAAAGTAATTGATAAGCATCTAGAGATTGACTGACAGCAGTAGTGAACATTAGCTTAAAAAACAAGTGTAATATTGGAGAGGGAAATTCTGACTGATTTTGGGAGAAAGCGTCAGGAAAGTAGGTCAGAAGAAATCAGAGAGAAAAAGGCGAAAGTAATAATTATCTCAGAGTAAGACTTAATGGTATTTTTGTCCTGAGAGGATTGGTTGTAATTTAATTATGTGCGGACGTTTTACACTAGCTACTACAGCTCAAGAAATAAGCCGATATTTTGCAGTAGAAGTAAAGCTATCTATTTCTTCTCGGTATAATATTGCTCCTTCACAACCAATCTTGACCATTAGCCAAATCAACCAGGGTAAGCGATTTGTTACTTTTATGCGGTGGGGTTTGATTCCTAGTTGGGTTAAAAATCTGGCTAGTTGGAAAGGGAATCTGATTAATGCGCGTGGAGAGACTCTTGCTGAAAAACCTAGTTTTCGTGGGGCTTTTAAATATAGACCCTGTTTGATTCCTGTTACTGGATATTATGAGTGGACAAAGGAGAAACAGCCCTACTACTTTCAAGTTAAGAAAAATCCGCTATTTGCTTTAGCTGGACTCTGGGAAGCTTGGAGTAATGGTGAAGATGAACTTTTGACTTGTACGATTGTCACCACCAAAGCGAATGCCCAAACTGCATTAGTTCATCATCGAATGCCTTTAATTCTTCAACCTGATGATTATGATTTATGGCTAGGGGATTGGAATGAGAGGAAGCAATTGCTGGCTAATGTACCTGAAGTAGATGTAGAATCTTATCCAGTGGGAAAAACAGTCAACAGTTACAGAAACGATTCACCTGACTGCATTGTCCCTATGGGGTGATGAAATCTATTTTTAAACCAAGTCAAAAGAAGATTAAAGAGTTAGGTAAGCTTGGACTCACCTAAGTTGCCTACTCTCTGTTGCCTATTCCTTCTTGCCTATTGCCTTGACCAGAATTGAAGAATGCAGTTTAAATGCGTCTAAGCTTATCAATAATAGTAGCATACTTGTAACTAAAATGTTTAAGGAGCTAATTGAGAAAGTGGAAAAAAGATCGCTTAATGAAGGTTTTCATAGCCCAAAAAAATGAGAGATAGCTGGCACAACCTCTTTACAGATAGTAACTAGTGCTGCTGCTGCTGGTAACTTAGAAACTATCTTTTCTAGAATATATAGCGTTGCTCAGCCAAAAAAAATCCAATCCTTACAGCAGGAGGATTGGGATCTGGAAAGATAATACTCAGTTAGTTCTAGTTACAATTATTCTACCCAGAAGGGTGGTTTGTGGAATTAATCACAATCAAGTTAAAAGCAACACTAACCGCGGAATGCGATCGGGGAAAGGGGCTAAGGGAAAAAGCGAACAGAATGGTAATGGTGAGGACCGTAAGAGTGAGAATAATGCAGCAATAGTGATGGTAATGGAGTAACAATGTAATCGGAATGCAGCAAAGCTATCATAAGTTGGAGAGGGAGACAGGCAGGAAGACAACGCTGGATAAATAAGGAATGAGTTGGACGAGATGAGAGGAAGCTGACAGCTTATCTGAGTGCAGCTAAATCCCGAATCAGTGGCATTTTAGCCTGGATATACTCTCTGACTAGGTCAATTTCAGCAGTGTTACGATAATATTGCGACCATTGTGCTTGTAATCTTGTCCTTAACTCTTCGTCGCTGAGAGAGAGAAGAACACTGCTAGGAGTTTGTGCCACCATAGACCAAAACTGACGTAAGGAAGTTGAATTCATACTCTTAGACTTTAACCTTTGAAGGATAGTGATTGCTCTAAGTATTTTTGTCACTAATTGTGGTGAATCGAGAGCCAATTTTCTTCGTCGAGATTACGGAGGTGGCGCACAACGGCGGTGATTAGTTCGGTATTTTCCCAGAACTAGCCCTTGAGAGGATAGCCCAGACGCATTTAATCCCTAGAAGCGAGAAGGAATGATCGCTCAGGGTGGGGAAAAGAAGGACAAGCTAGGGAGAATTCTGTTGAGAGGTAAGGAAGGATTCATCTGGGAGGGGAGGTGAGAGTTGCTCTGGACTAGAACTATCCACAGCCTTAAGAGGAGCAAATTCTGGATGACGAATTGCAACTTGGTTAGTATTAACCTTGGTAACACCTGTGACCTGATGAGCCACATCAACGATTTTTTTGAGTAAGAAGGGATCGGAGACTGAACCAGTTAAAATGATTTGACTGTTACTTTCAGCTACGTGAATAGGATTGTTAGCAAGTAAGGGTTTTAAGATCAAATCTGCCTTTAAGGTGGCATCTACTCTGAGAGAGAGGTTGTGAGGCTGAGTAAAAGTTAAGCTGTTTTTTGCCTCTGGAGAAGAAATCAAAGCCGTAGAGTGTTTGAGGACAGCGTAGCGACAAGCAGCCAACACCAAGAGAGAATTGAGCATAACCACTAGGGGAAGCAAAAGATTCAAGTTAAATCTGGATTTCATCATCAGGAAGAAGCCAATCAGAGTTGTAGCTAGATCATAATGAAAAACTGAGTATTGAGACTTAAAGAGCGGGAAAAAATTTACATGGAAACAAGAAGTTTTCAGAGTAAGTTGGGGGAGAGAATAAGAATAAAAAAGGAAAAAAGAAAGGAATAGTGTAGTACTTTTCCCTGTTTAAAAAAGATACAGAAAGCAAAAGGAGTAATCCTGTATATTCTTCTCAATCTCCAGAAAAAACCCAACAAGCAACTGATTCTTCTACTCCACCAAAAGACATCCCCAGGAACGAAAAAGGCAGTGCAGAAAATCCAGAAGCTTATAGAATATGGCAGCCTGAGAAGCTCGAAGGAGAAGAAATCAATCCTGCTCAACTACGGGACAGATTAACCTCCTTGTCTCAGAGATTCGCTATGCCCAAACCTATCAAAGAAAGAAAGCCACCAAAAGATCCCATAGAGGAACTAAACGAGTGGTTGGCAGATCCAGTATTACGTAATACTGCCATGTCAAAGATTATGCAGAGCGATGATTTAACAGTAGATTTTGACTCCGAAGGAATACCAATTCGAGTAATTAAGATTCAAGAAGAAAAAAAGTAAAGAAAAAATAACAAGTAAGTATAGATGAAGTTAATGGCTTACAATCCTAGCAAGTATAAAAAATCACCGACTTGAGATAATCAGAGAGGTCATTAATTAATGAGCAAGTTAATATCTTCTCTAGTCTTCTTAACCTTAATACCTGGTGCTGCTGTGGCTCAAATTATTCCTGACTCTAGCTTAGGAGCAGAAAACTCAGTAGTCGAAAGTAGTGGGAATAGAGAGACCATTAATGGTGGTGCGATTCGGGATGCTAATCTGTTTCACAGTTTTCAAGAGTTTAATGTTGAAGCATTAAGATCCGCTTATTTTACTAACCCTGATGGTATTGCTAATATCTTCAGTCGAGTTACGGGTAATAATATTTCTGATATTCAAGGAGTGTTGGGAGTATTAGGTAATGCCAATTTATATCTAATTAATCCCAATGGAATTCTGTTTGGTGAAAATGCCAGATTAGATGTCAATGGTTCTTTCTTTGCCACGACAGCAGATAGTGTTTTGTTTGATAATGGCTTTGAATTTAGTGCGGTAAATCCTGATGCACCACCATTGTTAACTATAGATATTCCTATCGGTTTGAAGTTTAGGGATAATCCAGGAGATATTGTCAATCGATCTAATGCTAATGGGATTGGCTTATCCGTTAATGAAGGTGAAAATATTTCTTTAATTGGCGGTAATGTCAGTGTAGGAAATGGAGGAAGAATTTTTGCACCAGGAGGAAGAATTGAGTTAGGTGGGTTGGTTGAGACAGGAATAATAAAAATAGCAGATGATAGCAGTTTGAATTTTCCTAATGGTATAGCAAGAGGGGATATATCGATTATGGATGGCTCCATTCTTTTTGTGGCTTCAGGGAATGGTGGTTCAATTGAAGTTAATGCTAAAAACTTCAAGTTAATAAACGGTAGTGCTTTAATTGGTGGTATTTTTATAGATCAAGGTTCTGTAGAGGCTCAATCAGGAGATATTGTAATTAACCTCACAGAAGATTTAGTCTTAGATGGGTTAGGGAGTGAGGGAATAACCTTCATCGCTAACAACAATTTTGGAACAGGAAATGCAGGTTCGATCGATATATCTGCACGCCATATTACTTTTAATAACGGTGGGAACGTTGGCAGTATTAGTAATGGACAGGGGAATATTGGCAAGATAGAGCTGACGGCTACAGGAAATATTAGTTTCGATGGAATTAAGGGGGCTCAAAACTCAGGAGTGTTCAGTGTTGTCAATGAGCAAGGAACAGGAGATATCGGAGAAATTAAGCTCACAGCACAAAATCTGAGCCTAACTAACGGAGCGCAAATTCAAAGTCTAGTTGCTGGAGAAGGTGATAGCGGTATTATTAACATAGATACCAGTGATTCTATCTCAGTTGAGGGGACAGGAATAAGAGAATCAGACAATGAGACCTTATCAACTTTCCCAAGTACTATTTTTAGTGGAGTAATAAATGGTACTGGTAGTTCGGGTAGTATCAATCTAACTAGCAAAAATCTTTCTCTGTCTAATAGCGGGCAAATTCGAGCGTCAACTGCTGGAAAAGGGAATGCAGGTAATATTGAAATTACTGCTAACAATATCTCTATCGACGGACAGGGTAACATAGAGAGAATTCTCAGTGGCATAAGGAGCAATGTTTTAGGAGACGCAGAAGGAACTGGCGGAAGGATAAAGCTGACTACTGATGATTTATCAATAAGAAATGGAGGTAGCATTAGTGCTGGAACAAATTCTCAGGGAGATGCTGGTAATATAATTATTGATGCTAAAAATACCGTTTCGATTACGGGGGGAAATAAAGGTTTTCGTAGTGGTATTTTGGCTCAAGTTTTACCTGAAGGTGTCGGTAATGGAGGGAGCATAGAAATTAAGACAGACCAATTTTCTCTGACTAATGGAGCTATTTTGACTACTTCGAGTGCTGGACAAGGAGATGCTGGTAATATCTTCTTTTTAGTTACTAATACCTTTGTTGCTGCCAATGGTAGTTTGATTAATAGTAATATAGGGAGTCCTCAAGGAGTACCAACAGCGGGCAAAGTGGGCAATATTATTGTACAAGCCAAGGAAGTTTCTTTCACTGATGGAGCACAACTACAAGCAGGAATCTTTTCGGGAGCAAGAGGAGCGTCTGGTATTGTCTCTGTCAAAGCTGAGGATTCAATTTCTTTTACTGGCGAAAATACAGGGATTTTTAGTAATACAGAAGCAGGAGCAGTAGGTAATGGTAGCGATATTCAACTATCTGCATCATCTATTTTTTTAGGCGATGGTGCAGGTTTGGTGGCTGAGAATTCAGGAGAAGGTAATGGTGGTAATATAAAAATTAATACAGCCAACTTTTCTCTCGATTTTTCCCTTGTATCTACTAGCAATAATGGACAAGGAGATGGTGGAGATATTGATATAACTACTGGTTCTATATCTGCCATTAATCAAACATTTATTACTGCTATTAATTTGGCTCAGGGCAATGCAGGAGAGATTGAAATTGATGCAGCTAACTTTGCTCTTGTTGATCATGCGATCTTAAGTACTTCCAGTCTTGGACAAGGAAATGCTGGTAATATTATGATTAATGCTACTAATACTTTTATTGTAGACAACCAGAGCGTGATTAGCAGCAATATAGGTAGTCCATCAAAAATCCCCGCAGTCGGCAAAGTCGGTAGCATTAATATCGAAGCTAGAAAAATTGCTTTGAGCAATAGAGCGCAGATACAAGCTGGACTCTTTTCAGGGGCTATAGGAGAGCCTGGTATTATTTCTCTCACTGCCATCGAATCTATCTCCTTTACAGGTACTAGGACGGGTATATTTAGTAATAATGATCCACGCTCATTTGGAGATGCCAGCGATACTAAAGTATCAGCTCCTGAGATTAGCTTAGGTGATGGTGCATTGATTAATGCGAGTATTGGAGGGGATGGTCAAGGGGGAAGTGTGACGCTCCAAACAGAACAATTAACCCTGAACAATGGTTCTCAAATAATAAGTTCTACCTTAGGGGATAGCGATGCTGGCTCTTTAATAATTAGTGCTACTGATTCGATTGAATTAATTGGTTTTCGAGAAGGAAGTGGAAGGAGTGGTCTAAATACTACGGCTACTATGGGCAGGGGAAAGGGTGGAGATATTGAGGTTTTTACTAACAAATTAATTATCCGCGATGGAGCAACGATAAGTGCTAGCAATTTTCCTAGTATTGAAGGATTAAGAGAGCCAGGAACAGGAGAAGCTGGTAGTGTGAGGATTGAAGCTAACAATCTTACTTTAGAAAATGGAGGAAGAATTAATGCTGCTACTCAAGCTGGTAATGAGGGGAATATTAACCTCAAAGTTGCAGAAGATATCATTCTCCGAGATAACAGCTTTATTTCTGCACGGGCATTGAAAGAAGCAACAGGAGGCAACATTGATATTGATAGTAGATTTATTATCGCCTTCCCCAATCAAAATAACGATATCATCGCTAGTGCCGAACAAGGAACAGGTGGCAAGATAGATCTTACTGCTGAAGCAATCTTTGGTATAGAAGAACGTCCTCTTAATCCTCGTACTAATGATATTAATGCTAGTTCCCAATTTGGCTTAGATGGAAGTATTAATATCACACGACCAGATGTTGACCCCACTAGTGGTTTATTAGAATTAACTCAAGAAGTAGTAGATCCAGCCAAATTAATTGCCCAAAATGTTTGCACACAAACTGCTGATAGCAAGTTTGTTGATATTGGTAAAGGTGGTTTACCTCAAAATCCTCAAGATAGGTTAGCAGAAGATTTTATCGAAGTAGGATTAGTTGCACCCATCATCACCTCATCAGAAACTACAGAATCAACCAGAGCCAGAATAGAAATCAAGCCCAAAAGAACTCGTAAACCTCCCGCACAAGGCTGGATTTTCCATGACAATGGCATAGTCGAGTTAGTAGCTTATAATCCTAATCAGGTTGGTGAACAACGGACTTGGGATAATCACAGAGGTTGTCAGAATTAATCAAAAAATTGAGAAAGAAAAGAAGGGCGATAGTGTCGCATGTAAGTAATCTTGAGTAAAGCGTACTACCAGAACGATTAAGTCATGAATAATTTAAAACAAGAGTAAATTGCCTTCGGAACTGGCTCACTTTCTCAGCAATTGTTGGTAGTGTGTAAGTGGAAGTGTAGCCAGCTTAAGGAGCTAGACTATGAATAGCGAAGAAAGCACCCAGCCTGAAGAAAGAAAAGAAGCTGAGATAGTCAACACCGAGACAGAGAGAGAAGCAAACGAGAAAGTTACTGTAGAGGAATTCAAGATTTCTGGAGACGTACTAGGAGCCAAAATCAAAGAACTCATTCACCAGGGCAACATTCGCCGAATTATTCTCAAAAATGAAGAAGGTCAAACCCTAATCGAGATTCCCATGACGGTAGGGGTGATTGGGAGTGTAATCAGCGCAGCTTTGTTTCCAGTGATTGCAGCCGTTGGTGTGATCGGTGCAATGGTAGCGCGTCTGACAGTGGTGATTGAGCGGATTGAATCAGAACCCTCAAGTGAGGACTCCGAAGAGTGAGTGGGATTTGAGAAATAGGCGAGTCAAAACGCAGAGGATGAGGAGGTGGGAGAAGAAAGAGGTTGTGCGTTGGGAAATCACGAAACTAGCTACTGGTAAGCCGATAGTATCCAATACTGTCCGATAGCTAAAATTATAGGGAAAAGCCAGAGATGGAGGATAGCGTCACCTAAATCTCGGTTAAGTCGATAGATGGTCATAGCTGCTGGAAAAAGCCCTAAAGGATTAGCTTTATGCGGAGCGGTATCCTAAGCGGCGCGTCACGCACCGCCCGCTCCGAGTTAGACGAGGAACGGACGGTGCAAGAAAGCAGGTTTTAAAAGGTGATGAAATAAGATGGTGTTACGTTATCAAATTAGGCGGAAAAATCGCTCGATTACCCCAAAAGTAGAATTAGAGAAAATAGTCAATGTTTGTCATCTGCTGCTAGTTTTAGCGGTCTTTAATCTTAGTAGCGTAGGCTATGCAGTCTTAATCATGAACTCCGCAGATGACCCCATCTCCGAATCCAAGGCGATCGACGGCATGGTTGTTTATCATTTCACTGGCAGTATCTTGATTGTTGGGGGATTTTTGGCTGACAATCTGCTCATTAAGAAAGAAATAAAAAGAGATAGCTAATTATTGTTGTTTCAAGTAGCAAATAGATACAAAGGGCAAAGGGATTAATTTTATGGACATCTTCTCCCAAAGTCAATTTATACTACAGATGCTACAGAGGGGAAAAGGATTGATGTGATGGATTAATACCTGTCAGGTGATGGATGGTGTGATGGATGAAAGTATTGGTAGTGATAGATGTTATGGATGCTATGAATAGATTGAAAAGTAGATTTAATTGAGTAGGAGATTGGGGGGATTAACAATAATATACTACACGGTGGCAAGTAACCAGGGTTAAAAAATTAGCTAAAAAAAGAAAGTTTTGATTTTAACCGTCACATCCGTAACAACCCATCACAAAAAGGCTAAAACTATTGCTAGTGATGAATTACAGCCGATTGATATCCATCCCCAAATCTAGCTCACGGTTATGGATAACTCATCACAAGAGGAGAAAAAGAAAGAGAGAGATTTTGTCCCATCAAGCTAACTGGGATAGCAAGACCCAAATCTCGGTTGAGTCGATAGATTGTAATTGCTTCTTGAAAAATAAGATTCTGATCTCAACCGTCACATCCGTAACACTCCATCACAAAAAGGCTAAAAGTATTGGTAGTGATGAATTACAGCAATTAGTAACAATCCTAAAATTTAGCCAACTGTGATGAGTTATCCATCACAAAGGGAGAAAGATAAGAAAGAGATTTTATCCCGTTAAGCTAACTGGGATAGCAGTACGAATACCTCGGTTGAGCCGATAGATTGTAATTTCTGCTGGAAAAATAAAATTTTAATTGGACAACTCAATTACAAGCAGGGGAGCAATACCCAAATTTAGCGGTTGGCAACTTCATCACTTGAGAGACAAGATAGTTTGAGCGTTGCTAGAATCGATAATTTCTAAAGCGACTACTTGACCCTGGGCATCTTCTGCTTTCCAGACAATCTTGGGAGCCAGAATAGTATAGGCAGGGGGGACTTCATCTTTTTCGGTGGCGAGAGTCAACTTATGACCTTGAGGGACAGGAGCGTAGACTAGCGACCACAAGGGAGCATTCTCAATGAGGATTTCGTCACCACGTTCTTGATTGACTATTTCTAGCTTAATCAGTCTTCCTCGATTGTCCTGAGTAAATTGGTCGAAAAACTCTACCCATCGGTCATGAGTGATTTGCTGGTTGCTCAAAATGTGCTGGTTGCTCATTGTTTGATTCCTCCTAATCAACTACGGGAGTTATTTTTTCAGCTTAGGGCTGAAATTTGAGGAAGTTATGAGCAATAATCTCCACACAGAAAAGTCAAACCAGACCCATCTTAATTAGAGTCGATTGACCGATAATTTTCCCAATTTTGTCGCTCAAAACTTGAGATGAATGTCACTAAGATAACAGCGATCGCTTAAAACAAAAAAAGCTCAAAAGTCTGGTATTCGTGGTGTTAACCTTTATGAGGAGACCCTCAGCTATGCCGACTCAATTGAGC
>JAAUYH010071247.1_pt1 | contig 10565 bp, 4 predicted proteins | sample 7278061 | NCBI WGS metagenome assembly JAAUYH01 (sample SAMN14350203, study PRJNA611818) | marine sediment metagenome | isolation source: surface marine sediment (0.6m) | place: French Polynesia: Moorea | collected 2018-08 | reverse complement strand
GTTTTGATAGCACTTTCTTAATTATATCCCACTTTCAAGGTCAAATTTTAATGTAAAAGCACACGAGTCTGAAATATTAGAATCGCTGTACTGCGAAGGTATATCTTTTAATAAACTGAAAAGAATAGTACACTGATTTCTAATTCGAATTCATATCAATTTGCATTTGAAAGCACGAAGAACTTACTTTTTTGTTTAAGATCTCGAAAATGCATCACAAGAAACGCTTCATACTTCTGGTTTTTCTGTCTTTTTGTATCGATTTTATTTCATGCGTTGCACAGGATTTTGTCTCATGTAGCGATCCCGTTGAAATTTGTTATACCCACAAAGATTATTTCCCCAACAAAGTAACAATTGAGCACGCAAAGACTGTTAAGATTTCTTATAACAATACATATGTTGACATGAGCGTCACCGATGCTTCTGGTTCTATCTACCTTCATCGATTGGTTCGATGCGGCTGTCCTGTCCCTCTCTCTTCGAGTGAATTTCAAGTCATAAAAATTCCTCCGAAGCGTTTATTTGTCAATGATGGGCCTTCTATAGCTTTTCTCACACACTCTATACCGCAATTAGACCGCATTGTTGCTGTTGGAGATCCTACCTATATATATTCAGAGTCAATTCGGTCGAGGTTTTCTGAAGGTACAAGTAATGCTGTTTTAGCAAATCGAACTGACATTGATGTGTCTTTTATCAGTCTTAACTACGTATCTGCTTATAAACAGGCGAATATTTCAATTCCCTATTTTGCTAATGGAGAAAGTGATGAAGCTACTCCATTTGGTAGATCTGAATGGATTAAAGTATTCGGTCTCATTTTTAATGCTGTTGACGCCGCAAACTCAAAATACGAAGATATTGTGAGCAAGTACAACAAAATGACTCAAATAGCATGGAATGCACAGAGAAGACCTTCTGTGCTGTTGAATTATCCTTATGGAAGTAGTTGGAGCCTTCCATCTGAGAATCAATACATTACACAAATTCTACGCGATGCGAACGTTGATTATAGATTTATGAACGATGGAAAAAACGACACTAATTTACTAACCCTTCCAGAAATTTTAGGGAATTTTTCGTCTGCTCGCTTTCTACTTCTATCCGGGCCGTTCCCTCCAGTTGTAAGTTCGGAAATGAGAGAGTTCTTCCAACCGGAAATAAATCCTGATGGTTCTGAGAATATGGATGGAAAAGAAATTAACCGAGCATTGAAATCTCTTGCTTCTGTGCATTGCGCAAATGTTTGGGTACAATCGAAGCGAGTAACAGAAGACTTGAATGCAAATGACTATTTTGAATTTGGTGCTATTCGGCCCGACCTCTTACTCGAAGACATAGTCCATGCAGTGCACCCAGAGGCAGAATCAGACAACAGCACCACGTTTTCATTCAAGATGAAAGACGCAGATAGTTCTGAAAAAGGCGGAAGTTGCCCTTACAATGACTTATTAGGAGAGGCTCCAATCGGAATGGTGTACATTGACGTTGAACTAGAGGTAAAGGGGATGGATAGATTTCAGATAGAAGATAAGCTTGTTGACAGCGTGATTCCCGAAGTTACTAGAGATAAACGGATAGAACGAAATGGAATAGAAGTATTCTTTGAAAAACCTCAGCAACTTAGTACTTCCGTGCTTGTTTTAAGAATAATGGTTAAAGAAGAATCAGAGAATTCAATGCTGAACGATGCCGCAACAGTACAGGGGTCAGTACAGCGAGCTTTAGGATCTAGTGCAGAAGTGCATCTCCTTCAATACGAGTCTGTAAACGGAGAATCAAAGATGCTTAAGCAAGGATTAGGAACTAGAGCGATTTCTGGTATTGTTTTAGGTTGCCTTGGAATAGCGCTGCTATGTGGTCTGCTTCTATTTTTGGTTGGAAGAAAATCAGGGCGCAAATTTGGCGCAACTGAAACTCGTGATCGATTCTGGAGGGAGCACGGAGTTCGTTTAGCGGATGATGTGGAACTTCGTGAAGAAACATCGGCAAGAATGGAATAACTCTGGCATTGCAAAGTTTTTAAAATTTTTCTGAAGAAAGACTGGAATGCTAAAAGTAATAGGAAAGTCAAGAAAATAAACTTTGGAATTATAAACAATTTAATAATTCCTTGAGAGAGTCAAATTAAATATTCAATTTTATAAATTGAAATAGCCTTAATTGGTTTCAATATGCAGATGTCTCTCTCCTGTGCAGCTTTTATAATAAGGACAGACCTTTTTTCGCGTAACTTAATTGTTGTTGTTAGTATTTGTAATTAAATTTTTGGGCTTTCGACAAAGGATAATTTTCATAGCAATGGTCAAAACACTCACGTGTAAAAAATTCTATACAAACTATGCTTTCCATCGCAACATTCATAATAATTTTGTCAAATTATGCTTTCAATTATACCAGTGATGAATTATTCTAGGTTGTTTAGCAATTGAAATTCATTCGTGTATCGGTAGGGGACACAATTCTGCGAACTTTCTAATCTGTGAGGCAATTGATCTTCACAGAATCGATTGAAAATAAATTGCAAATTAGGGTTTTCGACAGAGATGCTCACATGAAACCGCACAAGAAAACGATCTTCACGGACTTCAAAAAAATTTTTGCTCCCTCAATAAAACATTCTATGCGATACAATAGTCTGTTCAGTAACCTCGAAAAAGTATTTTTCGGGGATCTGGAACTTCTTCCAGCGGCATTTGACCGATCACCTTTCTTTCTGAAATTCAAAAAAGTGTGAGAACAGCTAAATTACCATTAATAAAATGTTGGATAATTTAGATTTAAAACATTTTAATCAACAAAGAATTCCATGCTAGCTATGAGGACATAATTTTACGAAGATAGCACGGTACGTGTCTTATCAATCAGTGCATACCACGCCTGAGTGTCAGAAAAATTTTCAGATGCCGATGAACCTCGCTTTAATGAGCGGTTTCATGCGAGCATCTCTGTCAATAACCATAATTTGCAGTTAAGTTTCAGACGATTCTATAAAGACCAATCTTCACAGAGGTTAGAAAGTTCACACAATTATGTCCCCCTCCTATACTATGCGCACTACCTTGCAATTCCCTAGAATTGTAGGGACTATTAGTAGAGTATGACTTCCCACATGTCACAGGAGGAGTTTGAAGGAAACAGTTTTGATAATAATATTTAGGGCTTAATATTATTATTTCCAACAGCAGATTTATCAAAAGTTAGGTATAATGAACCTTGTATGATGTATTCATAAAAATCAAAGTTATACATTGGATTGACTTGATAGAAAATCGTTTAGATATTCGGGAAAAGAGAGTTAACGAACGCCACTGAATTTAGTGCAATAGTGCAGTGGTTGGATTCAGAATAGCGCGGTGTTATGGAACTTGGAACTACTTCGTCTTTCTATTTGTGTCACTGCATTTCGGCCCGGTTCGCACCAGTTGTCCCGACAGAAGTGCGTCTCGTTTCCTGCGATATGAAGCCTACGTAGTGCTACAGTCTACTAAATGCTTCTCCTTGTGTCACACTGCTAATATCATGTCTGGGGCACAATTGTCATCGACTCCTCGAGGATGGTTCCTTCTGGAGCATCGATATTATCAACGCAGCAAAGCGTACTCCACACTTCAATGGAATCTGACCCCGTCAATACTCGCGAAAGCAATCACTGCGATAGCACCAAATGGTGGCCCTGTTGCGATTGTTCCGGACTTTGGTTGGGCATTCACCGGATTCGTGCTCGCCATCTATTCGCTCTCTGGCCGTTTGCTTAAACAATATCAGGGTGTACGACAACTCACTACCACTCCTGTTCGTGTTGTGGCATTAGGATGGGCTCAAAGCGGAGACGTGCTAACTGTTGTGTACGACGACGGTGGTGTTGTTCGAATTTCCTTGGGAGAAATCAATGATATTTCTGAACTGTATCACGTTTCTGGCGACCGACAAAGCGCCATTCGTGTAAATGATGCGATTGTTCTTTCATCTGGGGATGTCATTGCACGCGATTCTTCGGGTGTTGTCTACCGTTTGGCAACCGATAATTCGGTTTTTACAGACCCTTCTGTCACGGTCCCGCCTCTACTTCGCTCTGATGAAACAGATCCTACGAATTGCAGTTCAACTATTGTTGGCATCGCTCGCGACCGAAGCTCGTTTGGCGATATTGAATCATTGATACTCGGGGAAGGTGGGTCACTATTTAAAGTCAATTCGGCCGGAGCGAACAAGTTTGACTTCAAGGAACCCATTTCTCAAATATCTATTTCAGAGAACTGTGAGTTTTTTGCTTTTATCATTGCGTCGACTTCGACCCTTGTTGTATCCTCTGTTGATTTTTCCAAAATCATTGCTCGCGTGAACCTTGGAGTCAAGCTCGCCGATCGTATCTCTGATTCGAACAAAGAGCCGAAGCGCATCAAATGGGTTGGAAGCGATGCAGTCGCTGTGTTCTATGAAAATGAAGTTGTTCTTGTTGGACCTCAGGGGATTGTTGTTGTTCTTGATATCGAAAATGAAAGCACTTCCGAACAACTATTGTTGTCAACCGAAGTAGATGGTCTTCGTATGTTGTCGGCATCATCTCTTGAGTTCATTCATCTTGTACCTACAAGTGTGGTATCTGTTTTCTGTGAAAAATCACACCCTGGTTTCAAGTTGTTACGTGGAAGCGGCGCTCCCATACTCGATTTCCAGGTCTCGCCTGAACATGGACGTTGCGTTGATCCACTTAGCCGATATGAACTAATCGCTGAACTTCGTGATTCCGAGAATTTGCGAGCTGCGGCACGATCGTGTGCTGAAACAGCATTGTTAGTTGACAATCCGGCTGAACAGAAAGCATTGCTTCGTGCCACTGCGTACGGTCTTCGATTCAATTCAGTATTGCATAAAACAAATGAGAATGCTGAAGATGAAAGTGATGACTTGCATGGACACCAGCCATCGAATACGTCCGCCAAAATCACTGCAAAACAAGTTAAAAAGCATAATCGTCGAAAACTCAGAGATGAAGATTTAGTGCCAACCGCGGTGACTTCACTCCGCATCATTAACGCTGTTCGAGCTGATTCTATCGGTATTGCATTAACAAAGAAACAATTTGACCGATTGGGATTAGCAGGACTTGTTTCGCGGTTATCACAATTTGGTGAACATTCGCTTGCAATGAAACTCGCCGCCTATGGTGATATTTCGCCGACTCGCGTGCTAGAGCGATGGGCTGTTGCTGTTATAAGCAAGAATGTTGACTTATCCGAAGCAGAACTCACCACTCGCATTATAGAACGATTCGAAACCGTGGAAAAGCATGTGCTTCAGGAATCAAGCGGCAACACAAGAGGTCGCGCACTTCCATACGTTAGGGCGGCAGAAGCCGCGTTCGCACTGAACAAAACAAAATGTGCAGATTTTTTGCTTCGGAAAGAACACCGACCCGCGCCGAAAGTGGCTATGTACTTGAGAATGGAACGCGAAGCACAAGCCGTCATTGCTGCGGTAGCATCCAGCGATCCCGAACTTGTACTTGATGTTTTGGGCAAAGTGCGAAGGAGAAAGACAGCCCGAGATACAGCCCGAGATACTGCTCGACTACTTCGCTCACTTCCACCAGCTATTGGGAATCGTGCTATAGATTTGTTGGCTGACCATCTTCGTCAACTTGAGGAGTTCGATGCAATGCGCATCATCTACCTAGAAACAGGACGAGTCCGTGAGGCAGCGCTTGTGGATATTAGTCATGCGAACGGCCTAACAAACGATGGACAACGAGCACAGCTGTTGGAAAAGATAGCACGAAACATTCGACGCGGAAGACATGGCAACACATGTCAGTTTGAGGTGCAATCAGCGCAGCACGCGGCGGACGTGGCGAAAAGTGCGAAAGAAATAGAGAAGAAAGCTGGGCTGGAGGCGGGTACATTAAGTCGTTCTAATGACTCGGAACTTTTACGTCATGCAATTCGAGATATCAAAGATTCAGTCAAGAGACGAGAAATGGTTTCTGCACTTCGTCGCGACCTTCGCATTCCGGACCGTCGATTTTTTTGGGTATGCTTGGATGCTATGGCTGAAGCTGGAGATTTCCAATCTATCGAAGCGTTATCACATTCTGCAGGTCATGGTCGACCACCACCAATTGGCCTCATGGCCTTCGTCGACGCATGTTTGCGATACAAACAGGAAGAAGAAGCAAAAAAGTATGCAGAACGAATATCAGATTTGCGAAGCAAAGCTCGAGCTTTAGCGCGATGTGGATACGGTAAGGAGGCAACTGATTTAGCGGACCGATTGCGAAATCCACAACTGCAAGAAGAGATAGCCGAGCTGGTTAGTCTTCATGCCAATGCACTCTAACGGTTAACAGCGATTCAGAATTAATCAGCGCGACATAGCTTGTGGTTAGTGGTTTACGCTTCCATTGGCGGAAGAAGATGGAAGAGGTGGCACCGCCTGAATGTTAGAACGCTTTGGTAGCATAGTTGCATCTAACTGGTGAAGCCAAGGTAATAACTGGACCACTTTTCGTTTGTATTCAGGATCACGGGCGAGTGGATTACTTTCCAAATAAATTGTGTCAAGCTGCGTTGCATCAGTCAACTGTTCCAACTCTTCAAAGTCACTAAGTCGATTGCCGTTCATCCATAAATCGGTGAGCTTGTTCAACTGTCTCAGGTGTTTCAAATGTTCGATTCGATTATCGGCCATATCGAGAATTCGTAAACACTTCAAATTTTCAATTCCGTCCATACTTTGAATTCCATTGCTACTCAAGTACAGTTCTTCTAGTTGTAGAAGATGGTCGAGTCCGGAGATTTTCGTGATTCGATTACTTTGAAGGCTCAATTTTTTCAAATTCATCAACGAACCCAAATTCTCAATCGACTCTAGTTTGTTGCGTCCGAGCCATAAACTATCAAGTGATGGAAGGCCATCCAAATTTTCCATCTTTCGAATCCGATTATCGCCCAATTCGAGCAGTTTCAGTGATGGAACTGAAATTTTGTCCAAGTGCTTGATCTTGTTCCCAATCAGATACAACTCTTGAAGAGCTGGAAAGTTGTTTGATGGAAACTTGGCAATACTGCGCAATTCGTTGAAGCTGAGGTCGAGCTTAATCAGATTTGGATTTTTAAGAAACGCCTCGGATGGAATCGATGTTATTTGGTTCATGTACAAGTCGACTTCCTCTACTTGTTCCAACGTATCGAGCCCTTCGATGACGCTGATGGCGTTCTGACGTAGCACAAGTTCCTTGATGTTAATGCACGCTTCGAGATTTTCAATTTTCTTGATACGATTATTCGTCAAATATAAGTATAGCAATGAGGTGGGCAATTCATATCCTTCGCCTATCCCATGACTTCCTTCATTCGTACGGTCGATAAGCACACATTCGTTATCTTTGTTGCTCGCTACGACTGCAGGAAGCGGAAGATTTGGGATTTCGACCGTGTTTTTCTTTTGACTCATACTCATGCCTTACTCTCTCGGCGTGCTGGAAAAAATGAGGGTGGTTTGGTAGAAAGATAGTTGGTTTGGTTGGTGGTTGGTTGACTCGCCAGTCGGTCACAGACCCACCTTCGGTAGCACGATTCATTAATCAAATAAGCAGACTGGTACTAAAATAATTGAGCTCATTACAGAATCTTACAGTAAAACCTATTGGGATCAACGGCGCATCCTCTCATTACCGACGTCGGACTATCAGCGTTAACGAGTCATTTTTGTTCGTTCGAAATGGCTGGGGTTCGAAAGCAACGCCTATCGGGAAAAGTCGCTAAACCGGGCGAAACCCAGTCTACGAACAAAGCGACAATGAAACGAAGTCGAGCGTCTGATTTTGCTGTTGGGAAGAAGAAGAAACAAAAAATTCGTCGTAGCCGAGTTGGTAACAAAAAGCACGCAAGTGAGAAGGATGGAGAGAGTCTTATTTCAGAGCTTTTGTCTGAAGTTGCGAAACTAAGAGATGAAAATGCAGAACAGGATGGTCAATTAGACAGTGATATCGAAGCACTCAAAGAAGCCGTTAATGAAGCTCGCAATGCGGACGAAAATGAGGAAAGCGACCAGAACTCCTGCGCGGATTCTGATGAAAGTGAAGACGAAGACAAGCATGAGACTAGCGAAACAAGGAATGCTTCTGCCTCTTCGTCTCGTAACGTGACTAATGATGGAAATGAGTCTGACGACAGTAGTAGTGACTCCGATGTTGATATGGCTAGTCATCGTGTTGACTTGGAAGAATTACAAAAAAGTGACCCAAATTTTTACAAATATCTCAAAGAGAACGATGCAGAATTGCTCGAGTTCGGTCACAGCGATGCTGAGGATGGTGCTGATGGCGAAGAATTTGATGCTGTTGCAGACGATGACGAAAGCGGAAGCGAAAGTGAAAAGTTGACTGCTGCTGAAGCAGGACTAGATGATGCACCTCAGAAAGTGGAGAAAGAAAAGAAGATCAAAGTTGTGGACATGGAGTACTTGCGCAATTTGCAATCAGATCTTGCAAAAGCGCGGACAGCGTTGAACGCAAGTCAAGATTTGCTGCGCCTATTTCGGTCTGGTCGTGAGCTTGCAGTGAGTAACAAAATTGTGAGTCGTAGCAAGAAGAAAGCTGCAAAAGCGAAGAAACAATCGAAGCGGAAAGCATCAGGTACAGATACCTTTAACAATGACTATAACGATGACGATGATGATGATGATATTGATGAAGAACTGGCACATGATGAGGGTTACGATGCAGGGATGATCAGATTTGTCTCGGCAAAAGCGTATCAAAAGGCCATGAACATGGCTATCATCGGAATTCAAGAAACCTTGGATAATCAACTCGGCAAACCAGGCGCAGGTGCAAGCACAAAGTCAGTACAAGAATGGTCACCTCGGGAACATAAGCGGTGGAAAAATTTGGAGCCAATGTTCCTCGGATTTGTGTATCATTTAATCACATTGACAGAACACATGACTGATGCACGCACACTTCGATTCTTGCTGAAACGATTATTGTTGTTGATTCCTTATACCAAAGAAATGCAGAGCTTGACAAGAAAACTCGTGAACGTAGCACTTGCAGTGTGGTCAGGTTCAGATCGAGATGTTAGTCGACCTACCAAGTTGCGAGCATTTTTCCTTCTACATGCACTCGGAAGCGAAAGCGAAAATACGGAAGTTGTATTACGAAAGACTTGTGCATCGTTCACAAAGAAGGTATCAACAGTCTGTAACTCACGTACATTGCCAAACATTCATTTCTCAATTGATTGTATGGTTGAACTATTTGGAATAGACATTGGAGCATCGTATTCGGTTGTGTTCACGTATCTTCGTGAAATCGCAGTCACACTACGAGCAGTGTTGACTTGCAAAGATATCAAGTCAGAAATTGACCGACTCTATAACTGGAAGATTATTAATGCTATTCGATTGTGGTCAAAAGTTCTTGCTCGATATGGCAGTGAGGATGAACTCGCCTCTCTAATATATCCTTTCGTACAAGTATCGCTTGGCTTGTTACGTTTGCCTTACAACCCGACAAGTTATCCACTACGATTACATGTCTGCAGCTTTATCATTGATTTGACAAGTGAGACTGGTGTGTTCGTACCTGTACCGCCACACTTACTCGCGATTCTTCGTTGCGCCGAATTGAAACGTAATCCGAAACGTGGTGCACTTCGACCGCTGGATTGGCGAGCACTGTTGCGAGTTGAAGACGAAGTGGTGACCACGAAACCTTATCTTGGAGGTGTCGTGCGAGGTGTTGTATTTCAGCTCGCCAAGTATTTCGCAAGTATTTCGAAGCACGTATCGTTTCCGGAGATTGCGCATGGAACAATTGTCGAACTGCAGAAGGTCGCAAAAGAAATTAGAGTAACAGAATGGAAACGTGATGTCCATGAGTTGCGTGACCAACTGAAGAAGACTACAGTGATGGTTGTTGAAGCGCGTGCAAAATCAGGATTGGGTCCACGTGATGCACTAGGGGAAGACAAGATGGGTCATTGTGTTAAAGGACTGACAGAAAAGAAGATGCCAATCCAACGGCTTTATGAAGTCGAAAAGAATCGGAAAGCAAGAGAAGAGCGACTTGGAGAGGATGAAAAACACGACAATAAGAGTACTGCTGCTGTTAAGGTTAACCACAATGAAGTAGAGAGCGGGAGAGAAGAGCATGTCGATGATGTCGAACCTCGTTCCAAATCCATTCAATAATCCTTTTGGGCTCGTCAGTGACATAAAGACTTTATTTCTCTGTTACTTATTCACTTAATACTGTATAGGGAATATAGGGTAGTCCACTTATATTATATAATAGGGAATATTTCTATCGCCTCTTTTTGGGTATCGGTCGTTACCAAATTGGGTATTACGTTTGGGAATAAATTTGTGATAATAGTGCACTGCTTGGTGGGGTATAGGAGGAAGTGTTAGACACATGAGTATGCTCTCGCACTTTGCTAGAGGTAGCAGCAAGCAATAGCTGCAGGGCTTATGTGGGCACGCTAGCATCGGCAACATCCTCAATAGTCGAGTGGGCGTAGGAAATGGGTTTCGTGGTGGTGGGCATACCGTTGTGG
>JAAUYH010022034.1_pt1 | contig 10567 bp, 10 predicted proteins | sample 7278061 | NCBI WGS metagenome assembly JAAUYH01 (sample SAMN14350203, study PRJNA611818) | marine sediment metagenome | isolation source: surface marine sediment (0.6m) | place: French Polynesia: Moorea | collected 2018-08 | reverse complement strand
GGTGCCTTCTTGGCGGCCGGTTTCTTGGCCGGAGCCTTCTTCGCGGCCGGCTTTGCGGCGGCCTTCGCCGGGGCCTTCTTTGCCGCAGGCTTCTTCGCGGGAGCTTTCTTGGCTGCCGGCCTTTCGTCGGCGTCGGCCGTCTTGGCAGGTGCTTTCTTTGCTGGAGCCTTCTTGGCGGCGGGTTTCTTGGCCGGAGTCTTCTTCTTTGCCGCCGGCTTCGCCTTGGCCTTTTCGGCTTCGACGTCCTCGTCGGCTTCGATCGCCGCCTGCAACTCGTCCTGCGTCACTTCGCGCTCGGTGACTTCGGCCTTGTCGAACAGGAAGTCGACCACCTTGTCTTCATAGAGCGGCGCGCGGAGCTGTGCCGCAGCCATCGGCTCCTGCTGGATGTACTGCATGAAACGCTCGCGATCTTCCTCGCGATATTGCTGCGCCGCCTGTTGCACCAGCATCGACATTTCCTGCTGGGTGACTTCGACGCCATTGGCCTGACCGATTTCCGACAGCAGCAGGCCCAGACGCACGCGACGCTCGGCGATCGCCTTGTAGTCGTCCTTTTCGTCCTCGATCTGCTTCAGAGCTTTTTCGGGGTTCTCTTCCTTCGCCGCTTCCTGCTGAAGCTGCGCCCAGATCTGGTCGAATTCGGCGTCGACCATGGTCTGCGGAACTTCGAAGTCGTGACCGGCAGCAAGCTGATCGAGCAGCGCGCGCTTCATCTGGGTGCGCGTGAGCCCTGCGGTCTGCTGTTCGAGCTGACCCTTCATTATCTCCTGCAGCTTTTCGAGGCTGTCGAGGCCAAGGTTCTTGGCAAACTCGTCGTCGATCTTGGTGTCGGTTTCGACCTTCACCTGCTTCACGGTGATATCGAAGGTTGCTTCTTTCCCGGCCAGGTGCTCGGCCTGGTAGTCTTCTGGGAAAGTGACCGTGATGGTCTTTTCATCGCCGGTCTTCGCGCCGGTCAGCTGCTCTTCGAAACCGGGAATGAAGGTGCCCGAACCGATCACCAGAGGCGTATCTTCGGCCTTGCCGCCTTCAAATTCTTCGCCGTCGAGCTTGCCGACGAAATCGATGATCAGCTGGTCGCCTTCCGCCGCCTTCTTGGTCTTCGCGGCGTCCTTGTAGCTTTTGTTCTGGCCGGCAATGTTGCCGATCGCTTCTTCGATCTGCTCGTCGGTCACCGGAACGACCAGCTTCTCGAGTTTGAGACCATCGGTGCTCGGAGCCTCGATCACCGGCAAAACCTCGAGATCGATGGAGACTTCGGCGTCCTTGCCTTCTTCGTAGCCTTCCTTGAGCTCCACCTGCGGCTGCATCGCCGGGCGCAGTTCCTCGTCCTTGATGACGCTATCGACCGATTCGCGGATCGTGTCGTTCACGACCTGTCCGTGGATCTGTTCGCCATGCATCTTCTTGACGAGGTTGGCGGGCACTTTGCCCGGTCGGAAGCCCGGCATCTTTACCTGCGGAGCGATCTTCTTGATCTCCGCGTCGACCTTCGCCGAAATCTCATCGGCGGTGATCGTGATCAGGTAGGCGCGCTTGAGCCCTTCGTTGGTTGTCTGCTTGGTCTGCATGGGGACTAAATTGAAACCTTCTAGATATGTCAGGGGTCCGGTCCGCAGCGCGGCGAATTGGTGCGGGCGAAGGGACTCGAACCCCCACATCTTTCGATACTGGTACCTAAAACCAGCGCGTCTACCAATTCCGCCACGCCCGCTAGCCCGAACGAAGCCGCGCGGGAAACCAAGTGGCTCCCGCGCGTATGTGCGGGCCTGTATCCCGCTCCAAGCAAAAGGGCAAGCGTAACGCGCTTGTCGGAAGGGCAAACCGACATTAGAGGCGCGCGGATGAGCGAAGAAAACAAGAGCGATCTCCCGCCCGATCACCTCGCAGTGCATCCGGCAAGCAAGCATTTCGACGGCGAGGCGCTGCAGCGCGGTGTCGGTATCCGCTTCAAGGGACGGGTGCGCACCGATATCGAGGAATACTCGATCTCCGAAGGCTGGGTGAAGGTACAGGCCGGCAAGACCGTCGACCGCAAGGGCAACCCGCTGCTGCTGAAGCTGCCGGGCGAAGTCGAGGCGTGGTACGAAGACCTCGGCGACGATCCGCCGGTTGCGAAGAAAGGCTGACCCAAGAAGCCCCTGCTTGCCAAGTCGGCCGGCAGTGGCCACTTGCTTGGCACCATGAAACCCCAGGTCATCATCATCGGTCGGCCGAACGTCGGCAAATCGACTTTGTTCAATCGGCTGGTCGGCAAGAAGCTCGCGCTGGTCGACGACCAACCCGGGGTGACGCGCGACCGGCGGATGGGCGATGCCGAGATCGCGGGGCTCGAATTCACGATCGTCGACACCGCCGGATGGGAGGACGAGGACGAACTCTCCCTGCCAGGGCGTATGCGAAAACAAACGGAGGCAAGCCTCGAAGGTGCCGATGCGGCTCTGTTCGTCGTCGATGCCCGTGCAGGTCTCACCCCGCTCGACGAAGAGATCGCACGCTATCTACGCGAACATGACGTCCCAATCGTCCTTGTCGCCAACAAGGCGGAAGGCGCGGCGGGCGAGAGCGGCGTGCTGGAGAGCTACTCGCTCGGTCTGGGCGATCCTGTCGCGCTGTCGGCCGAGCACGGCGAAGGCGTAGCCGACCTGTTCGGGGCCTTGTGGCCGATCATCGGCGAAAAGGCCGAGGCTGCCGAAGCCGCCGCCGGGTTTGCCGAGAGCGAAGCCGAAGACCTCCCGCTCGGCCCGCTCAAGCTGGCGATCGTCGGGCGGCCCAATGCAGGTAAGTCGACGCTGATAAACAAGCTGCTCGGCGAAGACCGCCTGCTGACCGGCCCGGAAGCCGGGATTACCCGCGATTCGATTGCCATCGACTGGCAGTGGACCGATCCGAAGTCCGGTGAAACCCGCGACATTCGCCTGATCGACACTGCGGGGATGCGCAAGAAGCGCAACGTCACCGAGAAGCTTGAAAAACTCTCGGTCGCCGATGCCCGCCGCGCGGTGGACTTTGCCGAAGTGGTAATCCTGCTTCTCGATGCGACGCAGGGCCTAGAACACCAGGACCTCAAGATCGCCAGCCTGGTGCTCGAAGAGGGCCGCGCGCTGATGATCGCCATCAACAAATGGGACGTCGCCGAGGACCCGTCCGGGTTGTTCAACGGCATCCGCGCCGCGCTCGACGATGGGCTGGCACAGGTCCGCGGGCTACCGCTATTTGCGGTCAGCGCGAAGACCGGCAAAGGGCTCGATCCAATGCTCGGCGCAGCCTTCGAATTGCGCGAAAGCTGGTCCAAGCGCGTACCCACAGCCGCGCTCAATCGCTGGTTCGACGACGCACTGGCCGCCAACCCACCGCCCGCGCCGGGAGGCCGCCGGATCAAGTTGCGATACATCACTCAGGCCGGGACCCGTCCGCCGCGCTTCGTGGTGTTCGGCACTCGGCTGGACGACTTGCCCAAGAGCTACGAGCGCTACCTGGTGAACGGCATCAGGGCGAAGCTCGGCTTCGAAGCAGTGCCGGTGCGGGTCGTGCTCAAGAGTCCCAAGAACCCCTACAACGCCAACAAGGGCGGCGGCGGCAATTACAGCTCCGGTTCGGACAAGGCATGATCGCCGAATTGCTCACGGCCGGACTAGCCACCGACCTGATCGAGCGTACTTCCAGCGCGCCTGCAGTCCAGCAAGCCTTGCAATCCAGCCTCGCCCCCGCCTTCCTGCTGGTCGGCATTGGCAGCATCATGAACGTCATGGTCGCCAGATTGACCTGGATTGCGGGCCGGATCGAGCGGCTAGAGGACAAGACCGACGACGAGGCCCCGCTCAGGGAGCAGCACGAAATCGACTGGCTCTGCCAACGCCGCCAATTGGTGCGCCGGTCGATCATGTTTTCCTCTTCTGCGGCGGTTGTCATCAGCATCGTAATCGCGATGCTGTTCGTCTCGACCTACATCGACGCGAGGATCGGGACGTTTATCGCCGTGCTGTGGGTTGCGACGATCGCGTGTCTGATTACCGGCCTCGGGTTCTTCTTGCGCGAAACCAGCATCGCCGCGCGGGGAAGTGAGAGTTTTCACAAGAGAACCTGAACGACAAAGGGCGGAGCATCGCTGCCCCGCCCTCGGAATCCGATAGGCTCGGCGGCTTCAGCCGTCGCCGCCCTCGCCAGCGGCCTTGCTCTGCAGCTGCACGTAATTCTCCAGTCCCATCCGCTCGATCATGTCGAACTGGGTTTCAAGGAAGTCGACATGCTCTTCCTCGTTGTCGAGGATGTGCGCGAACAGGTCGCGGCTGACGTAGTCGCGAACGCTCTCGCAGTGTTCGATCGCGTCGCGCAGCAATGGAATGGCGTCTTCCTCCAGCGCCATATCGGCCTTCAGGATCTCTTCGACCGTTTCGCCGACTCGCAGGTTGTGGATCGCCTGGAAGTTGGGCAGGCCATTGAGGAACAACACCCGCTCGGCAAGTTTGTCGGCGTGTTCCATCTCCTCGATCGATTCCTTGCGTTCATACTCGGCGAGCTTGGTCACGCCCCAATCGTCAAGTACGCGATAATGGAGCCAGTACTGGTTGATCGCGGTCAGCTCATTTGTGAGCGCCTTGTTGAGATATTCGATGACTTTCGCATCGCCCTTCATGGCGGTGTTTCCCTTTTTATGGCTCCGTACGCACAGCGCGCCCGGTCGATGAATTGAACGGGCGCAATATGGCTTCGGTTCCCGTCAGGAACAAGGTCAGTCAGAAATTTTTACTTAAGAATCAGCGGTTTGAGAACCACTCGCAGTTGCGCGAGCGGAACTTATACTGCGACGTTTTCGCAAGAAGGGATCGCGCGTTCCTGGTCGATGATCTGGCCGGCTTTCACAAGGCATTGTCCGCAATTGGGTTTCTTGCCCAACGACGCATAGGTCGCCGTTGCATCACCACCGCTCTTCAACGCCGCCTGGCGAAGATCGGCCTCTCGGATCGCGTTGCAAATGCAGATATACATCGGGTCGAGAATCACTCCTGCGAAGCGTTTACAGGAGCAACATATGCGAATTATTCTCAATAGCAAGACTTTTATCGCTCGCATTGGCGCGATCCGTTTTACTTCATCGCTTCAGCGGGAACAGCTTTCCATAGGTCAGGCAACGCCAGAGCCATTCAAGCGGGCCGTAGCGATAGCGTTCCAGCCAGGGCTTTGACCATGCCAGCATAACGATGCAGGTCAGGATGGTGACAAGATAGAGCTGCGGGCGGTTGAGCTGGCCGAACAATCCCAGCGCCCAGCCGTGGAATACGAAGAGCATCACGATGGATGTGCCGAGATAATTCGTGAATGCCGCACGTCCGGCCGCAGAAACGCGCTGCGCCAACCATCCGGTCCACCCTTGCGAATATTCAACCAAGAGCGCCGCCAGTGCCAACCCCATCATCAACCTTGGGATCGGGCTCCAGCCGACAAAGACCGCCAACAGGCCGTAATAGGTGTAGCCGTCCTGCTTCGCCCAGAGGACGAGGGCGAGATGCCAGACGGCCCCGACGATCAATCCGATCCAGCCCCACATCCGCATCTTGCGCGAGGAAAAGGATCCACTGAAAAAGCCCAGCCGGTACAGCGCCACGCCAAGCAGCATAAGCGGGAGCAGTTCGAAGCCGACGAAGAACACGTTGACGAGCGGCTCGAACCAATCCTCCGTCACGCGGTTCATCACAAACCCTGCGTAATCGCCGGACTCAACCAGCGCAGTTTCTCGCGCGCCGTCCGCGAGCGCTTCCGCCTTGCCCTGGTCGAGATCGGCCCGCATCGGTGCCATTTGCTCGCCCTCGCCGATCGACGTTTCGGCCACGAAATAGGGAACCGACAGCATGGCGGCATAGAGGAGAGCGCCGAAGACGTAGCCGATCAGCGCGGTCCAGAGCTGCGCCTTTGCGCTCCATTTCAGGCATCCGACAATGGCGAAGCCAATCACCGCATAATAGAACAGGATGTCGCCCATCCAGATGAGATAGAAGTGGATCATCCCGAACAGTATCAGGAAGAACAGCCGCCTCGCCTGCAGCCAGCGCGTCGCGCCCCTTTGCCAAGCGCGCTCCATGAACAGGTACAGCCCGGCGCCGAACAGCAAGGTGAACAGCGCGCGCATTTTGCCGTCGATCAGGACGAACTGGGCGACTAGCAACCAGTCCGAGACCGGGCCGTGCTCGCTCAGGAAGGCATCGGGATACATATAGGCCTGGAACGGCTGGCCGAAGGCGACGATGTTCGCGACGAGGATCCCCATCACCGCGATTCCGCGAATGAAATCGAGGCTACCGATCCGCTCGCCCTGACTTGCGGGTGCTAAAGGCGTTTCAGGCGCGTCGAGCGGTACTTCCTCGATCGGCACGCTGCCTGATTGTTCAACCGTACTCACTGGCGATCCCCCGCATAGCGCGCCCAAAACCGGGAGCCATGGTAGCAGGGGAATCCTAGACGGGAAGTGCCGTAAGTCGGACGCTGATCACGGTTTGGCGACGAGGCAAGCCTGGCCCTGACGTTGCAGCTGAGTGCACGCCGCCTGCGCTTCGGCGCGGTTGGCGAATCCGACCGCCTGCAGGCGGGTTACCCGGCCCGCGGGAACCAGGGCCTTGGTCGTCCCGGAAAGGGCGCTGGTGCCGGAAAGCTTGTTCCAGAGCTTGTCGGCATTGGCTTTCACGCCGAAGGCGCCAAGCTGGACTTTCCATTTGCCCGAACGGGAAGAAGCGGCCCGCGCTGTGGCCGGAACCGGAATTGGGCGAGGAGCCGGTGCGATCGCGCGCGGTGCCGGCGTCGGTGTGACCGGGCGCTTGCCAAGATCGACCGAAGCCAGTTCCGCCGCACGGCGTTGCCCCGCTTCTGCTTCGATCTCGCGTGCGAGAAGCTGCGCCTGCTGGCGTTGTTCGATCGGGATGTATTCGTCCATCTGCGCAAGGGCGGCAGACGCCTGCGGGAGACCGGCGGATTGCGCCAAGGTCAGCAACGCATAGGCGCGCGGCCAGTCCTTGTCGGCATAGTCGGCGTTGAAGTGGGCGAGACCCATAACATATTGCGCGCGCGGATCGCCGCGATCGGAGGCTGCGCGAATGAGCGGCATTGCCGTCCTTTGTTCGCCTTGCTGGAATAGCAACAGGCCATAATTGTCGGCGGCCTTCACGTGCCCCTTCTGGGCCGCTTCCGCATAGAGTTGGCGCGCACGGGATACATCGGCGGCAACGCCGCGGCCCAGGCGATAGGCCTGCGCGAGATTGAAAAGGGCGTCTGCGTCGCCGTCCTGCGCAGGCAACTGCCACTCGCTCACGGCGCGGCTGAAATCGCCTTGGCTCCACGCATCGACGCCGGCCTTCACATCCGCCACGGCGGGAACGGCGATCAGTGCGGATAGTGCCGCGCCGATCGTGATCGCGCGGCGCACTGTCGGATGAGTCTGGAACTGGGTCATGGCTGCCACTCCTTAACGATGCCGACACTCGCGCGCGGGCAATCCTTGTCTGATGTGTGGCCGAGCATAGTGAACAAAGCGTTAGGATTTGGTTGCCACCACGATCCGTCGGCGGACAGCGCGCAGAATCGGCCGTTCTTTGTCTGGTCGAGCACTTCGCATCGGGCGCGCCTCGTTAACCCAAAATTAGGGGTAGTCTGCGATCCCCCTTCTCATCCAGCCGCAATCGTGCGGCGCCAACGGGCTAATATCCAGGGGGACCGAGCGTTGCGTGTACTCGCTTTGGCATCGCAGAAAGGCGGATCAGGGAAAACCACCCTTTCCGGACATCTGGCCGTTCAGGCCCAGCGCGCAGGCGCCGGACCCGTCGTCCTGATCGATATCGACCCGCAAGGGTCACTTGCCGACTGGTGGAACGAGCGCGAAGCGGAATATCCCGCCTTCGCTCAGACAACCGTTTCGCGGCTTGCAAACGATCTTCAAGTCCTGCGACAGCAGGGCTTCAAACTGGCCGTCATCGACACGCCGCCAGCCATCACCATGGCAATCCAGTCGGTGATCGGCGTGGCCGAGCTTATCGTAGTGCCAACCCGTCCCAGCCCGCACGATCTGCGCGCAGTGGGCGCCACGGTCGATCTGTGCGAGCGCGCCGGCAAGCCGTTGGTGTTCGTGGTCAATGCCGCTACGCCGAAAGCCAAGATCACTTCGGAAGCCGCCGTCGCCTTGTCGCAACACGGTACGGTTGCTCCTATCACGCTCCACCATCGCACCGATTTCGCCGCTTCGATGATCGACGGTCGCACGGTGATGGAAGTCGATCCCGAAAGCCGAAGCGCCGCTGAAATCACGGCCTTGTGGAAGTACATTTCGGATCGTCTCGAAAAGAATTTCCGTCGCACCGTCTTTGCCACTCCGGGCGCGCAAACCGCGAGTTCCGGCGTGCATCGTGCCGCTGGCGGCTTCGGCCGCCGCGTGGCCCAGTAAGAGGCGCACGCAGCGATGTCCGAAGCCAGCTTCGCCTCGCTTGGGCCAACATTGCTCGCTCGCAAGGGTGGGGCAAAACCGGCCATGCGCCCGCAACTCGCACCGCTTCCAGAAACGGTGGCCGACGAGGCGCTGGAAGATCTCGGCTGGAACGACATGGGCCAGGAAGACGAAACTGGCGCCGACATCGTCCCGATCTCCAAGGATTTGCCGCAGCACTCCGACACAGACGCCGACCATAAAGCTGACGAAGTCGTCGACAGTCCGGTTGTGAAGAAGCAGCAGAAGAACCTCGAGCAACGCGTCTTGAAGGAAGCCGCCAAGCCCAAAGCGAAGCCCGCGAAGGGACGCCGGGCGGCCTTCACCCTGCGCCTTGACGCGGACCGCCATCTCAAGCTGCGCCTCGCCGCCACCATGCAGGGCAAGAGCGCGCAAGCCGTAGTCACCGAAGCGCTCGACGCGCTGCTCGAACAAATCGACGATCTCGAAGCGCTGGCAAAGCGCATGCAACGCACTTGAACGACCGAATGCCACACAGGACCACCGAGGGGACATTGACAATGGCTCGTACCAACACAAACCGCATGAACAGCCCGAAGTTCGGCCTGATCATGACCACCGCGCTTGCCAGTGTTGCTCTTGCCGGGTGCACGGCATCGGCCGCGCCGCGAGCCGAAACCTCGTTCAGCAAGGCGCAGTCCGCGCTTGAGAATGGCAAGGCCGACAAGGCCGTCTTGCATGCCGAAGCCGCTGTCCTGGCAGAGCCACGCAATGCCAGTTACCGCGCGCTGCTGGGGGCCTCCTACCTCGAAGCGGGCCGTTTTGAAGCGGCCGCGACCAGCTTCGGCGACGCTATCGAACTGGGCGATACCGATCCCCGCACCGTCCTGAGCTATGCCCTCGCCAAGACCGCCCTGGGCGACCAATCGAGTGCAATCGAGATGCTCAGCGATTGGGAAGGTGCAATCGATCCCGCCGATCTCGGACTTGCCTACGCGCTGGCTGGCAAGTCCGAGCGCGGCATTCACGTCCTGGTGAACACGCTTCGTGCCGGACAGAACACCGCGAAAGTTCGCCAGAACCTGGCCTACACCTATGCGCTTGCGGGCAATTGGCGCGGAGCCCGCGTCATGGCATCGGAAGACGTACCTGCCGACCAGATCGACGCCCGGCTGACCGAATGGGCCTCGACTGCGAAGCCCGAAGACGTCATGAAGCGCGTTGCCTCGCTGCTGGGTGTGTCGCCCTCGAATGGCGGCGGTCTGCCCAAGCATCTCGCGCTCTCGAACTTCCCGAGCCAGCAAGCCATGGTTGCCGAAGCGGCAGCGCAGGTCGAAGGTGGTCGTGAACTGACCGATGCCGACCTCGTCGAAGTGTCCGTCGCTACGAGCGAAGCAGAAACTCTTGCGCTCAAACTCGACTCGAAACCCGATCCCGTGGACCCGACGGTGTCGAACATCCTCAAGGCCACTGCCACCGCTGCAGCGCCGACTGCCAAGCCCGCGCCTGCTCCTGTCGCGAAACCTGCACCGGCGCCCGCCGTTTCAAGCGCACCCCGGTTCGTTTCAAACGCCGTAGTCCAGAAGATTCCCGAAAAGGCCAAGGAAGAACGCAAGGCTCCGCGTCGCGTAGCCAGCAGGACTTCGCAGCGCCGCATGGCAGCAACCCGTGCCGCATCGAGCGACAAATCGGCGAACAGCCATCTGGTCCAGCTCGGCAGCTTCGACACGCGCGAAGTGGCCAAGGCCAAGTGGAAGGAATTCCAGAAGCGTTTCCCTGCGCTCAAGGGTCATGACGTCGTCATCACCAAGGCCAAGGTCAACGACCGGGTGTTCTACCGCGTCGCCGCCGCCGGTTTTGGCCCACGCAGTGCGCGCGCCATGTGCAGCTCGGTCAAATCCATTGGTCGTGGCTGCTTCGCCTACGCCAAATCGAGCCCGCCCAAGGGTGCCGTGGACAATGGCGTACGCATCGCTGCGCGCTAAGGGCCGACAATTTCCGCCCAAAAAGAACTTCAGCGAGACTTCCCCCGGAACCAGAATTCCGGGGGAATTTTTTTGCTAGTCGCCTGGCTTTGAATTCAGACTTTTGAGGAGCTCTCGAACGAGTTCATCGACAGGGGCCGAGACGTCGAATGGC
>JAAUYH010201195.1_pt1 | contig 10568 bp, 9 predicted proteins | sample 7278061 | NCBI WGS metagenome assembly JAAUYH01 (sample SAMN14350203, study PRJNA611818) | marine sediment metagenome | isolation source: surface marine sediment (0.6m) | place: French Polynesia: Moorea | collected 2018-08 | reverse complement strand
CTCAAAGAGAGGCACTCCGTGGGTGCCCCGCACCATGGGCAGTCCCATGGAGTGCCGCTTCTCTCAGCCGACCTGCACGGTATCCCTTCATTCGCTTGCAATCAGCAGCGCCCGCTTTCCGTCCCGTGCGACCCATTCGGCCTCGACCCCCCAACCGTTGGCGATGGTCTCCGCCGACAGGGCCTGTTCGGGTGCACCGTCCGCCACCAGCCGCCCGCCATTGTCACACGAACGCAGCACCAGCACCCGGTCGGCATGATTCATGGCGAGGGCCAGGTCGTGCAGCACGATCGCTACCCCCTGCCCCGAAGCCGCGCAGGCCTTGAGATGCGCGATCAGCGTCATTTGGTGGGCGAGGTCGAGCGCTGCCAGCGGCTCGTCGGCGAGGATCCATTGCGGGGTTCCGGCGAGCACGCGGGCCAGCAGCGCGCGCGCGCGTTCGCCGCCCGACAGGCGGCTGGCCGGTCGATGGCGCAGTTGTTCAAGCGCGAGCGCCGCGATGGCCGCTTCGACCTGCTCCTCACCGCGATCCCGATGCGGCAGGCGGCCGAGCGCAACGAGGCTTTCGACCGAAACGTCCCAGGCGATATCGGCGCTTTGCGGCAGGTAGCCGAGCGCTCTCGCCCGCGCGCGCGGCGCCATCGAGGACAGGTCCGCATCGTCGAGCTTGACGCTTCCCACAACCGGCTTGAGCAGGCCCGCCAGCCCCATCAGCAGGCTCGTCTTGCCCGCGCCGTTGGGGCCGCAAATGGCGGTGATCCGGCCGGGCTGGAGCGTGGCGGAAACCTGCTGCACCACGGTCGTTCCGCCGCGCATCAATGCGAGATTGTCGGCGACGAGGTTCATATCCGTCCCCTCCGCATCCGCAGCAACAGCCACAGGAAGAACGGTGCGCCGATCAGGCTGAGAGCGATGCCGAGCCGCAATTCGGTGGTCAGCGGTAGGATCCGCACCGCGCTGTCGGCGACGAGGACGAGGCACGCGCCGGCAATCGCGCTGGGCAGGATCAGGCTCGACGGCAGGCGATCGGTCAGCGGACGCACCAGGTGCGGGACGATCAGTCCGACGAAACCGACGATCCCGGCCACTGCCACGCCGGCACCCACGGTCAGCCCCACTCCGACGACCAGCAACAGCAGCAGGCGGGTCGGGTGAACGCCCATCGAGCGGGCGGCGTCTTCCCCAAGGGTCAGGGCGTCGAGCGATCGCGCCGCCAGCACCAGGACAGCAATCCCGAGCGCGACCAGCGGCGTTGCGATCCACACTTCCCGCCACGATCGGTCGGTCAACGCCCCGTTGAGCCACAGCACGATTTCCGACAGCGCGAAGGGATTGGGAGCCAGCGTGATCGCGAGTGCGGTGAGCGCCCCGGCAAGGCTGGCAATCATCAGGCCGGCCAGCGTGAAGAGCGCGATCCCTCCCCCGGCCCCGCCAGCGGCATCGGACGTGGAACGGCCCGCAATCAGGGCCAGCAGCGCCATCGCAAGCCCAGCGCCGATCAAGGCGAAGGCCGGCAGGCTCCATGCGGCGAGGCCCGCGGGAAGCAAGGCTCCGAACCAGAAGCTGGCGACCGCGCCCAATGCCGCCATCGGAGCGATACCGAACAGGCCCGGGTCGGCGAGCGGATTGCGCAGGTAGCCCTGCATCGCAGCACCGGCCGCTCCCAGCCCCGCACCGATCATCACCGCCAGCGCCGCCCTCGGCAGTCGCAATTCGAGCAGGATCAGCGTGGCGTTGGGCATGGTCGAGGGATCGACCCACACGCGGCCGGCGAGCAAGGACACGGGCACCAGCACAACCAGCAGCAAGGCGAATATGAGCGCAGCCCGATTCATGGATTGCGCCCCGAAGCGCGCGCCTGTCGCGGGGCCTCGATCAGCCGTTCATTCCGGCGCTCGACTTCGTCGCGCAGCGCCTCCAGTCGTTCGCGCACATCGATAATGGTCGGGCCGCCGCAATAGAGCAAGCGCTGGTCGAGCCGCTCGACCTGGGTCGCGGCAAGTCGGTTGAGCATCGGATGGGACTGACCCGCGCTGCTTCCGGCCACCAGGACCAGTTCCGGGGGGTCGGCCAGCAGCGTTTCGAGCGCGACATAATCTCCCTGCCCCAGCCCTTGCGCGGCGCTGTGGCTGGTAAAGCCGCTTTCGCGCAGCAATTCGCCGATCAACGTCGTTTCTCCCGGCACAATCTGCCCCGGCTGCCACAGCAGGGTGGAGATGGCGCGGCGGCCCGGGCTGCGGTCCGTTGAAGCATCGATCGCGCTCGCCAAGCGCTCCCCTCCCTGCTCGCGCCGCGCGAGCGACGCGATCCGGCGCACCTGCTCGACGCTTTCTACAACCGTTGTCGGGCTGCCAAAGGTCTCTACCCGCAGACCCAGCCGTTCGAAGGCCGCCCGCGTCGTCGGCGCGATGAAGCTGCTGGCGAGGACAATATCGGGCTCCAGCGCCAGCACTTCCTCCGCGGTTCCGCCGGTAACCCCGAATTTTCGGGCCGTTTCCACACCGACCGAGCTGCCGGAAGGGTCGCGACTGTAATGCGACAGCGCGAGGATTTGTTCGGGGCCTGCAACTTCGACGAGGATATCGTCGAGGCACGGATTGAGACTGACGAATGTGGGATCGGAGCCGGGAAGGGACTTGGCGCCGCGCTCGGGCGCGCAGGACGCAAGCAAGGCTGCACAAAGCACGGTCAAGGCAGGTGCGACCGCCCTGCTCGAAATGTGTGAAACCCGCGCCATATCCCGGTTGGGAGCGATAGGCCCGCCGGACCCGCCTCGCAAGCCGTCCGATTGCAAGCGTTAACCGGTCAACCAAAGCTGTTTGCTTTCGGGACGCTGCCGGTTTCGCGCTCGAAAGCCATGCCCGCTGCCGGTACGCGCCGGAGCGCGCCATGACACGAGCTCGAATCCTCAAGCGAAACGCACCTGACGTGATCAAGCTACCCGATCGATCGCGAGAGCGCATTGACCTGCGCCCCAAACAGGCCGAAGCGCGCTTTTCCTTGCGCAAGCGACTGGCCGTCCTCGTCGCCGCTATCGCCGTCCCGGCCATGGCGGCGCCCGGCGATTTCGGGGCGGAACCTGCGGCGGCTCCGATCACCGATGTGCAGTTTTCCGGCCAGAGCGGCATGCCTTTCGAGCAGCCAGGAATGAGCTTTCCCGGTTCCGCGTTCTACTATCTTGCCGATCCGCCAACCCAGAACCTCATTGCCCTTCCGACGACCGATCCGCTCGAAACCAGCGCCGATGCCGCGGGTCACGAAGTGGGCCAGGTGATCGACACCGGTCCGGCCGCCAACGGATTCCTGCTTGCCGGTAACGGCGTATCCAAGGCGCGCGCGCAGCAATGCCTCGCGCAGGCCGTTTGGTACGAGGCGGCAAGCGAAAGCGATGCAGGACAAAGGGCCGTAGCCCAGGTGGTGCTCAACCGAGTGGCCCATCCCAATTGGCCGTCGAGCATCTGCGGGGTCGTTTACCAGGGTTCGAACCGCTCGACCGGCTGCCAGTTCAGTTTCACCTGCGACGGCAGCCTGAGACGCAAGGCCGGCGGCGCAAGCTGGGCGCGTGCGCAGCGGGTTGCTGCGGCGGCGCTCGCCGGGGAAGTCTATGCCCCGGTCGGCCATGCCACGCACTACCATACGTTGTGGGTCAATCCCTATTGGGCCGGCTCGTTGGAGCACGTGGGGACGATCGGCGCGCACCGGTTCTACCGCAATCGCGGTTCGGCAGGACGCAAGGACGCGTTTACGGGCAACTATGCCGGGTTCGAGCCGAGCGTTCGTGGGAGCACCGCCCGTTCGTCGCCACGAAATGCCAGCCAGGCTGCAAGCTTGGCTCCCCCGCAGACGGTGGCGAATGACGCCGTGATCGCGCGTTCGCGGTCGATCGATCCTGCCGCATCGGGCGCAGAGATCGCAGCGGCCAACCCGGCCGTCGGTTCGCCGGTGGCGGACCCGGCCTTGCGAGAAGCCGGACAGGTCAGGGCAAACTACGCCAATGCCGGGAAATGGAAGATCGATCCCGGGACGCTCGACCTGTCGCGTGAAGCGCCGGCATCCGAGGCGCCCTGAACCCGCGAAAACCCGACGATCCGATCAGGGTTAACTGGCGCGAAACCTTGTCCGCTCACCGGACCTTAGCGAGCCGCCCTGTATCTCTGCGTAACCAATCGACGAGGACGCCGCCTGTGGACGGACGGTCTCAAAAAAAGAACCTGAAAGTCGCATTCATGACCATTCTTTTCGCCGCCGCAAAGAGCGCAAACAGCTCACCGGTTGCAAGCATCCTGTCGCCCGCAGCGATTGTGGGTGCAGCGAACGACAACGGCGAAGTGACGACTTCGGCGGCGCCGAGCGAGCAGATGCTGCGCGCGGCACTGCGACACTTTGCGGAACACGGCCTGGGTGCGGCACGCGAGGCGCGTTCAAAGGCCGAACAGGCGTTCTTTGCCGGCGATCGCCACGCCTATGATTGGTGGCTCGGAATCACGCGCACCCTCGACCGGCGCCTGGCCATGCAGGCGGAAAAGACCGTCATCGCTCCCGTGATTGCGCCGAAAGCCGCCAATGAAGAGACCGCGTTCCAGTCGTAAACGGCTGGGAAATCGAGGGAAAATCTCGGTAAGCAATCCATTAACTTTGGCTTGACCTGTTTGCGTTATCCCGGGCGCATGTTGGGAAAAGAGGGTCCAATTGAAAGGATGCGTGCCTATTGCGCGCAGCGCTTTGGGCGTGAACGCTCGGACAAGCTTTCCGCCCGCGTTCGCCGCATCCTCGTCAAATCGCTCTACACCCAACCGGCCAGCCTCGCGATCGGCGCCGTAACCACCGTTGCCGCGGCAACCATGGCGGCATGGGTGTCGGAAATGTCCGAGCTGTATGTCGGCTGCGTGATGCTTACGGTCATTGCTGTCGCACGTGTTACGGCGGCGCTCGGCCTCTCTCCCGACTCTCGCGGCACAAGCACGCGCAAGCTCGAGTTCGTCTACGAAATCGGCGCGTTCAGTTACGCCTTCGTCCTGGGCATGTTCGCCGCTGCGACGATCTGGCTCGACGCACCGGGCGAAGTCCAGGTGCTCATGGTGGCCAACGCCCTGTGCTACGGTGTCGGCGTCGCTCCGCGCAATGCCGGGCGACCGACGATCGGGATCGGCCAGCTCACCCTCACCTGCCTGCCGATCGTCCTGGCCTGTATCGCCAGCGGAAAGCCGGCCATGATCGCGCTGTCGATCACCATCGCACTGCTGATCCCGGCGATGATGTCGATCGTGCTCAACGTCTTCAAGGTCCTGCGGGATTCCATCTCGGCGGCCGAGACGAGTGCGCAATTGGCCGACAAGATGCAGCATCTTGCCCGGACCGACGTCGTGACGGGCCTCGCCAATCGAGCGGGTCTGAACCATGCCATGGTCGAAACCATGATGGCAGTGGACGACGACAGTCGGCTGGCGCTGGTATGGATCGACCTCGATCGCTTCAAGGAAGTGAACGACCTGCTCGGCCATCCGGTCGGCGACCGGGTGCTCAGCGAAGTTGCGCGACGCCTGCAAGAAGTTTGTCCCGAAGGCTCGACCGTCTCCCGTTTCGGCGGGGACGAGTTCGTGTTGTTCTGCCCGATCGAGAGCCGCAAGCACGCCGAGCTGATCGCCAGCGAGATCCATGCTGAAATCATGCGTCCGGTGCGGGTCGATGGGGACCGATTGGAAGTGCGCGCATCGCTCGGCGTGGCGCTTTTGCCCGAAGACGGCAAGGACGCCGACACGCTGATGCAGAGCGCCGACCTGGCGCTGTATCACGCCAAGGTGGGTGGCCGCGCGCAAACCCGCTTCTTCGACAAGGCGATGACCCGCGATCTGGTGCGTCGCCGCGAGATAGAAGACGAATTGCGCGCCGCCTTGCAGCGCGACGAGCTGTCGATCTTCTTCCAGCCGATCGTCGACCTCGAAACCGGCCGGATCCGCTGCTTCGAAGCCTTGGTGCGCTGGTTCCACCCGGAGAAAGGCGAATTGCGTCCCGACGAATTTATCCCGGTGGCCGAAGAAACGGGCGTGATCGTCACGCTTGGCAACTGGATCACCGCGCAAGCGGCGCGGACGGCCGCGAAGTGGCCCGAAGAGGTCAGCGTGGCGGTGAACCTCTCACCGCTGCAGATCCGTGCACCCGGTGCAGCGCTGGGCATTCGCAACGCCTTGCGCGAAGCGGGTCTCGATCCGTCGCGGCTTGAGCTCGAAGTGACCGAAAGCCTGTTCATCGAAGACAATCACGCGACTGCGAGCTTCATCCAGGAACTGTCGGAGATCGGCGTCCGGTTCGCGCTCGACGACTTCGGGACCGGCTATTCCTCGCTGGGCTATATCAACACATTCCCGCTGTCGAAGATCAAGGTCGATCGCAGCTTCGTTTCCGGCGCGCATGTCGGCGTGAAGAGCGACGCGATCATTCGCGCGGTGGCGGAAATGGGATCGACGCTGGGAATGGAGATCGTCGCCGAAGGGCTCGAGACGATCGATCAGGTGAAGGCGGTGCGCGAGGCGGGTTGTACGCTCGGCCAGGGCTTCTATTTCAGCCGCGCCGTGCCCGATTATCTCGCCACCATGCTCCTGTCCCAGGAACGCGACGGCGATCTGCAGCAAGTCACCGGCTGACTTCGGCAATTCCAATTCACATCAGGGATTTCGCGCACTCGACAAGCGCGGCGCAGACTCCTTTAATGCAATTGCGAACTAATTGCAAAAATAGTTGCCATATGCGACCTTTTGACGGTTGCAATCACCGATCCACCCGCCTACCTCGCGAAGGACATACCGCTGCGAACGCCGCTTGGGACGGGGGTTTGCAGCCGGCTGATACATCTGTTTCTTCGTCCCGTCGGATCAGGGAAGGAAGTCCAAAGAATGGCCCGCAAGAAGATCGCGCTTATCGGCTCAGGCATGATTGGCGGCACGCTCGCTCACCTCGCTGCTAAGAAGGAAATGGGCGACATCGTCCTGTTCGACATCGCCGAGGGTATGCCGCAGGGCAAGGCGCTGGACCTGTCGCAATGCGGCCCGATCGAAGGTTTCGACGCGAAGATCACCGGCTCGAACGACTACGCCGATATCGCCGGCGCCGACGTGGTGATCGTCACCGCCGGCGTCCCGCGCAAGCCTGGGATGAGCCGCGACGACCTGCTCGGCATCAACCTCAAAGTGATGAAAGCGGTCGGCGAAGGCATCAAGAACAACTGCCCCGATGCCTTCGTGATCTGCATCACCAACCCGCTCGACGCGATGGTCTGGGCGCTGCGCGAATTCTCAGGCCTGCCGCACAACATGGTGGTCGGCATGGCAGGCGTGCTCGACAGCGCGCGTTTCGCGACCTTCCTGGCATGGGAATTCGATTGCTCGGTCAAGGATGTCAACGCCTTCGTGCTCGGCGGCCACGGCGACACGATGGTCCCGGTCAAGAGCTACACCACGATCAACGGCATCCCGGTTGACGATTACGCCAAGATCAAGGGCGTTTCGGAGAGCCGCATCGATGAGATCGTCGACCGCACCCGCAAGGGCGGCGGCGAGATCGTCGGCCTGCTCGGCAACGGTTCGGCCTATTACGCCCCCGCCACCAGCGCGATCAGCATGGCCGAAGCCTATCTCGGCGACCAGAAACGCATCCTGCCCTGCGCGAGCTATGTTCAGGGCAAGTACGGCCTCGACGGCCTCTATGTCGGTGTCCCGACCGTGATCGGCGCAGGCGGCACCGAGGATGTGGTCGAAATCGAACTCAGCGACGAAGAGAAAGCCAACCTCAAGGTCAGCACCGACGCGGTCGAGGAACTGCTCGAAGCGTGCAAAGGGCTGGATAGCAGCCTTGCTTAAGCCCGCATTCGCAGCCTTCGGTACGGCTCTTCTCGCTTTCGCGTCGCCTTCTCAGGCCAAAGAAGCAGAAGAGTCGCCAAACCTCGTCCCGACTTTTGTCGAGACGTGCCTTATGCCGGGCGTCGATCACGCCGACAGGCTTGCCACAGTCCAAGCGGCTGAGAACTGGGTAGCCAGTCCCACAGTCACCTACGACCTAGAAGGTTTGCAACCAGCACCCTCAATTGGAGCCAAAGCACGCTTCAAGAGCGTGACAAAGAGCGCTCAATGGGATGGTGAGATTGATGGCCGCAAAGCCAGCTTCCTGCTTCTCACTTTCGACGAGAAATCCCGCTATAAGAACGCCTGCGTGCTCATGGTGGAGGGTCTCAAGAACGCCATGCCTTACGGCCGCGATCTCAAGAACGCTTTCAAGGCATTCGGTGGCGGCGGCAAGAGCGTTGACCTCGTCCATTATTACGAATTCGCTGGAACTCTGAAGCCTGGCAAGCAGCCCGTAGAAGCCAAGACCAAGGTCCATGGAGAGATCTTTACCCGTTCGCAGGCTGGCAGGATCAAAGAGACCACTCACATTTACGTTGCTTATTGATCGGAGACCCGTTCCACATGTCCATCCTCGTAAACAAAGACACCAAGGTCATCACCCAGGGGATGACCGGCAACACCGGCACCTTCCACACCCAGCAGGCGCTCGATTACGGGACGCAGATGGTGGCTGGTGTGACGCCGGGCAAAGGCGGCTCCACACATATCGGCCTGCCGCAGTTCAACACCGTGCGCGAAGCCAAGGAAGCGACCGGGGCAACCGCATCGTGCATCTACGTACCCCCGCCTTTCGCCGCCGATGCGATCTGCGAGGCTATCGATGCCGAGATGGAACTTATCATCTGCATCACCGAGGGCATTCCGGTGCTCGACATGGTCAAGGCGAAAGCCGCGCTGACCGGCAGCAAGTCGCGCCTGATCGGCCCGAACTGCCCCGGCGTGCTGACGCCCGACGAGTGCAAGATCGGCATCATGCCGGGCAAGATTTTCAAGAAGGGCAGCGTCGGCGTCGTCAGCCGCTCGGGCACGCTCACCTATGAAGCCGTGCACCAGACGACGATGGTGGGCCTTGGCCAGACCACGGCGGTCGGTATCGGCGGTGACCCGGTCAACGGCACCAACTTCATCGACGTGCTCGACCTGTTCCTGGACGATCCGGAAACGACAAGCATCATCATGATCGGCGAGATCGGCGGCAGCGCGGAAGAAGAAGCCGCCGCGTTCCTCAAAGCCGAAGCCGCCAAGGGCCGCAGCAAACCGACCGTCGGCTTCATCGCCGGTCGCACAGCGCCTCCGGGCCGCCGCATGGGCCATGCTGGGGCGATCGTTTCGGGCGGCAAGGGCGGCGCGGAAGACAAGATTGCCGCGATGGAAGATGCGGGCATTCGCGTCTCGCCCTCGCCCAGCGAACTCGGCACCACACTCGATGCGATGCTGAAGGAAATGGCCTGAAGCCGGGCCGCAACCTTCCTCCCCACGGAGAACCCCTATGGGTCAAGAACCGAACGACTTCGTCCCGCAGATGACCGACCAGGAAGGCCCGCAGCCCGGGCCGTCCTGGGGCAATCCCAAGTGGCTTGACCAGGTCAGCGATGCCGATGCCGACCTGACCACCGCGCTCGACCCGACGCAGATGCGTCTCGCGGTCGAGAAGGCGGCGAAGAAGGCCGGCAAGGCGATGGACCCGATGGCGATCGAGATGGCGGCGAGCCTTTCGATTGCGGCGATGACGCTCGTTCGGCTCTATCGCGTACGCGGTCACATGGCGGCGGATCTCGATCCGCTCGGTATCTCTGCCAAGCGGCAAGCTCCGGCAGACTTGACGCTCGAGTTCCATGGTCTCTCCGGTAAGGAAGACGCCGAAGTCTTCGTCGGCGGCGTGCTCGGCCTGCACTGGACCACCGTTGGCGAGCTGTTCGCAGCGCTCAAGCACACCTATTGCGGCAAAGTCGGCCTCGAATACATGCACATCGCCGACACCGAAGAGCGGCGTTTCCTGCAGGACAAATTCGAAAGCCCCGGCGAGACGATCCAGTTCACACCCGAAGGCAAGAAGGCGATCCTGGCTGCTGTTTTGCGGGGTGAATTGTACGAAGAATTCCTCGGCAAGAAATATGTCGGGACAAAGCGTTTCGGCCTCGATGGCGGGGAATCGATGATCCCTGCGCTCGAGGCGGTGATCAAGCACGGCGGCAGCGCCGGTGTGCGCGAGATCATCTACGGCATGGCGCACCGCGGGCGACTGAACGTGCTCGCGAATGTGATGGCCAAGCCCTACAAGGTGATCTTTCACGAATTCTCCGGCGGTTCGGCCAACCCCGAAGATGTCGGCGGCTCGGGCGATGTGAAATACCACCTCGGCACCAGCACCGATCGCGAATTCGACGGGATCAGCGTGCACATGTCGCTGACGCCCAACCCCTCTCACCTCGAGACGGTGAACCCGGTCGTGCTCGGCAAGAGCCGCGCGCAGCAGGCGATCCGCGACGATCTCGACGACAAGAAGCAGGTCCTGCCCGTCCTGATTCACGGCGACGCCGCCTTTGCCGGACAAGGCGTGGTGTGGGAAAGCCTCAGCCTCTCGGGCGTCAACGGATACGACACCGGCGGCTGCCTGCACTTCATCATCAACAACCAGATCGGCTTCACCACCTCGCCCCGGTTCGCCCG
>JAAUYH010065836.1_pt1 | contig 10568 bp, 3 predicted proteins | sample 7278061 | NCBI WGS metagenome assembly JAAUYH01 (sample SAMN14350203, study PRJNA611818) | marine sediment metagenome | isolation source: surface marine sediment (0.6m) | place: French Polynesia: Moorea | collected 2018-08 | reverse complement strand
CTTATAATTCCAGGTCATCGACACCAAGGACAGCCACACCATACCACTAGGGAATACACCATACACAGTAACATACTGAAATATTATTTAGTATTACAGGGAGATAGACACTGAGGATACTATATCCTACAACAGATGGTGATCCTTAAAATAAAACTAATCACAGCGCAAACCACAGCCTGGAATAAATGGAATAAAATATGTCCCATCTCTCAAAACTTACAATTACAGGGGGCCAACAAAACCAAGACCACGCCAGACAATGGTTAAAATAGTATCAAGGGATAGGGTATAAGGTATATATAAAACGGAATGAACTCATATTAGCATAACCAAATCGATCGTATATGAATGATTATAAGAGTATGATAATCTAAAGCGATATTTTTCTTTTCTTGTTACAGGACATAAGAGAAGCAACCAGAAGTGTTGGGGTCCAAAGGACAATTGAATATCAAAGTGAGTAAAATGCCAAAGGCAAAAAAAAGCAAAGCCAAAATGAAGAACAAAAGGCAGAACTCAGACGAAGAGAAAAGGGGCAGCAGGGCAACGCTGTTAGGAATAATGTGGGAGAGACAGGCAGAGATATTAAAGCAGGCACAGACGAATAAGAAAGAAAGGCAGGCGATAGTGAAGATGGACGTAAAAGTACTGGGGGGGGTAATTAGTAAGGGCATAAAACCAACGAAACAGGATAACCAATGGGTAAGGGATAAGGCCATTGAGATTGCAATCGAGATAGGAAATAAATTGGCAAAACTAGCAGAGAGTTCACCCGACGATAACATAACTAACATATCTGATTATGATTACAGGATGGCAAGCGAGGACAAACTGTATTCTCCCAGTAGCCCCACGACATCAACATCGAGAAAAACGTCTACACCGGGGGTGGACACGACAGACGAGACAAGCGATCTCCTATACGGCGATCATCAGTATGAAACAAGAGGTCATCGAACGCTAGTACCCAGTCGAGAGGAAGAATCATCAGACTCATTCGAATTGTTCAATTCACAACTATCGGACATTGAGTCTCAGAATCAATCAGTCAGCGACTGGGAAGACGAAAGTCCTTTTAATACTCAACAGTTGCAAGAGCTAAAAGAGATGATCACAAAAGAAACAAACGAGAAGACGGACAAGACGAAAGAACAGAAGGAGGAGAAAGTCAGAAAACGACTAGAAGCGGCGAGAAAAATTTTATTAAACAGCGAAGTTCTGGCGAAAGGTGTTAAAACAAAAAGTGACTTGGACTTTGCAGCGTTAAAAGTGCTTTCACAGACGAAACGGACGAAAGAACTTGATATAGAAGAGAAAAAACCAATGGAGCAAGACAAAACACCAGGAGAAAAACCCAAAACATCATTGGAGAAACGCAAAGCAGATAGCAACAACAATATGACCCAGCAGGTGCAAAAGAAAACACAAGAAATATCGCAGTCGAGAGATAATGACAGTCGGTTGGAAGAAACTAGAAAGAGACTGGAACAACTGGAAAAAGAGCTGAGCGAGGAGAAAAAGAAAAACCAATGTTTAATATCAAAACATGAAGTGGAACTAAAAGAAATGTGGGAGCTGGAGCAAGGAAAAAATGCAGCAGTAGTGGAGAGACTAGAGGAGAAAATCAAAGAAATGGAGGTAGAGAATGAACGGGCACAAGATCTCATACGAAATCTCAGACTGCAAACAGATGACATGATACTCTTACAGAATGAACTAAAGGAAACTAAAGAGGAATTAGACACAAAAACAAACGAATGGAAAAAATCCACAGATGAAATGGAATATATGAAAGAAGAAATACAACAGTTACGAGAGGTATCAAAAAACATACGAGTAGAAAACAGACAGAGCAGCGCAGCGAGACAAGCCAACGAGCATGAAATCCGTACGACTGTGCCAATACATGAGGAAGCCAGACAGCCCAGCAAACGAGACTGGCAGGACTCTGATGAGGAGCTTCAGACCAATGAAGGAGACTCTAGGAGAGAAGTCATAAAATTTCAAGGATCACGCAGCATCTTCTCTCCCATGTACCCAACCAACATCCAAGTCCGCGGTTTCTGTTTCCTGACCACCCAGCAGGCATATGAATTCACCAAAGCGAAACTGAGTAATAAGCCTGACATACAAGAGGAAATTTATTTAACAAAGTCTGTATGGGAAGCGGTTAACCTCGGACATTCGTTTGATGCGACGAAGGATTGGTTCAGACAGCGAGGCAAGGTGATTCTGGAGTTGCAGCGACATAGAGCACTACAAGATACAGCATTTCGAAAGGCACTAAAAGCATCGAATCCAGCAAAGTTGGTGATGAATATCACGCAAGATGCCTACCTAGGAGTAGGAAAACAGGGAAGTGGACAAAACTTTGTGGGCCGAACATTGATGCAAGTGCGGGATGAATTGCTGGGAACAGAAAGATGCCGGGAAGACTGGGCTTACCCGAAGGACCCGCTATACGACCTTCGATCACATATGAATGACTATGCCGTACAATCAACAGAGGCAGTCACAAAAGGAGAGCCCACAACAATTAGAACAGAAAGAGAAGCAGACGAGCAGACGGAAAATCAAAGACAGAACACAGAAGAGAAGGAAAATAAGTCAAGTAGAGAAAGACCAGACGAACAGGCACACCCACACAGGGTTGAAGAGACCGAAGAACGGGTACACCAAAAGCAAGAAGAGCACCAAAAGCAAGATGAGGATCAAAATCAAGCAGAGCAACATACCACACCAGATATTGGTCAAATCCTTCAGGGGGCCATGGGTGGAAAACAGCTAACATTGGAGGATCTGGTCCAGGCATTGCAACAAGTCAGTGGTGCTCACAGAAAGGACTTAGCTGAGACAAGAACAAACCCCGACAATGAATTACAGACAACCCCACATCGAGAGGAAAGTAACAAAGGACAACAAAGCAGACGAGAGGAATCAGGCAGTGACGAAGACAATTTAGAACGGTACGACAGGTTCAAGAGCGAAAGAAACACATCTACAGAGGATAGTTTCGAACAGACCAGAACGTATGAACCCAAACCACCCCTCCAACGAAGTGACAGAGTCCTACGGAAGGATCTGGTATATAACAACAGAAAGAATGATTGGGAATGGGAGAATGTACAATTAAACAGGGCGTCTACCATAATGAGCCAAGGCAGCGGGTGGGATCGACATCCGAAGAGACTTATCATCATCGGAAACAGTCGAGTTAGAAAAGACGCACTGGTCCACTACATCGCCGAAGAGTTAGGCACCAACTGGGGTATACGGGTACATTGTTGTCCAGGTTGGAATATACAAGAGATCTCCACACAGATAAGAGAATGGGCCAAGGAGGATTGCCAGCATGGAAACCCAGAAGCCCTAGTGCTAATCACAGGAATAAACAATATTCGAAATGGTACTTACAGCGAGGAAAGAGACACTGCTCGGGCAGGAGAGAAAATTATGGCAGACATTGACAAGGAGTATTATGCCCGCATCAAGATCCTGAGCGGCATTCAGCCAACGAGAACAGATGTAATGGTTAACACCATCACAGAGAAGGTAAACACAAGGTGGCGGGACCACCTAGCACCTGGCTGGCAATACATGTCAGCTAAACGTTTCTGGCGAGGCCACCAAGCAGACGAAACCCTGTACGCAGACAACGTGCACTTCAACGACGAAGGGTTCAGGACCTTGGCACGTGATATAGTCCAAACGGTCCAGAAAACCGAATGGTGTTTTTCCAGGCAGCCGACAAAGAGAAGAAAATAGCCAACTACACAACCGAACGAGAACAGACGACTACGAGAAGAATCAAACGAGAGGACGTACAAACTCATCCAATCCGAATGAAGCAGACGAACAGAATACCACAACGAAAGGACGAACAAAACCAGGCGATCGCACATACGAATAGAGGGGCATGTGCCCAAAAAGACACACCGACAAAGAACCTAGACAAGAATGTATCACACGAAACAAGAACTACCGAGATGAACACTGAGCCACCAATGTGGCAGAGAAATGACATTGTGAGGAAACTGAAACAAACCAGTGAAATGAATGAAAATATAAACCCAATACATGAGACAAAAGAAAAGGAGAAACACATACTGAATGAAAGCAAACCGGTACCCCAGACCATCGAGTCAGATAGTTCAGACACAGGCAAGAACTGCGGCCCAGAGGAGACAAACCAGCAGACAAAACAGGTAACTACACCTATGTGTAATACAATCAATAATGCATTACCAAAGCAGAATATAAAGGGTAGCCAGTCACAGATAAAAGATATAGCTGTAAGTCAGGGACAGTATGGGCAAACTGAAAATCATAATCATAGGCAGAAACGAACGGAGGATCACATGATTAGTATATACCCTTCAAGTGATAATGATTGCAATTATGTACATATGTTAGCAGGTCTCCCAGACATCCAACGTCGACACCAACAATCAGAGAACCAGACGAATGAGCAAGAGAACGCAGCCCAGGGTGAAAATCAACCAACAAAGCAACAAATCCAGGTAACAATTAACAATTCCCAGGAAGAAAAAATAACCAATAATACCAACGATAGAGAGAAAATAATGACAAGAATAAATAGGCGGAATATCAGACATATAAATGATCATGGAGTGTTATCTATTTCAGACGAGACAGTAAGGACAGAACGAACCGAGGCATACTACAATCAGTCGAGAAAAGAACAACACTGCAGAAACGAAGAGCATCGAATGCGGTCAGACCACAACCAGAGTAGGAACGAGCTAATGACCAAATCCACGGAAAACCTCAGTAACCAGGTAATACCTTCAAGACCTCAAATGTTACATCAACGACCGGTAAGATACATTACACCTACTAACAATGTGGCCATAAACGAATATGGACATGTATCATATCATGATTTCATATTGACAGGCAACAGTCAACACACAGCGAGAGGGTCTCACACGAACAGACGAAGCAACCAGACAGCAGACGCAGAACCAAATACAACACCAAATACACAGGTAAATGGGACAAAGTCACAAAAGCTAAACGAATCACAGGGAAAGATAAATCAAGCATATCAAGTTACTAAACATGATGCTCAAACTGAAGCCGGCACAACACCACAACCAATTATAACATACACCAAATTGTTGTCGTTCACAGATGTCAGGTGCGATAGGTTTGGCAAGCGAACGGACCCACAAAGAGCAATGAACCAACCCACCACAGAAGACATCAGAACAATATACACTCCAGCGATACAGGTGAGTGACATGTCATACAGATCCCAAGGTAATAACTCAAAGACTACATATCATAACGCGACCTCACGAATACAGAATAAAACAGCAAAGCCAACAGGGGGGGGCATGATAAACAGAATGGTAGATGAACACGACAAAGACCAGCACCCGATACCTGTTAATACCACACCAGTAAATATAGAGTCCGAACCGAAAAAGAGACAGGTACACAAAATTATAATAGTAAAAATCAAACGGACTGGGCACCAACAAAAGAACAGAGATAGACAGAAACCCCGAGAGGTTCTGAACAAATACCCTGTAAATAACTATGAAGCTCACATGACACCGGTGAGACAAGCTTTAGATACGGCAACAATCATACGACAGGCAGAGAACCGACCAGTCGAACAAAGCCAAAGCCAGCGAAACATGACGGAAAATCAAACGGAAAAGAGCACAGCAGAACAGAAACCAAGGGCACAAAAGGAGATAGGGACCAGGCCGACAACCGGAGCACAAAAGACAACCAGGGAAGACACAGACACACAACCGGAATTAACCAATCCTCCTATACAACAGCGGGATACACATAACAGATGGATAGGTAATAATATAAAGGAAAACACACCACCGAACCAGCAGCAGAACTTACCAGCAGAGAAGAAGGTACAGACAACCAGAGAAGTTAAGAAGAACCCCCCACAAAGAAAACGGAAAAAACGCAAAGCAAAACACAGAACCAGACGCAGAACACAGAGGGGAAAAGGGAAATCAACACTGACACAGAGGGGGCGCCTTCGATTAGGGTACATTAATATAGCAGGAGATTGGGACAACAAAGAACAGGAAGTAAAAGTCATGATGGAGGACGAGGACCTAGACATCATAGGAATCGGGGAGACCCTACAATCCAAAAAACTAGACATGGAAGGTTATACCCCATATAATGTATCCAAAAGAAAAGACTTCCGAGGTTTGTGTACATTTGTGAAATCAGAACTACAGCCAATCGAGCTAGGAGAACTTGAGACTGGGATCACATCACCAGACCTTATATGGATAGGCATTGGAGCAGGGCTATATAAACAGGCAATCCTCATGGTATACTTTAAATCAGGAGATAGCAAGGAGGCCAAATTGTATAACAAAGACCTGATGGACAATATAGCCATACAAGTGGAAAACCTGAAAAATAACAAATGGCAAGTCATCATCATGGGCGACATGAATGGCCACATTGGAAAAATGGTACCAGAGAATAACCCCCAGACAAACGCCACAGGCCGAGCAATCAAACAGTTAATTACAAGCCAGGACCTTCGTCTTGTGAATGGAACAACAAAATGTACAGGCACCTGGACTTGGCACCGTGGCAACCAGAAATCAATTATCGACCTGATATTGGTATCACAGCAAAATTTCACGCAAGTCACCAAAATGCAAATTGACGAAGAGAATGCACACAATTTTCCATCCGACCATGCCCTGATAACATTACAGCTGGAATGTCTCAGACCTCAAAAGAAATATCACCAACAAAGCAAAACAGTATGGAATATCACTCCAGACACAAATTGGAGGGCTTTCCAGAACACACTCGAGTTGCTATTACAACAGGAAGAATGGGAAAACCTAGACAAAACACACCCGGACAGACTAACAGCTAAAGCACAGTATATTTCAGACAAACTCAATGAAGCGGCAATACAGACAATAGGAATAAAAAGAACTACAGGCCAAGGGAAAAGGCAGAAACAAATTCCCAAATATGTCTGGAGTAGGATCAGAAGCAGGAAAAGGGCAGCCCAGGTGCTGAGATTAGCACGCCGAATGAAGGTGAGTAGGGAGGTTATTCAATTAGCACAAAACGAGCTGGAACGCAAAGCGGAGGCTGCAAAGAAAGCGAAAGCGGAGTATAAACGAAAAAAGAAACAAATCACAGCAGAAAAGATCATAAAAGAAGGGAAATTGGACCAAGCAAAATTTTGGAGATACATGAGAAGCAAACGACGAGATAACAATTGGAAGATCACACTAACTACGGAAACCAACCGCATCACTAGAGACAAGGAACTTAAAGAATACATCACAACCCACTATAAAGATCTGTTTGCACAAACCCAACCCTCAAAAGATCAAAGAAAGGATGCCAGAGCGGGATCCCTAAACGACAGAATTTTAGATCAACCGTTCACAAACGAAGAATTGCAACGACAGATAAAAACACTACAGAGAAGGAAGGCAGCAGGTCTGGACAAAATTCCCAACGAATTTATCCTAGAAGGAGGACCAGTGTTGCATAAACACCTGCTAGAAGTATACAACATAGTACGAGAGACTGAGACATTTTACCATGGCTGGTCCAAATCAAGAACAACATTACTGCACAAGAAGGGCCGCCTAGACAAATTGGACAACTACCGTGGAATAACAGTCGACAGTGTCATAGGTAAGCTACTCACAAAACTGATATGCCACCGATTGACAAATGATGTAGAAATTAGAAATTTACTAGGCAATATACAGCATGGGTTCCGAAAAGGCTGGCGCACGGCGGATGCACTATATATTCTCACACAAATAATTGACACCAGAAAGATAGAGCGAGAACCGACACGAAAAAGACTAGCTGGAGCATTCCTAGACTTAAAGAAAGCGTATGACAGTGTTAACAGGGACATACTCTGGGAGACAATGGAGAGCTTAGGGTACGGAGGGAAGACCCTCCGCATCATAAAAGGCATGTACACAAATGTTCAAACAACAATTACTCTGGGAAATATCACAACAGAGAGGATCCCAGTCGATAAAGGCTTGAAACAGGGCTGCCCTTTATCACCAATATTGTTTGCACTATACATCAGAGACTTAGGAATCCAACTAGAACAGACGAACAAAGGGGCCAAAATAGGGAAAATAAGTATACCAGGTATATTTTTTGCAGACGATATGGTTCTACTGAGCGATTCAGAAGAAGGATTACAGACTCTCCTGGACACAACGGCAACATTCGGACAAATGAAAGACCTAACATTCAACGGAGGGAAAAGTAAAATTATGGTAAACTGGAGGCAGAGATCAGAGAAAACGTGGAGGATGGGAGACACAACGATTACCGAGGGTAACTCATACGACATGGCTATCACCGAAACAACAGACTACAAATACTTAGGGGTGGAGATTCAAATGAGAGGCCCCATTTTTAAGAAGCAAGAAGAAACGATGATAACAAAAGCAAAACAGCGAGTAGGCATAATAAAAAATGAGAGCAGAGAATGCTCAAACCCCACTGTAATAGGACACAAGCTATGGGAAACAGTGGGACTACCAGGAATCCTCAGCGGGATGGAAATCACCACCACCACAAAAACAACAGACGAAATACTGCAAAGACAACAGAACAAGTTGGGGCGCAAGATCCTAAGCCTATCACCATATGCATCGAAAGAAATCCTGGAGGGAGAGCTCGGATGGTGGACAATTCCAGAATGGATGGCCCTAATCAAACTGAGATACCTGCAACACATAGATCGTAGACCAGACAACACCTGGGTGAAACAAATAGCCTTACATACACACAATAAACCACTACAACAAGAAACTAGCTGGTGGAAAGAAATCAGAAGAATAATTGAAAAATACAACATAAACACAACAGCGATGAAAAACGACAAGAAACAATGGAACTCGTATATTAAAGAACAAATAGAGAAGGTAAGCCAAAGAGAGTGGAAGAACAACCTACAGAAGAAGGCACACCTAGGAATATATGGCCACAAGGAAAACAGAGGACTAAGCATAGCGACAACAAACAATGTACAAGACCGAATACTCATAAAATTCTGGGCCAACGATCTTGAGGACCAAGCTACACTAGCCGAAGGAATCCACACCCCGAGAAGATGCGACCAATGCCCGACAAAAGAAAGGCAGACAGCTGAGCATATAGTGCTAGAATGTGAAAAATACGAAACAGAGAGACATGTCTTTCTACAGAATATAAAAAGGAAATGGTCCCCAGAAAAATGGGCAGAATGGGAAAACCAGTCCACATCAATTCAATTAGCGGAGATTCTGGGAGTGAATGACACAGAGGGGAGCACCAGGCAAATCGCACGAAAATTTACAATGAAAGTATGGCAGCGACTAATAAATCAAAAACAGGAAAACGAAAGGTTTGGTGAGGCCAAGACAACGGACAATACGAGACAGACCCTGACTCCAAACATAAAGAAGAGAAACACGATCAAGAAAACAGCGAAAAGCACAAGAACCACATACAACAAACAACAGACAAAGCGGAGAAGTGGAAAACAAAACCCACAAATAATGAGAAATGAAATGCCAAAGGCGAAGAGGAAAAGAAGACAGGGAAGGGATGACCAGAAACAGAAAAGACAAAGAACAAAATAAGGAGAACAATGACTAGGGTAAGGTAAAGACTAACAGACAACACAACACACATGTACTGATGCAAAAGGTATAACACATCCACCGATAAATCCTCCTTCTTGCCCCCTTCTTTACCTAGGCCATGCGTTGAGAGTAGCCGACATAAGTCAGTAACTTTCCGCAGCCCGAGCATAAAACGGGTAGGGCCAGCACTCACTCACTCACTCACTCACTCACTGTCGGCCTGTCTAGAGGGAGCAAAGTGACACATTGCAAATCAATTTTCATCTTTTTTGTTGAAATTCTCCTCTGAATCAATTTCTTGCAACATTATTTTAAGACAGTGCATAAGTATTATTCAATCCATGAAAGTTGTAAAGGGTTTGCTTGAACAGAATCATGGAAACAGAGGCAGATGTTGTGGAGATGTTGGAACTTCAGTTGTCTGAAGTTGAAATGTTAGAGTGTATGTTTCCCAACCCTGGGGAATTTGAAATGGATGACCCAGCTGCAGTGTCAGAAATCAGGGAGTTTATAGACAAGAAACTGGACTATGATTTATTAAGCTGCAGAATTGGTTTTACCATCAAACTCAACATTGATGAAAATGACAAAGTAATTTTACAATATGAATTTCATAATATTTACAATTTACATTTAAAAACAATTACATGTCAGGGATTGGGAAGGGCAAATGATGGAATGGGACATTTTTGTGTTGATTTTAATAAGTTTCTTATTTTTCACAATGGGACATTTTCTCATATTTCAATACAAATTTCCAGCAAATCAATGGGACATTTTCAAAAGTAATGTGACTATGTCGCAAGGGCCCCTCCTTCCCAATCCCTGCCTGGGGAGTTCAGCATAGTATAGTACTAAATTCATTGATACAGTTCAGTATAGTAATTTCAGTACATAAATTTTTGTAGGCAG
>JAAUYH010062495.1_pt1 | contig 10568 bp, 12 predicted proteins | sample 7278061 | NCBI WGS metagenome assembly JAAUYH01 (sample SAMN14350203, study PRJNA611818) | marine sediment metagenome | isolation source: surface marine sediment (0.6m) | place: French Polynesia: Moorea | collected 2018-08 | reverse complement strand
CCCCTAAGGGCGATCGCAAATTTGGCAACTTGGCTGGGAGAGGCTCTAGACGGACAAATACCCAAAGAAAATCAACAACAACTCAAGTTAATGCAGTCTCGTGTTGAGCGCATGGATGGCTTAATTCAGGGTTTATTAGAATATTCCCGTGTCGGACGGCAAAAAATCTCAGCAGCAACAATTAATGTTGGGGATTTAGTCAAAGAGGCGATCGATTCTCTTTCCCCGCCTTCAGAATTTAAAATTGTTGTTGCGTCTGATATGCCTACGATGAAAACTGAGAAATTATTACTCAATCAGATTTTTACCAATTTAATTAGTAATGCCATTAAATATCATCCTCATAATTCAGGCAATATTACGATATCCGTGACAGAACAAGATGAATTTTATGAGTTTGCAGTTGCCGACGATGGACTCGGAATCGATCCTAAATATCACGATCGCATTTTTGGTATTTTTCAAACCCTACAAGCAAGAGATGCGATCGAAAGTACGGGAATTGGTTTATCAATTGTCAAAAAAATTGTCGAAGATCGAGGAGGGAAAATTAGAATAGAATCTCAACTCGACGAAGGAGCTACTTTTTACTTTACTTGGAAGAAATAACAACAGAAAACCCAGCTACCATAACAGTAACTGGGTCTAACTATTAATCTAGATTAGCAGGTTTGTCTTGATGAACTCTCAGAGGAAAATTAGCTATTAGCTGCATCGAGACTAACTTTCACTACTTTATTTTTTTCTTCTTCTGATTTGGGCAGATTCAGATTGAGAATACCGTCTTTGTATTCAGCAGTAACATTAGTGTTTTGAATTCGTGCAGGTAGAGGAATTACTCTAGAGAATTTGCCATAACGGAATTCAGTACGAGTATTACCCTTGGTTTCAGATTTTGTTTCCGATTTTCTTTCACCAGTAATCGCAACGCGATCAGCCATTACTTGAATATCTAAATCTTTGGCTTCCATACCAGGAACTTCTAGTTTAAGGTGTAAAGTATCATCTGTTTCGGTAAGTTCGGCAGCAGGAACTTTAGAGAAATTACCAAAGTTATCTCGATTGTCGGCAGTTAAATCATTGTCAAATAAGCGATTGAGTTGACGTTCTAAAGAACTCATTTCTTGCCAAGGATTGTATCTTACTAAAGCCATATTATTGTGTCTCCGTATGATTAATAGTTTTTCAATTGTTGGACTCGAAACTTTGCTTTTGTTCGTTTCGTTATTTTTATAGTAATAAGTAAAATCAAAAGACTGTAGTGTGGCTTCTTCGAAATTTTTTGTGGGGTTTTTAGCCCGAACTAATACTTTTCGGAAAACCGTAATTGTTAAAATCTAATTTAATATCGCTTGATTGCGTAAAATTATAGTGAATAAAAATTGCGATCGCGTTACATTTGGTAGCTATGTTAGGGAATAAAACTAGGGCATTGCCCACCCTACCTATGATGTATCTGCGTAAATGAGATCGCTTTTTAGTTTTACTTTGTTAATCCCATTCAAGGTAAAGTTTCTAACTTCTTTGACCCATCATATCTCTCCCTGCTGCAATTTCTTGCTGAATAAATTCATCATCTTCAAATTAATTACTAATTCCTGAATTTGGTAACTCTACTGCTTGAAACCAATATTTTATAAAGGTTTGTACTAAATCATGTAAACGATCAGTACCCATAGGTTTGACCAAATAACCACTAATCCCATAACCATAGCAAGCATCAATATCTTTAGGGTTGGAAGAAGTAGAAAAAATAACGATGGGAATTCTTTGTAAATCTTGATCTTGTTTTACTTCTGCTAAGACTTCTCTACCATCTGTACCAGGTAAGTTTAAATCTAAAATAATTAAGGAGGGGCGAGGTGCAAGAGATTTATCTTGATATTCTCCTTGGTGATACAAAAAATCAAGTGCTTCTTCACCATCCTCACAGCGATATACAGGATTAGAAACATGGGCTTTCGCCATCATTCTAGTTAAAGCTGCAAAATCCTCATCACTATCTTCAATAATTAATAATGGTTTTTGGTTGGTTTCTTTCATCGACAATTACTGCAAAGTAAAGTAAAAGTTACTGCCTTCTTGATAGACAGATTTTACCCAGATTTCGCCGCCATGTCTTTCAACGATTTTTTTAGCAATAGTTAAACCAGCACCTGTACCACCACCGTATTTTTTTTGGCTATGTAATCTTTTAAAGATGCGAAAAATGGATTCTAAATGTCGCTCACGAATCCCAATGCCATTATCCCTGACATAGAAGATAGTTTTTGCTGGGGTATTATCGGGATATTCCCCCATTTTCTTGATAAAAACAGAGTGATCACTATCTAAGTAACCAATTTCGATAATTTTTTCAGTTTCTTGATTGTATTTAATCCCGTTACTAATTAAATTAGTAAATAGTTCGTTAACTTGAGTGCGATCGCAATTGACTGTGGGCAGGGGACGAGGAATTTTAAACTGAACCTGGGTATCTCTAGCACTAGCCTTAATAACATCCAAAACTCCTGCAACTAAAGTATTAAGATCTACAGGACACTTTTGTAGTTCTGCTCTACCTAAACGAGAATAGTGAAGTAGAGATTCAATCAAATCTTCCATGCGATGGGTTAAGCGCATCAGAGTATGCAATTTATCTTGCCCGGCTTGATCGAGAATCTCACCATAATCTTCAAGTAAAAAACTAGAGTAGTTATAGATACCTCGCAGTGGTTCTTTGAGATCGTGGGATGCAATATAGGCAAAAGCATCGAGTTCGACATTACTGCGGGTTAATACCTTGTTCACTTGAGATAGTTCATCTGCTTTGCGGAGGACAATACCGATAATAGAACTACGTAATTCTAAGGCGGCTTCGATTTCACAGGCTTTCCAAGGTAAAGATTTGAGGTGTACGGTTTCTTGCCATTTGGCAAAAGATTTACGAGGGGAAATTCTTTCGGTTCCCTCTTCATCAATCTCTACAGGTTTATGGGGATTTCCTCCCCAATCTACCGTTTGGATCACTTCAGGGCGAAACCAGATAATAAAAGTTTTGGGAACTCTAGAAATTAATAGGGCTAACAAGCCACTGGCAACTGCTCTATAAGCTTTCGCCGCAGAATATATCTGTCCCAGAGAATTAGTGTTATAAATTACTTCTTCCGTAAATTGATTTTCTAACCAAGGAAGCATCTTGGCAATAAATTCTTCATCTGGAGTATCCCCAATTAAAGTAATCTCTTCTCCAAAAGATAGAGCAACACCCACAGCACCGACTAAATCTAATAATTGTTGGGGATTTTGTGTTAAACCCGTGACTAATTCTTCTGCTTGAGAGATTGTGGCGACAAATTGAGACTGAATAGATTTGAGCTTCATTTTATAGTCCAAATCTTGATTTTCTTCTTTGGCAGCTAATTCAAAGGATGCTATTTGTCCGATAAACTCACATACGGTACGAATTTCGTAGGGAACTTTTTTTGGTCTGTTGTGATGACAAGCAATTAAACCCCAAAGTTGTTTATTTTTCAGCAAAGATATGGACATAGAAGCGGCTACTCCCATATTCTGCAAATATTCAGTGTGTAGGGGAGAAACACTCCGCAACACTGACATACTCATATCGAGGGGTTTATTGGTCAGGGGGTTCAATTGGGGGATTAAGCCTACTGGTTCGTAGGTGGCATCGGGAATCAGACGTAGAAAATTGAGAGTGTAGAGATATTTTGCCTGTTTGGGGATATCACTTGCGGGATAGTGTAAACCGAGAAATGGTTCTAAATCTCCTGTTTTCGCTTCGGCAATTACTGTGCCAGCACCATCTTGATCGAAACGATAGACCATCACGCGATCGAATCCTGTAATCTGTCGGACTTCTTTAGCGATCGCCTGACATAATTCGTCTAACGTAGTAGTTTTTTGAATCTTGTTAACGGGGGTTTTGACTAATCGATAGAAGTTGCCAAAATCTGCTTCCTGAATGGGTTGAGTTGGTTCTAACTCTAAAATAATAAGCTCTTGATTACGATGGACTATTCCATTAAAAGTAACAGTTGAGCCATCACGATTAATGTTGATAGGCAAAGGATTGATATGCTCAAAATCTTCAGACAGACAATTTTTAATTGCTGTTACCTGTTCTGTTCCCAGAAATTCGCCCAAGGGTTTATCTAACAAGTCTTGGGATTCGATTCCCAACATTTTGGCTGTATTGAGACTAACCTGCAATATCTGATATTCAGTTGCGCAAACTACCAATAATACTCCATGAGGCTGAATTAAATTAGGAATATGGATTGGTTCAAGATCGCAGTTAGTAAGATCGACATCTGTTTGCTTAACGTCGGTAATTGCTGCAAGTAACTCTGAAGAGTTTAAATCTAAAGACATAAGTGTTGAAGCAGTATAACTTCAAAAATTATTATGAATCTGTAGAGATGTTGCATGCAACGTCTCTACAGGCTGTAAATTAAATACATCTAAATTTTAGTTCTACTAGACAAAATTATTTCTTTAGCTAGATGCGATCGCCTAACTTCAGCTATACACTTGCGAACAGTTATGAGATTTTTTTGATTAATGCAGATCCGAATTAAACCAATTTTCAGGCTCTTAAAAGAAGCTTTTCGCGAGTGGCAGCAAGATAAGGTCTCCTTATTAGCTGCCGCTTTAGCATATTACACTATATTCTCAGTTACTCCCTTACTCGTAATTGCGATCGCGATCGCTGGCGCTGTGTTTGGTGAGGATGCGGCTAAAGGCGAAATAATCCAACAAATTAATAATCTAGTAGGGGAACAGGGGGCACAGGTGATCGAAATTGGCTTAGCTAACGCCAATCAGCCCCAACTAGGCAGTATGGCATCGCTCATCAGTCTAGTGATTTTACTAGTCGGGGCTTCAGGGGTATTTGCCCAACTACAGGAAGCATTGAATACGGTCTGGGATGTTAAGCTTAAATCAGGTGGAAGTTTGTGGCAGTTTTTGCGCAAACGCTTGTTATCCTTTGGCATGGTTCTGGCGATCGGTTTTTTATTGTTAGTATCTTTAATCTTAAGTGCCATACTTTCTGGCATCAGCAACTTAGAAATCAATTTACTTCCCGGTTGGGTTTCTCTATTTCGACTGCTAAATTTGGCTATTTCGCTAGGCATGATATCGCTGTTGTTTGCCCTAATTTATAAGTATCTTCCTGATGTGAAGATTCGCTGGCAAGATGTTTGGGTAGGAGCAATTATCACTGCTTTGCTGTTTACCTTTGGCAAATTTTTAATCGGTTTATATTTAGGGAAAGGTAGTTTAGGTTCTGCCTATGGCGCGGCTGGTTCTTTGATTATATTTCTGGCTTGGGTATTTTATTCTGCGCAAATTCTCCTCTTTGGTGCCGAATTCACTCAAGTTTATGCTCGTAAATACGGCAGAACAATCCGCCCTGATAAACATGCGGAAGTTTCCCATTCCTTCACAGATTAATTAAAAGCTTAATTCTTTATGAATAGTCCTTACGTAGGATAGTTGCCGATCCAATTCTTTCTTTCTACAGATGCGCGATCGCTTGTTCAACTGTTCTAATGGTATTGAAGTCACGAAAGAAATTATTTTATGCCTAAATTAAATATTGGATTAACAGAAGAACAACGTCACGGTGCGATCAAATTATTGAACCGCAATTTGGCGAATTTTTACTTACTCCTAATTAAAACTAAAAAATATCATTGGGATGTGGTCGGACCTCAGTTCCGGACCTTACATACCCTCTGGGAAGAACAATACAATAGTTTGACGATCAACATTGACGCTACAGCAGAAAGAATTCGTGCCCTGGGAGGCTATCCTTTAGGAACAGCCGCAGGATTTATTCAATATAGTACTCTCCAAGAGCATCCTAAAGATTTGCCCTCTGCCAATGAAATGGTAGCTCGTTTAGTACAAGACCACGAAACAGTAATTCGCAACCTCAGAGAAGACATCACCATGTCTAGCGACAGACTTCTGGATGAGGGAACTGCCGATTTCCTAACAGGATTGATGGAACAACACGAAGAAATGGCTTGGATGCTCCGTTCTTTCATTGAAGGAGAAGATTTAAATAGTAGCGGTTACCGCTTAGGAGAAGAAACTAAACCTACTGTTGATGTTCAATAGGTTTTTTTAGTTGCTGATGATAACAATTGTCAATTCAATAATAGTTTTATTAAAGAGGATTCAACTCATATGACACAAGAATACAAAGCAGAACGTACCATTACCGCCGTAATTCAAGAAGAACAGCAAGTAGATAATATAGTTCGTCGTCTAATTGCTCGCGGTGTACCCCAAGACCATATTTCCGTAATGGGTCAAAATTTCCAGTCACAAACTCGCATTGCTGGCTTTATCACTAAAAAAGACGTAATCTTAGGTGGCTTACGCACGGGCGCTGTTTTTGGCTCTTTGTTCGGCTCTCTACTCAGTCTTTTTACTGGTGTTGGCGTATTATTTATTCCCTTTATCGGTTCGGTAGTTGCGGCAGGTCCTATCACCTCTGTACTTCTCGGTGCCGCTACAGGCGCGATCGCTGGCAGTGCAGGTGCTGGCTTGGCTTCGGCTTTAGCCACTTTAGGAATGCCCCAAGAAAAAGCCACAATTTATGAAACACGACTCAAAGCAGGTGAATTTTTGCTGATGGCGGAAGTCCCAGCAGCTAAAACTGGAGAATATCAGTTATTGATTGAAAGCGCTGGTGGAGAAGAAATTCATATTACTGAATCTACCTTACCTCGCCCTTGTCCTGGTAGATGCAATGGAGTAGAAGATCTATCTCCCGAAATTCGCTCTCATCTTTCGGAGGAAGCGCAACAGGATTTTATTACTCGCTATAATGCTGTTCTTGAAGAAACCGATGACGAGATGAAGGCGGAGCAACAAGCTTGGGCAACCATTAAGGATAAGTATGACGAAGACGAAAATGGTATTTGGTCAAAAGTCAAAGTAAGTGCCTAGTGCCGCTGGGGGCAGTCCTAACCCTAAAGGGTACCGCTACGCATAAGGAATACCGCGAACCATTTCAAAAATCCGTAGAGACGTTACATGTAACGTCTCTACGTTTTATGGTGATGACCTAAAATTAATTAGAATCATCAGCTAAATATTCGATAGATATCAAGCCTAGTTTTCAAACTGTTAACTGGGCTTTTAATTATTACCTTAATGTCAGTTCGACGAGTTGTATTTAGAAGAAAAAACTATAGGTTAAAGGTTAAGAGTAAAAGGTTAAAGGTTGAAAAATAGCCTTTTTCCTTTCCCTGAACCCACACAAGATTTTTCTCTACTTTATCGAACTGACGTCACTTTATATCTTTTGGTAGATGGTAATTATTTCCTTGAATCCTAGCATCAATTTAAAGTTACACTGTTATTTCATAACTTGCTTTCCCATCAACTTATGAATCATGGTCTCAAGTCGGAGGATGATAAGCATGGTAGATCTTCTCTTAACTCGTGGACAATTAGAAAGAAAACTGTCCCAGGAAATTCAAGCCTTTTATCGGCAGCATTTAGGGCATCGGCCTTCTAAAGTTACTTGCCAACTTTTCGAAGATAAACTAGCAATAATCCTGGAAGATTCTATTACTAATACAGAGCAAATTTTAGTTGAAGAAGGTAAAACTGATTTAGCCGAAGAAGTGCGTTCTAATCTAGACGATGCTCTCCACCCAGAACTCAAAAAATTGCTAGAAAGAATAGCTAAAGTAAAAGTAGTAGATATCCTGAGTGACGCCACTTTCGATACAGGACGCACCGGAATTATCGCGATTCTTGATGAGAGTCCTCAGCTACGTAATTCAAATGGTATCTCTAAGGCTAAAAGTTAGTTGTTGATAATTAAGATGAATCAAAAAGTAATTAAAGTGCAAGAGATAAAAAAATTGCTTTCTCGAAAAATTCAAGCTGTCTATCAAGATCGACTAGAGCATCAGCTTGATAACATCTCCTACAAACTCTTTGATCATACCCTCATTGTTATCCTCGAAGGAATTATTACTTCTCCAGAAGAGTTACTAAAAAATAGCGATCGCGCTCATTTAGCTCAACAAGTCAGAGAAGTTATCGACAGTGCGATTCAACCCCGAATTAAGGACATTATTGAGGAAGTACTAGAGGTTAAAGTAGTGGATTTTTTAAGCGACACTACTATAGAGCAAAATCTTACAGGAGCGATCGCAATATTTGAATTCAAACCAAAGAACATTTGAGAGTAGCATAAATCTTCGCTTCCAAATCTTCTATTAGATAGGGTTTAGATAGATAGTCATCACATCCGACTGCCATAATTTTGCTGGTATCTTCTGGTCTAGTCAGTCCCGTAACCGCGATAATCGGAATGTGACAAATCTTTTTATTTTGTTTAATTCTACGAGTAATCTCTAAGCCATCTATTTTGGGCATCACAATATCTAACAAAATAAGATTAGGTGAAAGTTCACTCACCAAATTTAAACATTGCTCACTGTTATCTGTTATGGCATAACCCATCCCTAAAGATTCAACGACACAGCTAGCAAACAATAAGTTATCGAGATCGTTATCTACAATTAGGATTAGCGGCTTATAACCTTGATACTGTTTCTCGAAGCCATTTAACAATTTTGAGTGCATTATTTTGTAAAATAGAATGTTTTACATTCACCCGAAGCACTCTTAAAGTGGCAATGAAGCACTTATGAAAGACTGGCTCGAATATTTGGCTAGGTTAGATATTTTCATCTTTGCTCTCAGAGGAAAGAAGGTTCTAAGCTAGCCAAATATAGTCATATGTATGCTACTAAAAATTGCAAGTATTTTCAATATTTTTTAATATTTGAGTCTTTGCCTATAGACTACAGGTCAGGTGGGTGTTGTCCCACCCTATTTGCTTTCAATCTGATAACAAAAGATTAAAAGTCGTTGTTTTAGTAAGTAATAAATCGACTTTGACTGCGGCGAGGTCTGGCTTTGTTAACCTTAATCTTGCGTCCCATCCATTCTGCTCTATCGAGAATTGAGATCGCTTTATCTTCGTTAATATTCGATTCCATTTCGACAAAAGCAAATCCCCGCTTGCGACCTGTATCGTAATCTTTCGGGATATGAACTCTAGTTACATTTCCATATTCGTTAAAAACTTCGTTTAGATCTTCTTGATCAATTGAGTAATCTAAATTTCCGACGTAAATTGACATAAGCTAATTATCTTTTTCTTTGTTGTGTAATTTGACTGCCATACAATCAAGAGCCACTGGCTTAGATAAATGCCGTGTTTTCCTACTTTCAATTTTTAGGCTTTGCTCGATTAAGGGAAATATCTAACTTTGAAGCATTTCTGGTAAAATAGACTCTTGCCTTTTTTCCCTCAGATTGTATGTTAATTTGGGTGCTTCAAGTTATTAAATATCGTGGTTCACTACCACGAACATCGTTGAGTTAATACTGAGTTAGTATTAATTATCTGCAACTAAATCACGGATTGTGACTAATATAAGCAAGAGAATAAGATAGAACATTTCCAATGATCTTTTCTCTCGGTAAAACTACAATTTAGTCTATATGCCGAAGTTAACATAATCTTGCCATTAATGCAAAGATAAATAATTATGAGGAAGGATAAATGATGGACTCGGAATATGATTTCAGTCAAGGTAAGCGAGGTGCTATTGATCCTATTCCGCCAGGAAAAACACGTATTACTATTAGCTTAGATGATAACATTTTGACCTGATTTCGTGCTGAAGTTCATGCTGCTGGTGGAGGTAACTACCAAACATTAATTAACAATGCACTGCGACAGCATATTCAACAAAAACGCGAACCATTAGAGTAAACATTACGCCGAGTTTTACGAGAATAAGTGAAACAATTAGAGAAATAGCGCGATCACTGTATGGATAATCTAGAGCATAAATCATTTAACTAATCCCGCACGCAAAGCTCTAACTGCGGCTTGGGTGCGATCATCGGCACATAACTTATTGAGAATATGACAGACATGGGTTTTTACCGTTCCCACAGTAATGTATAGCTTTTCCGATATTTCCGCATTGCTACAGCCAGCGACAATTAACTCTAAAACTTCTAGTTCCCTATCGGTAAGAGGACAAGTTTCAATAATTTGTTGGTATTCTTCATCAACAGCAGTGATTGTTTGAGTATCACTGCTGTCGTTGGTTGGGGAGGAAAATGTCTTAACTGGTGTGGTACTTGGTTTAGTCGCTTGAGCTTGTTTGAGAACAATACGAGCGATCGCAGGATCGATCCAGGCGTTGCCTTCATGGGTGTTACGAATAGCTTGAACGAGATTATCCATACTGACATCCTTAAGGCTATAGGAATCTGCCCCAGCAGCAAATGCTGCCATGACTGAATCTTCGCTGTCATGCATAGTTAGCATTAAAATTTTGGTTTGAAAGTCTGGGTGATCTACCTGATACTCCTTGAGTTTCTGAGTAACTTCAATCCCATCTATGTCGGGTAAGCCAATATCTATTAGAGCGACATCTGGTTGATGAGTTTTGATTTTCTGTAAGCCGTCTTTACCATTAGCGGCATTGTCGATAATTTCGATGCCT